>BNJV01002107.1_pt1 | contig 154334 bp, 192 predicted proteins | sample 8540591 | NCBI WGS metagenome assembly BNJV01 (sample SAMD00202457, study PRJDB9452) | human saliva metagenome | host: Homo sapiens
ATTACGTATTGCTAAGAATGTCGTCTTTGCTTTTGAGACATGGGCCCGGGCAAGCGCCCTTGAGCGGTCGAAAAAAGGTATGCGACATTCTCTCTCTGAGCGAGTCCGAGGTATGCGACGTTGCTTTTTAAATCAAGTAAAAAGTATTTTGTATTCTCCTATAAATAATCAAAGGGCAGAGACTTATTTAAGGCTTTCTCGTAAAAAGTAACCTTGTACCCCAGGACGATGCACGCGAAGCCAGGATTTATCGGCAGTTAATGGATCCAGAGAGGAAGGACCATTTCCACCACGCAAGTCTTGCGGTTTTAAACATTTCTGTAAATCTTACAAGATTAGCAGTATCAAAATCATTATTTACATAAATCTTCTCTAGCTTATCATAAGTTTATCTCCATCTTGAAGATAAAATAGATATCTCGCATTCGTTACATTAGAGTATTGAAATTTGAGAGAGTCGAGGGGTAACGAGATTAGACATGATCAAACATAGCACTCATATCCATCACACTAGAGGTATCCAAAATTGAGAGGTTAAGGGTGGTGAGACTAGACATGCCATAAAACATAGAGCCCATATTTGTCACCCTCAGAGGTATCGAAGTTAGAGAGATTAAGGGTGGTAAGTTTAGACATGCCATAAAACATACAGTCCATTTTCGTTACCTGAGAAGTGTCGAAGCTGGAGAGATTAAGTAGTAAGGTTGAGACATACCAGAAAGCATATGCCCCATATCCGTCACTTTAGAGGTATTAAAATTAGAAAGGTTAAGGGAGCAGTAAGCTTAGATACACCATTAAACATAAAAATTCATTTTTCGTTACCTGAGAGGTGTCGAAGCTGGAGAGATTAAGATTGGTAAGGCTAGACATACCATCAAACATATGCTCCATATCTGTCACCTTAGAGGTATCAAAGTTGGAGAGACTAAGAGTGGTGAGGCTAGATACGCCATTAAACATATGGCCCATATCCGTCACACTAGAAGTATCAAAGTTGGAAAAAAATTAAGGAGCGGTGAGGCTAGACATGCCTAAAAACATAGAACTCATATTTGTCACCTTAGAGGGTGTCGAAGCTGGAGAGATTAAGGGTGGCAAGGGCTAGACAGGGCCTTTGGAAACATAGCACCCATATCCGTCACCTTAGAGGTATCAAAATAGAGAGGTTAAGGGTGGTGAGACTAGACATGCCATAAAACATATATCTCATATTTTTGACCTGTGGGGTATGGAAGCTGGAAAGATCGAAGCGTGGCGAGACTAGACATGCCACGAAACATAGAGTCCATACTTGTCACCTTAGAGGTGTCGAAGCTGGAAAGATTAAGAGTAGTGAGACTAGGCATACTAGAAAACATATAGAACATATTCGTCACATTTGAAGTATCGAAGTTGGAGAGATTAAGGGTGGTAAGTTTAGACATGCCATTAAACATAGTACGCATATTCGTCACATTGGATGTGTCCGAAGTTAGAAAGGTCCATATCTTGAATATTTTTATCATCATCATCAAATCGACATTCTACTACTGTCTTTATTTAAATAAACCTTCTCTGGTTCAGCATAATAATAGGCTGTCTTATCTGTCGGGTCTAGCCAGAGCTTAATTTCATAATCGGACTCTGCGTCTTCAATATTTATTGCATTCATGGAGGCAGCAGGAACTACAGCGCTCTTCTTAAAATGTTCGATTTTTATTCGTAGCGGTTTCGAGAATCTTAATTTTTCCATTAAAATTATCACCATACGTCATGATGGCGGTATAGTCATAATTGTTAGTTAGGATTGAAAAAGATCGACTTATTCGTATATCTGCCACTCTCTAGATTATCTCCTAATTTCAGGCCAAGTTTTATATTATTTGTTTCATTACCATTAGTCTTTCCGGCAGTCTGTACGGCGTTCATTGGGGTAGTGAGTTTCGGAATTGGTGAAAAATTAATACTAGTACCAACTTTCACACCCCAAGTATTGTTAGAAAAATCTCCTAGTAATCCTGCGGAAGAAATCAATTGATTTTCGCACTGTTCGAAGAATCATTATTCACTAAGGCCGTTTCATCGGTCTCTGCATTTAAGGTTGCCGTGTAACCAGTCTTATTATTAGGTATTGACTGTAAGATTTAAAGGAATTTCTGTAGTTTTATCCGTGCTACTAATTACTTGGTTTCCATTGACTGAGGCCGCATTATTATCTATAGAAGCGGAAAGGGTTGGGGTGAATAAAGCGAACGTTTTATGACTAAAAACTAAATTAACGAAGGAGACTGAGACCAGAAATAACCCAAAAATCTTTATTTTTCCATTAAACCGCTCCTCGTGAAGTTTTTGTGATTGCACTTTTGGCCTCCCATATATATATACTCATATTAGCATAAACGTAATGTTTTTATAGTTTCTTAGTAATTAGATTTATGGCTTGTAAAAGCTCCTCTTCGCTTGCTACTCTCTCCAATACGCAGCCAAGTTTTATCTTTAAATGTTAGCATCTGTGGTCCAACATGATCTCTGACTTTGCGGCGTCCAGCAAAAATCCTTGCGCCTCCTTGCGGCGTAATATTAGAAACATCAAAATCCTCATTACAATAGATTCTTTCAAGTTGATCACTACCCGTTGCCCCCATTGCTACCCCTGGATCAAACCTCGAAAAGAGTTCAGTGACATTAGTGAGTTTTTGGAGTTTTAAAGTTATCAATGTGAATTACCCTGAATAGCGGCATCAATGCAAACATTCTCTCCATAGTTTCCACATTTTCGGTATGGAAACTACTTAAGTCTAGTTCAGTTAAACGTGAGACGCCCTTCAAAGAGGGAGGACATATTCGTTACATTACTAGTATCAAAGGTAGATAGATTGATACTCATAAGACCACTCATACCATAGAACATTGCTCTCATAATTTTGAGCTTCGGAGTCCTAAAACTAGACAAATCTAAGGTTCCTAATGACGTACAGTTCCAAAACATACCGTCCATGTTTTCAACTTTTTCCGTATTGAATTTATTCAGTCCTACTATTTGATGGAGTGCGGTCATGTTACTAAACATTCCGTACATATCTACAACGTTCGAAGTGTCAAATTTTTCTAAAATAATAGCACCAAGTTTAGTTGCACGCCTAAACATATAGCGCATAGTCGTGACATTTTTGGTATTGATGTTTGAGAAGTCAACACTGGTTAAATCAGTACAACCTTCAAACATACGTGACATATCAGTAACATTTTCAGTATTAAAACCATTAAATGAGATATGAGAAGTACGTGCATTATAGCCAAATATCCCAGCCATATTCGTCACGCTTTTTGCATTGAGACCAGAAGTATCAATATTATAGACTTTCTAAGCCAGAAAACATTTCAGTCATATTTTTAGTGTAACTGGCGTCAAAATCATTTAAATTTAGGGACTTGAAGTCCACTGGAGATTTTTAAAAGCACGTGAACTATCTTCGTGAAAAATAGATTTTGTCAGCTTCGGTATAATAATACAGAGTAAAAAGTGTCTGCTTTATACCAGATTTTTATATCACAGTCACTTTTTGTCAGGATTACTAACTTCGCGGGAATCTACGCCAGCCGCTGGAGGAGTGGTACTTCGAGCAAATTGCTTAATGTTCGTACCACCTGAAGATACGGATTTTTACCATAGTATTAAAATCTAGACCATTAACCAAATGCGCTGGCTAATTCATAAGGTTTGCAATCACAGAATAAAACCAAACTATTCTTATAGGTCCTGGCATTAGGGTTTTCACCCACTTTAACTGCAAGACGCATAAAGATGTGTAGCTTGGCTTTCGGATTTTTGGTTAGTCTGAGCAATGGTTTTTGGTTCAGACAATTTCGGTATAGCGTTATAGTTTGTCCCCAATGTCCGTCTGGTAACCCCAAGTATTGGCGGGATAAACTAGTATCGGCAGAAGCAATAGAAGAAACTTTAGTCGAAAGTGCGGTATTCGTGTTTTTCAAATCCGTCTCATCGGATGAAGCACTGAGAGTGACGGTATAGCCAGCTCGGGCATTAGTTTTCTCACAGAAAGCTTGGATAGTTTACTGAGAGAAACTTCATTAATCAAATCTGATCCAGAGAAATCAAAATCAAGGTTTTTCCTTGTCGAGAGAAGCAGTTAAAGTTGGGTCGACTGCAAAAACTAGTATAGGTAGACACTATTAGAAATAATAGCAGATAAAAAGACACAAAAACCGAGTAAAAATAACTCGTTTCTCTATGAAAAACAATAAATAATTCGCAGTTTTGCCAAATTCTCTCCATATTCCGATATTAGCATAAACACCATACTAATACAGCTTGATTTAAGTAAGATAATATTTCCTTCTAATTGACAGAAGGAAATATTTTAGCGACCGTGAATAAAGAGATATTTAGCGTACTCGCTTGGGCCAATCGTAAGAACCGACCACACCCCAACCAGCACGACCATTCATATCAGAAATCGTAATCGTACCATCGGCATTTACCGAGTCCACGATTCCCACGTGACCGTAATAACCACTGTTGGTCTGGAAGATATCACCAGCTTGCGGGTTGGTACCGCGACTGGTTGGGAAGAGACCAGAAAGTGCATAGCCCCAAGTATTGGCGTTACCGAGACCACCCGGCAGAATATAGACTAGAGCCCATGGCGGCACGACGTTCCCAAGTATACCAAGTACACCAACCCCATGGCATCGGGTTTCTGGAGTAGAGTAGGTACGATAAGAAGAAACTGAGTAGGACGAGCTGCCAGAATAAGAAGAAGTGGAACGTACGACGGGTGCCACATAATCAGGACGCTCCTTATCCGGCAATTCACCGTTCGGTAGTAAAATAGCCTGACCTTCAACAAGAGTCTGATCTAGTTCAAGGTTGTTTGAGGGTAATAATTTCGTCAGCGGAAGATTTATATTTTCGGCAATCGAAGCGACAGTTTCACCTGACTTCACAGTATAGACAATACCAGCACGTGATGGAATATAAATCGATTCACCAACTTTCGGCACATAGGAGGCCTTAAATTTATTAGACCAACGAATCATATTGATATCAACACCACAGGAAGCGTATTTGGCCGCCAAAGTATCGAGGGTTTCACCTTCAGCCATCACATGCTTGATTACGCCGACCTTAGAGCAGGCTGCAAGGTTCAAAGTAGTCAGCTTTTTCCATTTTTCGACAGAAGCCTGGCCGGACTGCTGAAGTACGGTGAAAGGAGTTATAGTTTACGTTTAGTACATCAGAGGAAGCTAAACTCATAGTGTCAGCGAGCTCAGACACCATATAGAATTCTGAAAGTTGGTCAGCAGAAACCGCATAATCTTTTTAGAAATGGATTCAGGTTGGGACTGGAGCTATCGTCGGATTGCTGTTTATCTCTGGAACCAACAAAAAGCCACACAAAAATCAGAACAGATAGAGCAAAGTGACTGGGAATATCTTGGTGAGGAAGTAATTTAAGCTAAATTGTGATCGTTTTTCTTTGTCATAATTAGCTGGTCGCTGCCCCTAAATTTGCACCTTACAGAGTTTCTGGCAGTGGTCGCGAATCTTCTGATTGTGCTCAGCGTCGGTGCTACTATAATACATGAAACCGTCGTCACCTGTCAAGAAATAAAAGCATAGAGGCTTTCGAGCTATCGGGTTCAGCTACTGCAGAAGTGCGGCACTGGAAGGCACGGCGATAGGGGTCCTGGAGGCAGCTGAGACTTACGAGTATTATAGGAGACTATTGACGGCTAGGGATGTCGTCAGTGGCGTTAGTACGATCGATGCCGGTAATATCCGCAGCATAGGTCGCGGTCACATCAGACCCCAATGCAATCCCCGCTTCAAAGCGATTTTGAAAAACCATGAAACACCTGGCATATCCTCGGTGTGAGCTTCTTTTTGGATAATCGAAGCAAGAATAATACTGACGCAGAGTAAAACCTACTGAGCCTTAAACTTTTTCTTCTAGTTGATTTCGAAACCACGACATCATTGAAATTGATTCAAAATCGTTGTGATGACATTTTCGAGTTTTTCATGGTTTGTAAAATTGATAAGTTTCTCCATAGAGGTATCCCTCGAGGGCCAACTTCTGGAATTTCTGGGATTAGAAAGTTTGGTTTTCGTTAGCATAGAGATCTGAGAATCAGGTTGTCATAGTGCTTGGTGAGCGCCTGATTAATTTCTTCCTCGGAATAGCCCAGGGCGTGCGGAACTGATGGATGATGCCGGTCTGAGATTTTGCCTTTATCACCGAGGAGACTGGTACCTGGCAAAGATGGTCAGATTAAAGAACATCAGAAGAGACCACACCATTAACTAATTGCTTAGCGATGGCATCGAGCCGACATGGTCTTTTACGGAAAGCTATATTTTTCCAGCTTTTTAACTTTGGCGTGGAGATTATTGATGCGAGCATAAAGCTCAAAAAGCCATAGGGATTTCTAATCAGTCAGCCTCGCTTGAGATTGTTTGGCAATTTGCTTTAACTGATTCCCCAGCACGTCACTTTCGATGGTCTGATATTCACAATTAGAGTCCGCCTCTTTTTCATTGGATTCAGCGGCGGCCTTGGCGGAGTCAAAACGACACTAGCCGAAGAGACTGGCTGTAAGGGAATACCAATAATACCCGCCGCCAAATAGCCCAGCAAGAAAGAGCAAAATGAGGAGTGAAAGTATAATTCTTTAACTCATAGGTTTTTCTGAGGATTTAGCTGGCCTGGGAGACTCGTAGGCTCAGACTCTGATTTGTAGGCTCACTAATAATAGATTGAACTTCCGTGAACCGAGGCGTAGTGGCTAGAGGCTGGATGCTTATACGGTGGGCGACAGATGGGTTTATCTTGCGGAGGGTGACGCTAGTCTGATTAGGGATTTTTAACTGGCAGAATTTTTGGGCGAGCTTTAGCGGCGTAATGCTCGATAAAAATCTTGCAAGATAATACTGGCAGCCCTCGGCATCAATTTCACCTTTTTCGAAAAGTCTTTTTGCGTTTTTCAGACGTTCTTCAGCTACCACGGAGGTGAGTGATCTCGTCTTGAAATAAATGCTGAGCGCCTGGCATAGAAGCGGCGAGTGTATCGGCAAATTTGCGGGCATGAGCGCAGACTGGGCAGTTTCATTGCCGTCATTACTGCGAGGTAAACCCACGACAAAAAAATTCGTATCATTGGGTTTGGCAATACGGAGAATTTCCGGAATTTCTTGACTATTCACCAAGACATAGCCGTTCGGGATAGCGATGCGAACAGAAGTATCCGCTTTCGCTACGCCGATACGCTTAGTACCCACATCTAGACCAATAATGCGCATTAGTTCTCTACCGTGATTTTTAATTGATACCTTGTTGGCGTCGTTTGGAATTTGACGAACCCATGGAAGGAGGTATTTACCTCGACATCAGAGACACCATTGATGGATTTAATTAAAGTAGTCACTTCGCCAACTTTTTTGCCGAGGGATTTTTCGAGTACAGATTGTTCGGTGACTTCTGGACCAGTTTTTCAAGGTGGCCTTGATTTTAGCAGTTACAGAATTATTATTGTTTTGGAATTTTTCAATGAAGATATTGCCAGTTTTGTAAATCTTCTGATCGACTACCGAGACGAGTGGAAACCACCGATTTAACATATTCTTCAATGGCAGCCTTATCAGACATAATTTACACTGTAAGTAGTTTTGGCGGTGAGCTTGGCCTTGCCATTCTCGGTCGGCTGGTCGATCGGCAGGACTGGAAGTCTGATCGGCGGTAACTTTTGTAGCTATCTTCAATTTTAATATCGTCAGAAGGTACCTTTTTCGAATAATTCCTCTTTACACCATCAGCTTCGGTTGATTTTTCCTCAGCTTTGGTAATGTCAGAAGCGGTGACAATTTTTGAATCTTATCGGTACCACCCTTGAAATGCGGAATTAGCATAGCCCTCAACTCCAGCCACGGAAGATTGCCAGCCGGAGCTAACGGCTTCAATATTATACTTCGCACCACCTTCGATTGCGGTAGCTTTCACGGTTTTAGCCACCTGACACTTGCCGCTGTGGCGACCGGCGTCACAATTGAGATTGAGCCATCCCAAGAAATCTTGACCTCTTGATTAGTTAAGAAATTGAGATTACGGTAAGCAAAAAGCGGAACCCTGAGGAACAGTCGCAACATCTGGCCTAGAAGCGGTAGCAGTAGTAGTCGACATATCGAAGGTAGCGATGAGACGTAATTCACCAGTAGCCTTATCACCAACGTCTCACCAGTAGCCTCAAATTCAACCTCAGAGTTCTTTTCAGACTGGCGGTTTCGAGGAAGAATTTACCATCTTTCGAAACAGCTTGCTTGGCATCAGTGACAAAAGAAACATTTTCGGAGAAATTCTCGGCGATGGTCTTTAATTTTGACGGAAATCTTGCGGCTAGGTGCCAAAATAAAGGCCCAGATAAAGCTTCCGATCGAAAAAGAACCGCAGCTACCACACCGATAATGATGCGATTCTTTAATGAATCGAGAGTGAGAATCTTTTTCGGGTCTGATTATCGAGTCTTCTTCATCCTCAGAGTCCTTCGCGACTTCTTCAGAATCCAGATTGATAGTCGAATTTCTTTCGTAAGATTCGAGGTGGTATTTGCACGATTAGTAGGCGTCTTCATTAGCAGTGCGGACACGAGAAACACTACTCAGTTGGGCGGCTTTTCGTTAATTTCAATTTCATCTACTTGGACTTGCTTTGCCTTAGCTGGATATTCAAGATCAGCTTCATTAAATTCAGAGAGGCAAGTCGGGCGCGAGTTTAGATTCTTCGCAAAGGCAGACTAGAAAGCGCCGCCATTTTCATGAGGGTGCGATCAGTAGTACCACCACGATGGCTTTGTCTGCATTTTTGCGGTGCGAGCGATTGGTTTAAGGTTAATAGAGCTGCAGCAGAACGTTCAACTTTTTCGGTGGAACAAGTGCAATAATTTTTCTGTTTGGAAGCTTTGATATGGTTGATAATATCAGTAATATCATCCTCGGGCTCGATATAAAAAGTGTCCTTATTCATACATCGATTTTAACATATATTTGCACTGAACCAACAAGTTTATGCTAAAAATAAACTTAATGAGTATCTTTGATTTTATTAAAAGGACCGGGCGCACAGGCGGGCGTGAAATAGTGCTGGTGGAGCCGTGGCTAGTGCGGAGAGTGCGGAAAATTTTAGCCAATCTCGTACTAAATACGATTGATAGTGGTGTCATTATTGTGTCTATCGACTGGAGTAATTGAATACATTAATCCAGCAGCAGTAAGTTTATCAAGGGCAGATGGCGCAAAACTTTCTGAGGTGCCAAATTAGAAGATATTTTGAAATTAGAAAACGGCCAAGGTGTGGTGATTCCAGCGCAAAAACTAACCTGGTTTTCTATGCGGTAAATAATGGCCAAAAATTATACCACATCGAATATTTCTTTAGTTAATCTACAGGACAGAAAAACCCGTTGCCTTTAAAATTATTACCGCACTTCACCCAAAAATGAACGCATCGTGACTTTTTCATGATATCACTTCGAACTTGAGGCCGGAGTGAGCAGAGCCGAATTTATTTCGACAGCTTCTCATGAAATGCGCACACCGGTAGCTTCGATCGAAGGCTATCTTGGGATTTGGCGTTGAATCCAAAAACTGCCACGATCGATGAACGTGCGAAAAAATACCTGAGAAGAAGCGAAGAAATCATCTCAGCATCTCGGTAGATTATTCAGAGATCTTCTCGATGTGGACGAAAACTTGATGATAAAAGAATCAAAGCGCACCTCACACCGATTGAGGTAACTTCAACAGTCCGCTCGATTGCCGAAGGTCAAATTCCGAAGATGAGCGAAAAAATATTCATTTTACTTTTTGGTTTCCTCCTCTTCCGCCAATATGAACGGTGGACGCGTGATTAATCAAGAGGTTTTTGCGGCAGTCGATGTGGACTTTTCTGCGTGAGATTATTAATAATTTGATCGAAAATGCGATTAAATACACCAATAACGGGGTGGAATTTGGGTAAATGCGCGGCGATGGCGACCGTGTCTTTGATTAATGTGACAGATACTGGGATTGGTATTTCCCCAGAAGACAGTAAGCATGTTTTTCAGAAATTTCTATCGTGCGGATAATTCAGAAACTGCGTACCATCGGCGGAACAGGTTTAGGCTTTATATCATGAAGGAACGCGTGGAAGCGATGAGTGGTTCGACTTGGGTGAAAGTACCTTCGGTGAAGGCTCAACTTTCTATGTAGCCTTCCCTCGTCTCACCTATGAGGAATATCCGCGCCGCAAACAAATCGAAGCCAACACTCAGGCGATGACGCCACAAAATTCTGTTGCTTACCCCCTAATATATCTGCTCCTAGCGTCTCCGAGCCTAGTGAGAACCAAGCTCGGCGCCAATGCAGTTCCCGACTGAGACGACCACGTCAAATCCCCAGCAGCAGCGCCAGTATCGACAACAATGAATATGCCGGTTCAAGCTGAAGCACCTATGCAAGCACAAACAGCGTCCACGTCAACTCAGCGCAGCGCAGCACGCTCAGTGTCGCACCAGCGCCAGCTCCAACTGAATCAGCCATATCAGCTCCAGCTGAGCCAGCCGCATCATCCGCACCCGCAGCTCCGATGATTCCTGCGGCACCAGTCGTGCAGCTATGCCGACTACACAAACTAATCCGTTCCTACAGAACAGCGCTACCCCAGCTCAAAACACACCTCTCAACCGCGACACACACAAACATGACACAGGCCATGCCCGACCGCGCTCAGCTAATCACTCGCTCCGACTCCGACTGACACCAGCCAATCCTGCCCCGATTTCCAGCTTCGCCAATCAACGCATACTATGCCTACCCCACCAATTACGCCAACTAACTAAACATCTTAAATAAGTAAGGAGAGAAGATGACAAAAAAATATTATTGAGTTGAAGACGACCAAAGCTTACGCGAGATTTACGGAATTAGATTAACGGCGGAAGGTTATGAAATTGCCTCGGCTGGTGACGGCGAAGGGCTCTTGCTCTAGCAGTAAAAGAACGTCCCAGATTTAATCATTTTCCGATGTGATGATGCCAGAAATTTTCGGTTTTGACATGCTTGATATTCTGCGTTCGACGCCAGAAACCGCCAATATTAAGGTCATTATGATGACTGCACTTTCGGCCGATGATCAAAAAGCCCGTGGTGAATCGCTTGGTGCGACGTTTCCTCGTGAAAAGTCCCAAGTCGGTATCGAAGATGTAGTGAATGCCGTTCATGCGAAGTTTCTTAATGACACAATGTGCGCGCCAGTCGCCGCAACAACCACTCCAACCACAGATAACATGATGACTAATTCGCTGCTGCGCCAGTGCAAGCTGTGCAAAACCACCAGTTAGCTCCCAGCAGAAACTCGCAACACATGCTTGGCCATCGCAGTCAGCTCAACCTTTTGTATCTACACAGCAGCTACGCAAGCTCATCCGATCGTTCCAACACAATCAGCTACCCAAACTCAGCCAGTTACTCAGTTCAATCACCAGTCAATAACCCTCAATCCCATTTTTGGTAATGTATAGATTAAATAAATTTTTAGCCGAACAAACTGGCGTTTCGCGTCGCGAAGCCGATAACTCTCATCGCGGATGGTCGTGCAAAGAAATTAATCAGGAAGTCGCCATACTAGGGCCGTCGATTCGATGAAACTCGCGATGAGATTTTTATGGACGGCCAAAAATTACCGAGACGTAAAGGTTTTCACTTACCTAATCTTGAACAAAGCCCGTAGGATATGTTATGCTCGAAAAACGTCAGGGCGACACGCCGACTCTTTTTGAGCTTTTGCCAGAAAAATATCAAAAGTCTGAAAAGACGGTGGGGAGGCTCGATAAAGATAGTTCGGGATTAATTTTATTAACCAACGACGGTGATTTCGCTTTCTCGATGACCCATCCAAAATTTTTCAAAATTAAGAGCTACATCGTAGATTAAATCGCCCCTCGCACCATTACATCAACAAAATGATTTCTGATATGGGCATCGATTTACCAGATGGTAAAAAGCAAATTGTTTCTTAAAAAGAGGAGTCTGACCCGAGTGGTTGCACATTCTTAGTAGAAATGAGCGAGGGTAGGAACCGTCAAATTCGCCGCACTTTCCTAGCGTTAGGGATACAAGGTCGTAAAAATTACATCGCATTGAATTTGGGCGATACACACTAGAGAACTTAAAGAATGGTGAATTTAAGGAAGTGGAGAAAAGATGAAAGTATTAATTATTGGAAAATGAAATAATGATTAACTAACAATTGACTAACAAGGAGTTTATCATGAAAAAGAAATCTAAATTAAAAAGTTTATCATTATATCAATATTATTATTTTTCTTTAATTGGGGGAACAGTAGTTTTAGCAACAACAAATTATCATGTAAGAGCATTCCTTACTAACAGTATTGTGTCATTAAAAGATATGTATACATCTATAACAAATCCTCAAAAAGCAGAAGAAATTTCTAAAGAAAGAGAATTTTAAGAGATTTGAATGATGGTAAAGACGTTAATCCAGATAAAACTTTTCTTATGAAAAACCGGAATGGTTGGTAGATGAAGAAAGAAGAAAAGCGAATCGAGATAGGATGATTAAAGAAGGAAACTTTGAAAAATTAGTAGATGAATGTTTAGTTCTTGACGAAAAACAAAATGCCAACTACAGACAAAAGAGTGGTATATAGATGAATGTATGACTGAAGAAGAATATCAAAAATGGAACCATGCCAAATCTGAATATGCTATGGGCAAAAGCAATTACAAATGATATGCCTGAATTTAACCAATATAAAGAAAAGTAGATAAGAAAATTAAATCTATGATTGATGGAGAAATATTAAATAATAATATTTATCAGCATGCTACAGTAATGGTAAAAATGGTCAAATTATAAATTTACACGCTGATGGGAAAGTTAAACAAAAACAATCAAATAAAAACTTTTAATATAAAACAATAACGAAATAGCTTATTATTAAAAATAATAAAAATTAAAAAGACGGTGAATTTAAAGAGGTGGAAAAAGATGAAAGTATTAATTATTGGTAAAAATATTAAAAAACGTTTATCTTTCTCTCGATGCAAAAATTTTCGAACTGGACAAAAACCAGAATGCGCACCTGGATTTGGTTTATGACGAGGCGAAAAATACTATAACGACCGCTTCAGTATCATGACCGGGCAGAAGCTGGCTGATGAAGTAATTTCGAATTTTTCGTATCGAGACGGAGACGGCTTTAGCCCGAAAATCCCGAAACCTGTGATGATTTTCAATATATTTTTGCTCGAAAAATAACTATATAAATCTAGGCCAGAATTTGTCAAACAGTGTGACTTTAATGGCAAAATTTTAGAAAAACGCACAGCCAAATTCGACTACATTTACATTGATTGGTCGGCGGAATTAAATAACGTGCAAATTAAGGCGATTTTGGATTATCTCGAGGTACATCCGAAGACTAAATTAGCTTGGTGTTTTCGATCGCTCGGAACTGCCAAAAATTATTAAATGCGCCGATGTCTCCAAGACTAAATTTGACGACTTTTTATCGTCTCTGCAGCGAGCAGAAATAGTGTTCGTGATGGGCATCGCAAATGATGCGAGTGAAACAAATTTTAGGTACACTTTCGACTTTGAAAGCTAATTTATGTAACCGATAATCAAATTCGGGCTGGAGTTTTTCAAGGAAGATTTTCGAAACAAGGACATAAAAGTGACGCGTGATGTCGCGGCGACGATTATTGCGGGCACAATTTTCTCTGCACTAATTACAGACTGGAATTTACAGCGCGCTCTGATGCTGCAAAAATTAATGTAGAAAATTCAAAGGCCAACAAAACCCTAAAGATTAATCAATTGTCCGATAAGCTGCGCGAGGCCTTAGCAATTAGATAAACGATGAAGCCTTAGCAATAAGCAGATAAGATAACGTACTAGATAAACTCCGATTATTAAAAACACCCTAGTCTGACTAGGGTTTTTAACATAGCAATACTTGAGCTAAAGGGCGGGTTTTACTTGAGAAACTGCGGGTAAATGCTGGTTGTAGCTCTTGAGAAACTCGCGGAGATAAATACCGGTAGGGGTTTCGATCATTTTTAGCGATTTGTTCCGTGTACCTTCGGCGATAATTTGACCACCATGTTGGCCACCTTCTGGACCCATATCGATAATCCAGTCGGCACTTTTTAATCACATGAAGATTGTGCTCGATAGATAATCATGGTATTACCGCCGGCGACTAGGCGATCTAGGATTTTTCACAAACGTTTTACATCGTCGGTATGTAAGCCAGTGGTTGGCTCATCTAAAAATATAGAGGGTCTTCCCAGTGGAGCGACGAGAAAGTTCGGTGGCGATTTTTAATACGTTGAGCTTCTCCACCCGAGAAAGTAGTAGCGGACTGGCCGAGACGAATATAACCGAGACCAACCTCTTGAATAGTCTTCAGTTTATTAGCGATAGCAGGAATATTTTCGAAGAACTCACCGCCTCGTCGATAGTCATATTTAAGACATCGGAAATATCTTTACCCTTTGTATTTTTCACCTCAGAGCGCTTCACGGTTATAGCGTTTACCATGACAGGTCGGACAAGTCACATAAACATCTGGCAAGAAGTGCATTTCAATCTTATTCACACCGTCACCTTGGCAGGTTTCACAGCGACCACCCTTGACATTAAAGGAGAAACGACTGCCTTTATAACCACGAATTTCTGCTTCTGGTTGAGCGGCAAAAAGTTCGCGGATGGCCGTAAAGACACTCCGTATAGGGTGGCAGGATTCGAGCGAGTGAGTACGACCAATTGGACTCTGGTCTATCACGATACATTTATCAAGATTCTCAATGCCGTCAATACGGTCATGTTCACCAGCCACGGTTTGAGCACGATGAAGACGGGCGAGCAATTCGTTAGCTAATTTCATTGACTAGAGTAGATTTACAGAACCCGAGACGCCAGAAACCACGGTCATCACCCCGAGGGGAATTTGACCGTGAGATTTTCAGTTATTTTCCCTTGCGCCGACCACGGTAAGATATTGATTGAGTTTTTGGCTTGCGACGGGTTTTAGGCACGGAAATTTTTCTTGGCACCGGATAGATATTTACCAGTGAGCGAATCAGGTCGTTCGCAATTTCCTCTGGCGTTCCAGCGGAAATCACCCTGACCACCGCGTGCACCAGCCCCAGGACCAATATCAATCAAATAATCTGCACTCATCATGGTATCTTCATCATGCTCGACGACTAGCACGGTATTCCTAAGGTCGCGAAGATGCCTCAAGGTCGAAATAAGCTTTATCATTATCACGTTGATGTAGACCGATTGACGGTTCATCGAGTACATACAACACCCCTGGAGACTAGAGCCGATTTGAGTGGCGAGGCGAATGCGTTGGGCTTCTCCCACCAGAGAGAGTATTGGCAGCACGGCTGAGTTCGAGATAACCTAGACCGACGTCCTGCATGAATTTGACCCGCTCACGAATTACCTTGAGAATCGGGCGGGCAATTAAAGGCTTCTGCTTCGGTAAATTCGAGATCCTGCGACAACACATCGAGCATGGCGTCGACATCGAGATTACAAAAATCATTAATATTGAGACCGTGGATAGTCACCGCAAGCACCACCGGCTTTAATCTAGCGCCATGACAAGTTTTGGACATTCATGTACACGCATAAAACGCTCGATGTCTTTGCGCATAAAAATCCGAGTCGGTTTCCTTTGTGGCGGCGTCAAGAGTCGGATGACACCTTCATAGATTGACTCGTAGGTCGCGCCATCCTTAAACTTGCCGGAGCCAGAAATTTTGACTTCGTATTTTTCATTGCCAGTACCATAAAGAATTAGATGTTTTTGCTCTTCGGTGAGCTCACGAATTGGTGCATGAATCGAAAAACCATGACGCGCGGCTACCGCGGAGAGACGCTCAGCCACCAAGAATCACTCTGTACACGGTTGAACGGACGGATGCCACCTTCGGCAATGGTGAGATTTTGATTAAACACGAGATTCGTCGATTTCCATACGCGTACCAAGACCCAGTACAAGTCGGACAGGCGTCTTGCGGAGCATTGAAAGAAAAGAGGCGCGGCTCGAGCTCTGGGATCAATTCATCTGGGTGAACTGGACAGGCATAACGCTGAGAATAAGTGAGGACTTCGGTGTTAGATTTACCAAGATTCTTCCCTTCGATAGTGGAAGAATTGTCATTAATCTTGAGTAGCATAATTAAGCTCCTGGCCGAGATCGAGAGCCTGCTCGATGGAACTAGAAATGCGAGAATAAAGTTCTGATTCAGAATAAAACGGTCGACCACTAATTCGATATCGTGACGTTCCTGTTTTCAGGGTCGGAAATTCATCTAGGGCATAAACCACGCCATCCACGCGCACACGAGAAAAAAACCTTTTTGGAGATATTGCTCGAAATATGGAGGAATTCACCTTTTTCTGCTGCACAATTAGGCAAGTAGCATCAATTTCGAACCAATCGGAAGCTTTATGACTTCATTGACGATATCTTCCACGGAACGCTTAGAGACCTCACGATGACAAATCGGACAATGCGGCACGCCGACACGCGCAAAAAGTAGACGCAAATAATCATAAACTTCCGTGACCGTAGCGACAGTGGAACGAGGGTTTCTAGAAGTAGATTTCGATCGATAGATATGACGGCGAAAGTCCGGTAATGGTATCAAAGTCTGGCTTATCCATCACGCCGAGAAACATACGCGCATAAGAGGAGAGTGACTCGACATAGCGACGCTGGCCTTCAGCGTAAATCGTATCGAAGGCGAGGCTGGATTTACTAGAACCAGAAAGCCCGGTAATCACCACCAGTTTATCGCGTGGGATATCGAGATCGATGTTCTTAAGATTATTCTGCTGGCACCACGAATCTTGATGTAATTGTCTGGATTATCTTTCAGAAGTGCCTTACCGCCCGGAGAGAGTAGACCCTTATTTTTGTTAGTTCTTCCATGTTTTTAGTCCCATTTTCCATACTTAAATCAATCAGGTATTATAACAAAAATTAGCGTTTTTGTCGAGATAGGCCCTGAGTTAATATCTCAAATGCAAAATGTAATCAGTCAAAAATGCCCCTCCTTTCGGAGAAGGCAGGTGAAAAATAATTAGTCGTTACAAAAACACATCGCGCAAACTCAATGAAGATTGCAAGCACACCCAGCCACAAAACAAGCGATAAATGCTGGGTAATCTCTTGCGTGGATATATGCAGTAATTAGGCAGTATAATGATGAATATATAACCATGACTGCTGAAAGTAATATTGAAAACGAGATTACAGTTTTCTTGATTTTTGCTTCTAAGTTCATTTCCCATAATTAATTCCCTCCTATTTTTATGACAAAAATTAAACGTGTAGCAAATTGGAAAAATATTTTTCACTAATTTGCAAGTTACATCAAAAGAGTTAACTAGTGACTTTTTTACATATCATCTTTAATATATTTTGTCAAATTTTGTAATAGCCCAGGGAGATTTAGATAAAATGCAATACAAAAGATGCGGGTATAGGGTTTTACGCGGATTACCTATGGCTTCCTGGTAAAGTAACCTGGGCGGCCATTGACTGGGTCGTCGATGCGGAGCCAGGTTTTATCGGCGGTGGATGGATTGTTTAGATACGACCTGCTACTCAGCGAAGCTTCTTACGATTGTCAAACATTCTAGAATAACTTGTTAGTTTAGATGTATTAAAACTCATTGTTCACATATATTTTTCTAGTTTGTCATTAGATGCATCAATATCTGAAAGTGAGAACATACTAGCCATACTTGTCACCTGGGAAGTATTAAAGTTAGAGAGATTTAGACTGATGAGGTTAGGCATGTAGGAGAACATATTAGACATACTTGTCACATTGGAAGTATCAAAGCTGGATAGGTCAAGACTGATGAGATTAGTCATACCAGAAAACATAAAGCTCATACCCGTAACCTGGGAGGTATTAAAACTTGATAAATTGAGACTGATTAGATTAGATATTCCGATGAACATGTAACTCATATCCGTCACATGGGAGGTATTAAAACTTGATAAATTGAGACTGGTAAGACCATACATACCATAGAACATGATAACCATGTTTGCCACATTGCAGTATCAAAGCTGGAGAGGTCAAGACTAGTGAGGCTATACATACTGAAGAACATAAATCCCATATTGGTCACATTCGTTGTATTAAAGTTAGAGAGGTTAAGGTTAGTGAGGGCATACATACTGTAAAACATATTACTCTATATCTACCACCCTTGAAGTGTCGAAACTGGAGAGATTGAATGTAATGAGATTATGCATACCATTAAACATATAAACATATGTTACTTTAGAAGTGTTAAAATTGGAAAGATTAAGAGTAGTAATATTATGCATATTGGCAAACATAGAGCGCATATCTGTTACCATAGAAGTATCGAAACCAGATGTATCTATATCTAAAATGTTTTTATATTTTCATCACCCATAAATCGAAAACATCATACTACTATCCTCATTCAAAATAAACCTCTCTCGGTTTCAGCATAATAATAGGCTGTCTTGTCTGTTGGGTCTAACCAAAGTTTAATTTCATAATCAGATTCTTCATCATCGATGGTGACAGTATTCATATAGACAACTGGTGGTATAGGACTTTTCTTAAAGTGCTCGATTTTTATTTGTGGAAGTTTCCAAGGCTTTTTAGTTTTGCATTAAAAACCGGTCCTTCGTCATAATAGATGATACGGTCATAATTATTGGTTAGAATTGAAAATATTAGCTTATTTGTATATCTCGCCACTTTTCAAGATTGTCGCTTAGTTTCATACCGAGTTTTATACTATTCGTATCATTACCATTAGTTTTTCCCCAGCTGTCCGTAAGATTTGCGCTGGGATAGAGCGAGCTGAATAGGTGCATAGTTTGTGGACGTACCAAACTTATAACCCCAGGTATTATTAGGTAAATCATTTAACGATAAATTTGTACGTAATTGAATTAATTTTACACCATTTGTAGAATCGTTATTTACTAGCGCTGTCTCATTAGTCTCTGAATTCAAAATTGCCGTATAGCCAGTCTTGTTATTTGTACTACTGTAAGGTTTAAAGGAATTTCTGTGGTTTTTATTCTGCGCTGTTTATCACCTGATTTGGCTGACTGAAGCTGCAGTATTATCCACGGAAGCCGAAAGGGTTGGAATGAATAAGGCAAAAGGTATTATTACTAAAACAAAATTAGAAAAAGTAATTAAGGTCAAAAAGCATCCAAGGAACTTTCAATTCACTCATAACAACCCCCAATTAGGTTTACTTAAGTGAATTTTTGATCGTTCATAGTTTTATTTTAGCATAAACAGTTTTTCAATGGAACTAAATAAAACTAAACTTAAGAAACCAGTTCGAACCACATCTTGAGATCTTCTAAGGTGGAGTCGAGAATTTTACGACCGTCGGCAGTTTTCGCCGGTAGTTTGATGTAATTTCAACAAGGCATTCATCGCCTGGATAAAGCCAGAGGTCTGACGAGCGATTCTAGCGGCACGGTATTTTTCAAATTTCGTGATTTCATCCCGACTGAGCGCATTTGGGAAATTATCGCCTTTGTAATTAAGTAGTAATGAATCGAGACGCTCATCCTGAAAGAGTGGATGAAAAATCAGCCAGCTCATTAGCGCGAAGATTTGGCACCATAGAGGCTTGTCTTCATCTTCATTATTTAAGAAACCATCATAAAGCCTCGCTTCGGCCTCTTCGAGCTTATCAAAATTGCGCTCACGAGTGAATAATTCGCGCATCCGCTCAATGAATTCCGGTGATTCTTGAGGGTCTTGAGATTTTGCTCAATTTGGGATTTTTCGAGCTTAATTTTTCTGCCAACCAGTGGTGCCGGCTGAAATTCCTCGATGCCATTCGAACTAGATTCAGTACTCTCCACGTCTAAAAGACCGAGAGCGGTGCGACTGCTGGACATTTACTCGAGTTAATTCTTTGACGTATTTCGAGAAATCGAACCAAGTTTGATATTTTTGCCGGCTCGACTGACTTTTTCTTCTGGTTTGAATTCCTTTTTCGGCCTGCAAAATATCCTCGACATTGTAGCGTAAATCAAAAACTAGGATATTTTGATCTTTTCCTGGCGCGATCGGAATGGCAAACTGTGGTAGCGATTAGTTTTACTAGAGTAATGACCACTAGTGTAGACAAAAGGTGTGGCAGAATCAACGGAAAGGTTAGGTGGCGTTAAGAAAAACGCAGAAGCTGTCTTTTTATCACGCAAACTTTTAAGAGAAAATCGAGTAGTTTCGGCTGCTTTTCATGAATAATTTTCACTACAGCGATCGTGGCGTAAATATCGGAAAGCGCATCATGGGCATGCTCGTGTAATTCCCGTTTAGAGCAGTGAGGAGTTCGAGACGGTTGGTCGGTTTTTCTCGCCAGTCTTAGGATCTCACAGCAACTGGCCAATTGATTCCTCTGACGCAGCGCCCGCACCATGCGTACAACATCCAAAAATATCGAACTTACTGCGACCATCGAGATATTGCCAGTGTATGGATCATAAAAATTACGCCAAAACAGATAGCGGATAAACTCATCATCGAAAACGCACAGAATTAAAGCTACAAATAATAGTATTCGAGTAAAAATCTCCTCTTGCAAGATCTACAAAGTTCTGGCTCCGAAAGTCCATCCATACGCGTATCGTTCGGGGTAATATTGGTGGTGACGATAGCGTAGGGGCTCGGCAAAGTATCTTCATCGAGACGTACGAAGAGATTGACCCCGATCGCCGATGGGATTGAATTCTAAATCAGTACGCTGACCAGCAAATTGCATAATGCGATCTTCGCGCGGATTGATACCAGAAGTCTCTAAATCGTAAAAGAAAAAGGTGGGTGGGTGATTAGTGGCTAGATAATCCGGATCAAAATTGCGGTTCATACTACTAGTATATGCCTAAACTAAGATTTTAGATAGCTTGATTAATGACTTCGCGGAGTTTTTCCTTAAATTCTTTTTCCTTGGCGGAAGGGAGTTCGAAAGCCTTGCCATTAATGTAAATGGTTGGAGTTTCATTAACGCCTAGACGTTTCGAAATTGCCATATCGGCCTTGATTTTTGCTTTTACCGCATCCGAGTTCATATCCTGAGGAATTTTTCGGTATCACCCTTACCTCGGTGACTTCGACAAAGTACTCACGGAAATGATTATCGCGATCCGAGGCAGAAAGAGACTCCCAATCTGACTGCTCCTTAAAGAGTTTTCAGCGTATGGCTCCCAGTAGCCCTGGAGAGCGGCGGCATTAGCCGCCGAAGCCGCGGCGGTGCCGTTTTTGATGATAACTTAAAATATAAGAGCGAAAGACTAGGCCGACTTGACCATCATATTCCTTTCACAATATCCGAGAGATATGGAAAAACCGTGGAACAGAATGGACACTGATAGTCAGCATATTCAGAGATAATCACCTTAGCGTCTTTTATTGCCTTCATAATTATCGCCCATATCACCATTACGAGAGTCTATGGCGATGTATTTATTCGTGTCGAGACCCTTAATCCAATTGTTATAAGCAAGATTTGAAGAAATGGCATTACCACAAAGCCACAAGAATCCAACAGCCAGCACCCTAAAAGTCCATAAATCAGTTTTTGCATTTTCCTCCTAATTTCTACTTTTTGGTAGATTTTTGTATAATATAAATATTAGCATATTTTGTCTAAGTTGTAATATTTTTAGACTAAAGGAGGAGCCGTGTCAGAGGCGAATATGACAGATACAACAGAAGATAGGACCGATTTTTAACGGCGAACAAGAAAACGCGACCGGTGTGTTCAGTGGTGAAGAATCTTCCCATGGATTAAAAAGTCTGGTTTGAAAAATTGGTGTGAAATTAGCCGCCTTTTTCGGTGCGATTAAACAATTTTTGAGCCGTAAGGACGGAGATGAAGAAGCAGATTCCTTCGAGGGACCAATGAAGCGTGGATTTTTCGATCGTAAATTTAATAAAGCAGAAAACGAGTCGACAGAAGCCACACATGAGACTAGTTCGCTCAGTCAATTTGGTGGAGCTACTTTAGTCAATAACAACCATTTTTCGAATTCTGAACTCGAAGCAGCTCAGAGCCACGGATACCGATAGCGATGGTATGATTAATCACGACGAAGAGACCTTAACCAGACGCGAAGAGGCGACAGATTATCTGAAGAATACCATTATTACATCGGTACCGCTGAAACAAAAGCGGTTGCTATGCCAGAAGTATTCATCCCGGAGACTACGGAAGATTTTGTTTGGTTAATTAATAAAATGCCAAGCTCGGTGCTTTCAGCTAGTCAAAAAGAAACTCTTGGCAAAGTAATGAGTTTTGATAGTAAAAAGTTTCCGACATTATGACACCAAAGGCGGAATTAAAATTCGTGGGCGAAGAGGATTATATAGGGGCCATTAACGCTTTCTGGACTCTATAAATCAGGCCAGAGTCAGTTCCCTGTAGTCGATCGCCGTGGTGAACTATCCGGAATTTTACATGCCAAAACACTTTTCCAATTAGATATCAAGGACACCGATCAAGCTTCGGCTTTTATGGACCGCAAAATTGTCTATCTTTCGGAAGATTATCCACTCTATGAGGCGCTCTTGCTCTGTTACGCTCACATGCACAGGCTTTCGTAGTAGTGGATGAGGCTGGCAAAAACTTCTGGCCTGCCTGATGCGCGCGTGCTACTAAATTCCCTCCTTGCGATTGACGACTCGGCTGATTTTACTAAAGATGAAGATTTGGCTTCAGTAGTAGAATACGCCAAGCGCTTTAAACAAGATTGATTTACAGATTAGGGCTATTTAGGCTAAATCATATCAGTTAAAATTAAACCCTATTGGATTAAAATAGATTAGATTGAGGACTTAATGCAGAATCGACGTTTATTAAAAAGAAGAATAATAACCGGCCTAAGTTTGCTTTGGTTTGTTCTTGCTGACAGTAGCGCTAAATCCCAAAATCTTATAACTATTACGCCGGTCCACTCTGAGCAGCAGAGTGAAAGTATTAAGCCCGACGAGCATGGCGGCGTGAGCGATACTAGCCACACAGAAAGCCGAGACAATCCAGACAAACATAGTACTATTAACTCCACGGATGGCACTGACGCCCCTAATTCCAAACCACTAGCTAGTGAGGTCTTGTCTAATCTCGAAGTTAAGGGTCGTGCGCCAAAGACTGGTTATAAACGCACAGAATTTTATAAGAATTGGCCAGAAATCGAGGGTTGTAATCTGAGACAACGTATCTTGAAGCGGGATTTTGGCGAGACGGCGAAGACAGACCAAAAAGTGCAATGTGATTTCGGGTAGTTTTATGAACCGTACACCGAACTTGATGAGTTTTTCGAGCCGTGAAGAAATTGGTAAGAAAATTCAGATTGATCATATCGTGGCGCTCTCGGATGCCTGGCAAAAAGGGCGCACAATATCTCAGCAGTGATATTAGATTTCAGATTGCGACCGACCCCTTAAATCTTGCCGCAGTGGACGGGCCAGCCAACCAACAAAAATCTGATAGCGATGCGGCGAGTTGGCTGTCGAAGAACAAAAATTTTCGTTGCCAATATGTGGCACGCCAAATTTCGGTGAAGAAAAATATAATCTCTGGTGACGGAAGCGGAAAAATCCGCCATGAGTAATGTGCTAGGTGGATGCCCAGAACAGAGAACTTATTAGAAAAACTGAATACTATTCTGTTGATTTCTTTAATTTATTTATCCTAATATTCCGTCTACTAATAGAATCTCTTGTTTATCAAAAATCGATTTTTAATTGGCTCTACCATATGAGAAGAACCATGTGCGAGCAGTATGGCCAAAGTTTAAATTAAACACTGTCGGTAGGTTATATTTTTCGCCAGCGCAGTGTATATTTCTTTGTATTCACGATAATACACTTCATCTTGCGGCTTTCCAATAATTAATCCTCGGATAGCACTAAAAACCTCTATCTTCTAATACCTCTAGCATACTTTTTAGTTTTTTCTGGACTAGGTTTTTCTTCGCTGGTTTCAATAAAGGCTATCTTACCATTCCATTGTTCTCGAGTTGGGAAAAATTTGATATTTTTCGTATACTCTTTTCGATCTGGATATCGTCCACCAGTAATCATTTTCAGATAAACTTTCTAGACATCCGCCCAATAAATCACCCTGTACCACTCCTTCACCGTACAGATATTCATGCCATGTTCTTCTTTTTCGCCTTTGCGCCACACCCTAATTGAGATTTATCAAAAAAGTCCTGCCCTCATACCAGACCGGACTAGACTCAATCACTATATTCTTCTCTGAATCAAAAAGTTTATTTAGCCAATCTTTAGTATATTTAAAAATTTCTGGACCAAGTTCGGCGACATCCGATAGTAATGATGGTGCGTAAAAAGTTGCAAGCCCTCAATTGATAAAGCATTAAATGATTGTTAGTAGTATCCGAAAAGCCTAAAAACGGTTTTTGGATGTTTCTTAATAATTTTCGGCAAACTCATCATTCATCAAATACGGCAACGTCCTGAATGTATCGTCGCCACCAAGTGCGGACCAATAATATCCACCTCTTCGTCCAGGAATGCTGACTTAAATCCTCTGCCTTCTTTTCTGGATGTTTTTTAAAAATTCCTCGCCCTTTAATGCGTTCGGCATATACTTAAAGTTCAATCCAAACTCTCTAGGTAAGCGCTCTTCAATTAATTTAATTTCATGCTTTACGAATGGCTCCCCAAGCACTCCGCTTGACAGACAAATAATCCCTGACCGTAGCACCATTTTTATTTTTCCTGGATAAATCATATTATATCTCCTCCATCACTAATTTCTGTACGGCTTAAAATGTCTCTTTATGTCATTCTTATTCTTAGCTTATAACATCCCGTCATTTTTATACAACAAAAATACAAAAAGAACTCCATATGAGTTATTTTATGGTGCACCCTGACTAGACTCGAACTAGCACACCCGAAGGCACTACCACCTCAAGGTAGCGTGTGTATACCAATTTCACCACAGGTGCATACGGTTATTATAACATATCGCTATGGGAGAAAAATCTTAAAAATTATTCTAATTCTACTAGGTACGGTTTTTGAAAGTCTTCTTCACCGACCAATTAATAATATCATTAAAAGCGGTCTTCGCCTGAGACTAGGTGCTCGATCGGCCGAGAAGGCACGCACGTTTTTATTCATAAAATATGGCAAGCTTGATTGATAAAGCGCAATCGAAGGTACTTCGTCAAGCCAGATTTCGAGGAATTTACGATATTTGGCGTCGCGCAGTGAGGTATCAATCGTATTTCTAGCACTGAGAATCAAGTTCGAAACTGTGGCGTTCTTATAATTACTCAGATTATAGCCATTTTCGGTGGCTTCAGCCGAGTGATAATAAGGCACCACATCCGGATCGGCACCCATGGCGATTTCATAGATCAAAAATATCATAATTACGTGGACGGAGGACATTAAGCGTGAAATCCTGAGAAGCTTCGTAGGCCGCAACTTGGTTTGGCACACCAAGAGACTTTAGCTGTTCACCGAGGCGATTAGCGATTTCTTCCATATATTTATCACCCTTAACAGTAACGATACGAAGATCGGTGCCAAAAATACTCTGGTTTATTGGCCTTAAAATTATCCAGCTTAGATTTAGCTTCGGTAACATTGGTAACAGCGGCCTCTGGGAAAGACAAGGTCTTGGCTTGCTGTTCAGTGATCGGGAATTTGAGAGCTTGTTCGCCGCTTAGACCTGATAAGAGATTACCGTAATTCAAGCCCTGACGGAGGGCTTGGCGGAAGGCCTTATCTTGAAGGGCGGTATTGGAAGTGGAAGTAGTGTTAAGGAAGGCAAAGACACCATAATTAACGGTGGTTTGTTGCTCCTTGAGGCTTTTTCATTGAGAAGCTCCGTAGTGTAACGAGACGGAAGCGCTGCTGGTGGCAGTAATGGAGCCGGACTTCAGAGAAGCTTTGATCGCGTCAGTGGTTAAGAAAGCATGAATGGAAAAAGCTATCGAGTAGGGTCTTTCCTTGTAGTAATTCGGATTTCGATTCAAATAGACTACTTTTTCACCTTCGTTACCAATAGTTTGGGTGGCCTTTAAAAACGAACAGGGCCCTGAAGAAATTGGCTTAGTAAACATTTTTATGCTCATTCAACTGCTCCGGCTTCACGTCCTTCAAAATATGGGGGAAGGATTGGGAAATTCAAATTACTTTCAAAAAAAGCATTAGTATTTTCAAGCTTAAAAACTAGTGAACCGTCTTCGGATTGACGCACGGTGACACCGTTTAATTTATTACTGAAGTTCGATTTTAGAGAAGCGCTCTTAATCGTATTAACTGTATAGAGTATATCTTCAGTAGTAAGATCGTCGCCGTCAGACCATTTCAAATTCTGGCGCAGGCGCACCGTCCACTCATCGCCAGTAGCATTACTAGTAATAGTTTCAGCCAGACCCGCACCAGTATGGCCAGAATAATCAATCTCGGCGAGACGAGCAAACATCAGACGAGAAAGAGCTTCCTCTGAGAAGGTAGTGGCAAAAAGTGGGTTCATAGAGTTAATTTTACCCTAACGTACCTTCGGTGAAATTACCACCATCGGTATAGGTTTCCACGGCGTAGGATTCTGAGTACCAAACTGACTGCACGGTGGAAAAAAAGCAGAATAGCTAGAACCAAAAGCACCCATTCCAAGACAAAGAGGCGGACATTTTTGACATGCGAAATATGACCAATCAAGTTTTTCCTTGACGTGCTCTTTTACTATTTTCGCTGATTTTTGCGACCAAAGAGCGTAATTTTTGGAAATTTTTGACTACGTTTTTGAGGGTCTTATTCATAATTTAACTAATGGTAGGTAGCAAAAAGCATACCTAAGATTGAGGCGACGAACATCACGACCAACACCACAGTGGCATTAAAGAGGATTTTTCGAGACCTCGACGGGTGGTATATACTCACCACTTGCACCAAAAGCCCGCACCAAGAGAGGCGCCGCGTTGTTGCAATAAAATAAGGAGCATGGCGAGAACGGCCGAGATAAGACTTTACACTTTTCGAGGATACTTCCAATATTCATAATTTAATTATAGTCTGGAATGACGAAATTAACAAGACTTGTCAGGACACTCATCAGCAACCATGACCAGACTAGCTGAATACCAGAGATAGAAATATGTGGAACCAAGTGTACGACCAACCACAACATTGCAATGTTGAGCACCAGGTTAAAAATTCTATAGTGAGTAAAAATCAGAGGTAGTGCGAAAATAGTTAAAATTGGCTTTCACAATAGTCTGAACCACAGAAAGGACGAGGCCAGCGGTGACGAAGACCCCAAAAGTATCGACTTCTCGATCAACACGACCAAAAAGTTTGACACAAATCCACATCAAGAACGAGGAAACGATCCAACGCAGGATGAAAAAAATTTAATTTGCTTTTTATCATAAGCCCTATTGTAGCACGATTTGACCTAGATTTATTTGAACATGCGCTTATTACGCAACTGACGATGAAAAAGTAATGGCAAAACGATGCGCTTCTTCGTCGATCCGTGCGATAAGCTTTAGCGAGATGTGATTCATTAGAAAACATCTGACCAGAGAAGCTAATAATTTCCTGATTGACGTGCGGAATAATTAGATTAACATCAGCATTTCTAGTGTGGTCACCGGATTTATTACGTCCGATCGCAGGAATTTTTAGCCTCAATTAACAGAGGTAAAACTGCCCGAAGCTGCAAATCGGAGCCATCCAAGATAATCAGGTCGGGATATTCCCATTCCGGATGTTTAAGGCGGCGCGTCACCACCTCACGCATGCTAGCGGTATCATCATTTTTACTGCTACGAATCTTAAATTTACGATAATCGGCACGACTAGCCACCCCATTTTTGAAAAACTACCATACTAGCCACGGTATCGGAACCTGAAATATGCGAAATGTCATAGCCCTCAATGCGACGTGGCACAGATTCAAGATTAAGGAGTTTTTGAAGCTGCACAACGCCTGGTCAGAGGACAAATCAAGAAATTCCTTTGTCGGAAAAATAATTTTTACGCTTCAAGCCTTTCAGGCCAAAATATTCATCGCGGAGTTTGGCCGCCATTTCGAACTCACCAAGCGAGGCGTGACGGTGCATGTCGCGCTCAATTTCTTTCAACAAATTATCGCGGTCGCCATTTAAGTAGCGAATGAGACGACGAAGCTCAGTTTTATAGGCTTTTTCGGTAGTTTTACCACTTTCGATACCTGGCGTAAGGTCGAGATCGGTGTCGAGAGTTTTCTTGCCGTTATAAGGTTTATCGTAGTAAGGAAAAATTTTACGAAGCACCCTTTAGGGCCTTAATGATCGTAGTTTTGGCGTAAAAAGGGACCGATATAGGTGGCCTTATCGTCGAGGGGATTTTCCGTAATCGAAACATCCGGCACCGGTCGATCCATATTAATCCGGACGTAACTGACGGTTTTTATCATCGCGCAGTAAGATATTCCACTTCGGCATATAGCGCTTAATCATTTCCGACTCGAGAAAAAGCGCATCCATCTCGGTATCAACGATTAGCCAATCAGTGTCGTGAATTTCAGACACTAAGGCTTCAGTTTTTGCATCTTTTTCGGTATTTTTGAAAATATTGGCGAACCCGATTCTTTAAGACCGCCGCCTTGCCCACATAAATCACTTCCCCTTCGCGGTTTTTATGAAAAATACACCCCAGGGCTACTGGGGAGTGTTTTCAACTTAGCTTTGAGTTCCGCTGAAATCATTATTTTAATTATAAAAATATTTCTGAATTTTTACAAAATCCGCATCTGAGTTAATATCTCAAAGTGTTGTACTTGAGAGGTTAGAGTAAGACGCCTGGGTCGACATCTCAGACCGTGATGCTTTTTAGGCTATTAGATAAGATTGGCGTCTTTTTAAGAGTTTTTCGGCGTCGGTGGTGTTTTTGAAGGGGATTCTGGAGTGGGGTCTTTTTCATGATTTCCTCGAATCGACTCGAGTTTCAAAATCTTGCTTAGACTATCAAAGATTGGCGGACTCAGCTGGGACTTTAATTTCCTTTTTTCTTAGAATCTTTAAAACGCATCACGGCGTGAGTTCGATCGAGCTCTTTTTGAATTCTTTTTGGCCAGGAGTGGTAAAGATTAGACCCTTGATATCGCCCGTAAAAAGTATCAATACCCACGAAGACATTAACAGTGCTCTTGATTTCTTGGATATATTTGTCGTAATCCTTGATGGTTTTATCCTTCAAAACACCCTGCTCTTCCTCTTCATAGGAGTTTGGGGCAAGAGAGTAGGCATTCGAGAGGCATTTAGAAATTTCGGTATTTTGGGAGGCTTTTATTGGCAGCCTCGAGGAAGCGACTAAAGTTTATTATCGTTAAAGGTGACGCGGTAGAGTTTACCGAGATCACCCGAAAGCTTGACATAGCTAGCGGATTCTTCACTATTTAGTTCAGTGAAATTGGCAAATCCATTGTCGCGGTAAAGCTTTAGTCATGAGTTCGGACTGCTGATTGTGAGTCTTACCGATATTTTTGAGTCACACAAGAAAGAGTACCGGCAATACCATCTCTGTAAAACCTTTTGGCAAGGTAAAGCCTAGCGCACCACTAAACCCCTGCGATTACTTCTCAGCATCGATACGCTGCCATTTGTTTTCACTTCCATCGCAAAGTCATCGAGAGATTTTTGCATTTCTGAGTCAATTTTCACCCGAACCTTTTAGTACAGCGGTCAAACTATCCTTCAAGTGGTCGAGTTTCAGATAAATTTTGCCATCCTCGGCTAAAACCCTCTAAGCTCCAGCAAAATTGGCGAATTATCACCCTTCATGGTGAAATTCAGAGTGGCGTGGACGGCGGCAGAATTTTCTGTACTACCGCGACTCAAGCTAATGCAAGGTCGGCCTGCTGAATTTGACTTTCACCCTTAGTGTTTAAGGCGTCGCCGGTAACGAATTGCTGAAATTCAATATCGGAACCACTAACTTTGTGGAAGATTTTAGAAAAAGTACTGGCGCTAACGTTTGCGAAAAAGAAAAAGTAAATAAAGAGTGCGATACCGGCAGCAATAAACGCAGCAAGGAGATGGAGGAAAGATTTTCTGAGCTTTGGTTTTTCTTTTTAGCCGGAGTTTCGACTTTCGGCGTTAGCTTCAGAATTTTCGGAGGCTGAATCAGAGTTAGACTCAGTAGCAGATTCATGGGTAGTTTCAGAGGTAGGCTCATAGCTTAGGTTCAGAGGCAGAATTAGAGGTAGAATCGGAGACGGTGACCGAAGCGGAATCTTCAACTGGCTCCTCGTAATTATTTTCTTTTTAGAACCTCATCAAGAATGTGATTTTTATCTTCTGAGACTTCATTATTTTCAGAGATTGCATGTTTTTCGGAAATTGCAGTATTTTTCGGAACCTGCGTTATTTTCAAAAACTGCAATATCTTCATTAACTTTCGTCGGCCAGAACAGGATTTTTCACTGATTCTTCAGAGATAGAATCGGCCATATTATTAATCAAATCATCCGATAAAACGCTGAACTTTCGGTTTTTGAATTTCAGTATCTACACTTTGTGTTTTTAGCCGACTCTGACGCCTGAGCGCTAAAATGCACACTATTGGCACTTACCCCAGTTTCCTTGTTTTGATTTTTGGGCCTGTTTCAATCGGATTGACCTCGAGGTCAAAATCGAATTTATCCGCCATGCTTCCCTTTTCGTGATTAAGTTTGCTCAAATATTCCTATATTTTAGCATAAGTTTAATCAGAATGAGGCAAGAAAAATCTCAACAAAAATCTCCACTCGAAGTGGAGATTTTTCTAAGAATCCGTCAATTAGGCGACAGATTTTTTTATGATTGAGATTCAAACAAACAAGGTAGACAGCTACACCAGCGAGAATAGCGGTGAAGACGATACTTCTGGACCAGTACTTGGAAGGTCAGAAGCGGCCTTGGTGGTGCTAGTAGCATTTGACGTAGATGTAGATTTATTGTTTTGGTACCGATCAGCTGGAGAAGCGGTAGAAATCTTATTGGTTTGACCTTGATTGTTGGTCTTTTCAGATGACTTAGCTTCGGTTTTGGCCCTCAGTTTTATTTTCAGCCTTGGTCTCAGTCTTATTAGTTTTTCTTCCTTAGACTCTTCGTAGCAGCGATTTCTTGTTGGCGGGACTTTTTCAGCAGATTTGATAGCTGAAGTAATAATCCAAGCACCGAAAATCACTACGATAAAGGCGATAACGGTAGCGAAAAACGATAATACGAAAACGTTTTGCGCGGTTAGGTTGATTAGTTTGCATGATAACTCCAATTAACTCTATGATTTATATCAATTTGACTCATTATACCACTTTTTATGTTTTTGTAAATAGCTTAACCGTAATCATTACGATTTTGCAAAAATTCTTATGATTGTTCTGAGGATTTTCTTATAATTAGTGGCGCAGAAAAACTCCCTGACTAGAGCCAGAGATTTTTCAGTAAAGCTTACTCCTTATAATGACTCTCTTCATCACCTGGGTTTTCGGACCAGGTATAGTATGTACCTTTGGATGAATCAATACCATACTCTGCCCAATTAATCATGTGGTCGCGAAGAAGTTGAATTGGTACGTTTTTACCTAGTTCAGATTTTTAACCAATCACCAATCTGAGGTTTGGTCGCGCCATGACGCAGAAACCAGTTCATAATAGTTTTCACACGACTCACGGTTGATCAAAATAGTCATTCACATAGAGCAGCATACGTTTCTTTATTTAGCGTATCTGTAACCGGTACACCCGCTTGAATTAATTTCTCGATATTCTTCCAACCATCATTAATCAGAAATTGACCAAGCAACAGATCGAGTGAAGCGCCGCGCTGAATAAACAGGGCGGCATTTTTCGGTAACAAATTCTGGAACCATGATAAATATCCGAGTAATCTTCCCGACCAAAACCGTCATCAGCTTATTAATGTCAATGGAAATTCCCTGTTTCGTCAGTTCATCGTAATTCTCCCAAAAGAAGCTCTTTTCGATAAGATTTTTAGCGATATCACGCCCATAAAGGTCGCCATTCAGAAAAGATTTAAGAATCACAGTTAATCGCGATCAAAGTATTTTTCTGATGCTTTCTGTTCGAAATTCGACCGTACACTTCAGATAGCTCCAACGTTAACGTCTCCTCAACGGAGCGTTTTTGCCATCGGTTGTAGTTTTCTTTATTCAAGTTTTTCATGTCCCTCCTTATGAAGTCAAACTTTACCTTTTAAGGCACCCAATATTTTTGCACTTCAGTAAAACTTAATGGGGTTATTATACTCTACCCAGGGAATTTTGTCATCAGGGTGGGATAGATAGAGGATGTTGGTCGTAATCAAAAGCCTAAAAAACCGATAGTTTTTGGGGTAGTTTTCAGAGTAGTTTTTAAAATGCTAATGCTATAATAAAACCATGGAAAATATCACAATCAAAAGAAATTCACGCAAGGCAAATTTCGATAGCACGCGGCAATCCGACGGTAGAAGCTGACGTCTTTTTATCTGACGGTAGTGCAGGTCGGGCGATGGTGCCATCTGGTGCATCGACTGGTAGCGGCGAGGCATTAGAGCTGCGTGACGGAGATAAAAATTTTTACGACGGCAAGGGCGTTATGCAGGCTGTGCGTAACGTTAATACTAAAATAAGTAGCCTACTTTGTAGGTAAACACGTCGATCAGCGAGAAATCGATCAATTAATGATCTCAGCTCGACGGCACGGAAAAATAAATCAAATCTTGGCGCCAATGCGATTCTAGCGGTTTCTTTAGCCCCTAGCAAAAGCTTCGACACGCGCGATGAAAATGCCATTTTATGAATATGTGGCAAAAATTGATGGACCTCTGACCGACGATGTCTTTACCGATGCCAATGATGAATGTGATGAACGGAAAGGCGCATGCAGATTGGTGTACGGATTTTCAGGAATATATGCTGATGCCAATCGCGGCAACCAACATCAACGAAGCAATTCGCATGGGGGCTGAAACTTTTCATGCACTAAAGAAGGTTCTGAAAGAAAAATTATGTCACCACGGTGGGTGATGAGGGTGGTTATGCACCAAAAAGTTTTGGCGGCAACAATGAACCTTTAGAGCTGATTTGTAGCGATCGAGCGAGCGAATTACGTCGTCGGTAAAGATATAGCCATTGCCATGGATATTGCTTCCCTCGGAATTTTACGAAGATGGTGGCTATAAATTAAAGACCTCTGGCGAAACCAAGACCAGTGCCGAGATGATTGACTGGTATGAGGGGTTGCTAGAAAAATATCCGATTGTTTCCATCGAGGACGGCCTGGCGGAAAATGACTGGGAAGGCTGGAAAGTTCTTACCGAGCGCCTCGGCAATAAATTACACTAGTCGACGATGACCCTTCGTGACTAATGTAAAGCTACTACAAAAAGGTATCGACGAAAAAGTAGGGAACGCGATTTTGATTAAACCAAACCAGATTGGTTCACTCGGAAACCATTGACGCGGTGGTTTTGGCGCAAAAATCTGGCTATCACACGATTATGTCGCACCGCTCGAGTGAAACCGAAGATAGTGCCATCGCACACCTCGCGGTCGGACTTGGTACGCGGTCAAATTAAGACTGGTTCCTCTCACGTTCGGAACGCATCGCAAAAATACAACGAATTAATGCGAATTGCGGAAGCTAATCCAGAATTAGTTTTGAAAAATCCATTCGCGGAAAAACTAAAAAAACAGTGGGGTTCTAAGAGAGCTTAATTTCGATCTAGATCAGAAGAATAAGACTCTAGGAGAATCTAAGATTCCTGGACTAGATATCAAATCAAAAATAGGTGCGAGATAGCACCTATTTTAGGTTTTTATTCTCATGAATTATTTAATTAATTCACGAAATTCTGCTTCAGAGACGATCTTTAATACCAAGCTTTTCGGCTTTGGTGACTTTTCGAAGCACCTGGCTTAGCGCCGGCAATTAAGGCGGTAGTATTTTTGGTCACAGAACTGGTGACCGTGAGCGCCTTTTTCGCGCAATAAATCTTCCGCTTCTTCACGCCCCATATCAGTAAGTGTTCCGGTGACGACAAAACTTTTGACCTTTAAGTGGGGCGTTATCATGATTAACGTAAACTGGATGTACACCGAGCGAAGCAAAAATCATCGAGTTGCCTTAAATTATCTTCATCGGCGAAGTAAGCCAAGATCGATTCAGAAACCGTGAGACCGATATCCGGGATTTTTAGCAGCTCTTCTTCGGTGGCATCACGCAGTGCCTCAAGCGACTGGAAGGCATCAGCGAGGGCGACCGCTGTTTGTGCGCCGACGTGTCGAATGCCGAGCGCGGTGATAAATTTGGCGAGCGGCGCCTGCTTAGTCCCCTCGATGGCATTTATTAATTTAGTGGCTGACACCGCCAAAAACGTTCGAGCTTAATTAAATCTGATTTTTGCAAACGGTAGAGATCAACTAGGCTTTTTCAAGAGTGCCAGCATCCACCAACAAATTGACATTTTTTTCTCACCCTAGGCCCTCGATATTTAGCGCTTGCTTACTGGCAAAAATATTCAAGATTACGACGCAAAAATAAAATCCGAATCCCGCCCTTCACGCGATAAACCACTTCTCCGTCTGGACGCTCGAACTCAAGTTCTGGATATTGATTTTTGAGAGCTTTTTCATAATCAAAAGGCTCAGTATTCTCTGGGCGAAGGGTAAATAATACTCCTTAATTTTCGGAATAATATCACCCGCCTTATAAATAATCACGGTGTCACCGATCCGAATATCGAGCTTGGCGATTTCATCAGAATTATGCAAAGTAGCATGGCGCACGGTACTACCGGCAATTTCCACAGGATCTAGGGATGGCCACCGGAGTAGCTGCACCGGTGCGACCAATTGAGATTACGATATCGCGCACCTTCGAAGTGGATTCTTCAGCGGGATATTTAAAGGCCACAGCAGCACGAGGAGTTTTACCGACGATGCCAAGTTCAGAATATATCTTGCGATCATTAATTTTTAATCACCATACCATCGGTATTGAAGAGGAAAATCACCACGCACCTGTCCGAGATGTTTAATCTCAGCAAAAACTTCGTTAAGATGCGTATATACATGATCTTGACCGGATGTCTGGAAACCAATTTGGCGCAAAAACACATAAGCCTCTTGGTGGGTCGGTAAATCTGGCGTCACTAAATCATAGGCCATAAAACGGAGCGGGCGACTCGCGGCAATGCGAGGGTCGAGCTGGCGAATCGTGCCGGCAGCAAGATTACGCGGGTTGGCAAAAAGGTTTTTCACTGAGCTTAGCCTGCATTTGATTAAGTTTTTCAAAAATCTTGCTTAAAAATAATTACTTCGCCGCGCACTTCCAGATGCTCTGGTGGATTATCCAGATTTAATTTTAGTGGGATATTCTGAATGGTTTTCACATTCATCGTGACATCTTCGCCTACCAGACCATCACCACGCGTAACCGCCTGCTTAAAAAATACCATTTTCATAATGCAAGGACATAGCCAGGCCATCCATTTTTAATATCGGTGAAAAGGTAAATTCGGTGCCTCGATCAACTAACTATAATTTCTGGCTACCCAATCGCGAATTTCGGATTCAGAAAAACATCGGCAAGAGAAATCATACAGGGAAGCGTGCGTGACTTTTTGGAATTTATCCAGAGGTTTACCAGCTACGCGTTGGGTGGGAGAATCAGGAGTGATAAACTCTGGATATTGTTCTTCCAATTGACTAAGCTCGTGCTTCAAAGAGTCGGCCGCCGCTTCCGACATAATCGACTCGTCTAGGACGTGATAATGATAGCGATATTCGTTGATTAATTCTTTTAATTTTTCAATGCGAGCCTTGGCGGCAGATTTTTCTCGTTATTCATATTTTAGAGCTCCAGTTTAGCATCATCATTATAATCGAGAAGAGCGCGATAAAAGAGGTAAAAATAAATCGAAAGATAAATAAAGATAAAGACCGTGATCGTGAGTTGAATGATAGCTACAAACGGAATTTTTGACTCTCGGCCAGCCAGGCAAACTGAGACTTCAGGGCACCATCGAGGATAATGGACGGCATGAGGCAATAATAGGTGAAAAAGTAAAGCCACGATAATCACTAGATAAAAACCCGAATCAAGAAACGCAGGCGGCGTCCCATAATGAGATTTTTGGCCATCCGTACGGCGGTCAGAGGATAAAGACCTGGCGCCGAAACCACGATAATCGCAAAAGAAACTACTGGATAAGAGATAGAGGCTGAGCGTGATCATCAGCGCGGCAAACATAAAGAAAAAGCAAAGCATAAAACGGCGTAGAGAGAAATTCGGTGGTGAGAGCAACTTGAAAAACTATAATCGTAAGCATGATTGGTATGGCCTCGAGAAAGATAATTAGACCAACCACCAGAGTTGAAACTAGAGGTGATAAGGCACTATAGAAGCCGTCGCGCATCTTGATTTCCTGGTGACCGGCGAGGAGATGGCGCGCCAAATAAATAGTGACTAGCCAGATAATAGTAAATAGAAGCACCGCGATGACGACCTGCGCATCATTCATGGTGGTGAGACCACCAGTGGAAATAATGCCGAGCAAAGTAAGCCCCGCTTTACCGACGGTACCGATTTTTCCATCCGCCACATCCTTATTGGTTTTGCTCGACGTTCGCTTTGACATCGGCAAGGGTATTTTCCGACATGGCACCAATGAGAAAAAAATATAGAGGCCGACAAAAATCAAAAAGCAGTGGCAGAAAAATTTTCCAAAATTTGAAAAACATTTTAAAAGCAGCACTAGCTTGACTGGTCAGAACTCGGGAGCTCAGTTTTACGCTGATAATCTTCGTGATAGGAGCGCTTAAAGGAGCGGTGAAGACGAACTTCGTCCTGCTTCTTGATTAGCTGTTTCTTTTCGTGCGCGAGTTGCTTTTTGTTTTTTGCTCCTGTTTTTGGAGTTTTTCTGCTGCCTTTCAGCTTAGCGCTGCGCCTGCTTTGAAAACCAGATTTTTCATCAGAGACTGGCTCAGATGCTACTGATTTAGTTTTTAGATTTTTCATCAGATATTATCCTTCGCGCGCCTCGAGACGTTCGATGCGTTTTTCAATTGAGTGGGTGAGTGCGGAAAAGGAATTAGTGCGACGATTTTTGAGCGGATTATTGATAAACATTGCCTCAGTAGCGGTATTTTTTGACGACGCATTGGTTGACCATGTTCATCTAGTTTCTTCAGAGCACTAATCAAACCATCTGGGTAATGAGTAATTTCTGGCGGCCGACATATCGGCAAGATATTCTCGTTCACGAGAAATCGCCATCTGCGCAATCGTGGCGACTAGGGGTGCCAAAATCGAAGTAAAAAGTAACGCTATCACCCCGACCGGACTGTCCTGCTCGTCCCGGCGATTAGTATAAGAAATCATGCGAAGACCAATATCGGCAATGTATCCCACCACGCTAACAAGGCAAAAAGCTACTAAAGAAACGCGAATATCGTAATTTTTTAATGTGAGAAATTTCGTGAGCTAGAACTCCAGTAAGCTCGTCCTTATCCATAATATTTAGTAGGCCAGTGGTCACCGCAACCTTGGCATGTGCAGGGTCGAGACCGGTAGCAAAGGCATTTGGCGCAGGATCATCAATCACATAAATTTCCGGCATCGGTAGGCCTGTAGTGATAGTAAGATTTTCTACAATATTATAAAGAGAACGGTAATCTTTTAGCGATAGGATGAGCACCGGTCATCGCCATAGCCATACTAGACGATAAAAAGACCATAATGCTGGCATAAATAATGGCAGAAACTAAAGTATAAAAATACTATTATCGCCGTAAACAGCCGCAAAAAGCGCCCCAATAAAACTAATAAAACCGACGAAGCTTTACGAGAATTAAAACGGTATTTCTTTTATTAGCTGCAATCTGAGAATACATATTCCCTTTCTGACAATATCCAGTGGGTCGGCCCACTGGATATTAATTTCTCGTATTAATTGATTAGAAAGAAACTTTTGGAGCTTCTTGAATCTTGGCATTTTTCCTCTTCGGAAACATTGTATGAATTCACGAGACTTGTAACCAAACATGCCAGCGAAGATATTAGCTGGGAAGCGGACGATAAATTCGTTGTATTGGCGAACTGCACCGTTGTAATAGCGGCGAGAAGCTTGAATTTTTATCTTCGGTATCTTCGAGTTGATCTTGCAAACGGATGAAGTTTTCGTTAGCTTTAAATTCTGGGTAACTTTGGCAAGTGCGAAGATGTGGCTGAGGCTGATTTCATTTCTTTTTCGGCGCCAGCAACTTCAGCTGGAGTGAAAGCGGTGAGGACGCTAGAACGAGCTTTTACGACAGCTTCAAGAGTTTCACTTTCGTGTAGTATGCAACCCTTAACGGTTTCGATAAGGTTTGGAATGAGGTCAGCACGGCGCTTCAATTGGACAAGAATGTCTGAGAAAGCATTATCGACGCGAACCTTGACGGTGACTACGTGGTTGTAAACAAAAATTGCATAGAGGGGCAACTAGGATTACAACTGCGATAACACCGATTAAAATCATTTGTAGTGTGTTCATTTTTACTCCTTGTTAATACTTTAATTATATCAGAAATCGAGAAAGTGGTAAGCTTTTTTAGACACAAAATATCCCCACTAAAAGGGGGCTTTTGGTGAGGATAAATTGAAAGTGCAAAACTAAGAGACTCTAACTCTCGACCTCTTCCTTGGCAAGGAAGCGCTCTAAACAACTGGAGGCTAAGCTTTACGCTATTTTTCTAATTTTACCGAAATATGACATAAAGTCAAGTATTTAGGGAAAATTTTGTTGGTGCCTGAAATGGGACTTGAACCCATATGGATTTCTCCATTCGATTTTAAGTCGAACGCGTATACCAATTCCGCCATTCGGGCTTAGAGATATTATACTACCAAAGTCGTGGCTTTTCTAAAAATTGCCGCATCTACCTCGATAAATTGGAGGCACCGACCGGAATTGAACCGGTGTACACGGTTTTGCAGACCGCTGCGTAACCACTCCGCCACAGTGCCATAGAGATATTTTAGCATAGACTAATAAAAATACACCAAACTCCCGAGGTGTATTTTTATTTACAATATAGACATTAACTTCACACTCAACCTCCGAGGTGTTTTATCTTCGAATTCAGACGCTCTCAACTTCGCCCGAATTCTTATCTCTATGATATCATGCTTTTGCTTGTCGTCAACATTGACTTTTTGAGATTTTTAATGTTTTAGCATTGACATTTTTAGAGTTGCAAAAATGATATTTTATAGTTTAACTTATTAGGGTTTCAAGAATTTTAGTGTTCGGTTTCTTATATTGCTGTTCGGTTTTACGGTTTTGTTCGGTTTTTACCCCAGTTATTTGTTATGTGTTTTAGAAAAATCAAAACGCGTCTTTTTAATCCAGTTTTTAGTTTTAGTTTCTTTTTATAAAAAAATAGCCGCTAGGACGACTATTTTATTTAAAAATAATTTATTAATTTTAGTTTAAATCGAAAGTTTTTGTTCACCAGTAGTGAGATTTTTAACTTGATAGGTTCGACTTTCAGCTTCACTTTTCACCGATAATGATGACATTTTCCTACCTTGGAGGCATATTTGATTTTTATCACCAAGTTTTATCTAGTAGACAAAGGTCACTTTCTAGCACCTTGATTAATCAAACTGTGCGACTACTTGGTAAGCGTAGGCGATTTCTTTATCCGAGATAGGGAACCACGCAGTATGCGACAGGAGCGGACTGATAATTTTTCCAAAAGATTATTGGCCGAGAGACAGTAGAGGCGCGTCAAGCCAATAGAGATACTGACACCCGGGAATTTTTCCTCGAGTATAATTCGAGGCAAGATTATCATAGCAGCCACCAGAACGAGATAGAACCAAGATTCTTATATTCTGGGATCAGAGCTTTCAAAGACCGCATACTAGTATAATAATCAAGACCACGAATAATTAACATATCGGCAACCACGGATTGGCCAATTCCCTGAGCTTCGAGAAGATCAGTACTAAAAAGTAATTCATTCACACCGGTGGCGAAAGTTTCATTCTCGATGCTGAGCGTGGCTAATTTTTCCGGCCACTTCAGAACGCGGGCCACGAATTTGAACGAATTGCAATAAAGTTTGAACTTTGGATTCGTCAGCGACTTGCTCACGTAGTTTAGCCTCAGTGACTTCGGCCGGAACTTTTCAGCGTGATCGATAATGCAGTAGATTTCAGAACTTTTTCCGTAAGAGTGAGAGCTTCGAGGAGACCGGCTAGGATTTTACGATTCGAAAGACGCACTAAAATCGGCGTCTTCACGAACTGCGAAAGCGCATGGAAAGCCGCAGCAACGACTTCAGCGTCGTAACCGATTGGTAAAGTATTACGGCCAATGATATCCGCATCCATTTGATAAAAATTCACGGAAGCGGCCTTTTTGCGCACGCTCACCACGAAAATTACGACCGAACTGCGAAACACGAAACGGAAAAGCTAGATCGTTTTGATGCTCGACCACGTAACGCGCTGAGCGGTACCGTATGATCAAAAGCGCAAAGCCTGATCTGCATCGTCAGAAGTCTCGGCAGTTTTACTACTTTATAAATTTGCTTTTTCAGTGTCACCGCCGGCCTTAGTGAGGAGGATTTCCGTACGGTCAATCATCGGGGTTTCGATGTGATTGAAGCCATGGAGATGATAAACCTGCATAATTTGCGATTTTATTTGATCAAAAATGGCCTGCTCACGAGGTAAAAAGCTCTTGCATGCCAGAAATTGGGGCAGTATTTATCTTTTTCATACTTTAATTATACCACGCACTATGCTATAATTTTAGGGAAGTGGTTCTTGTAGCTCAGTTGGTAGAGCAGAGGCCTGAAGAGCCTTGTGTCACTGGTTCAAGTCCAGTCGGAACCACCATTTTTATCTCTACGAGATGTAAAATGATGATGAATTTAAATAATTATATTGAAGAAAAATCAGAAACGGATCTCAAAAACTACCGAGATTACCGAACTGGACGAGCTAGCTTTTTGCACGAATCTCTTATTTACCATTTCATAAAATTAAAAAGCAACTTGATTTAACTAAACGAAATTTTGAAAATCTCAGAAATCGCCGAAGCGATGAAGGTTTACCGACTTCTGCTTTTTGGTTGGCCCGATGATGAAAAATTTATTCAGCTACTAGGGAAAAAAGTCCGCGCTTTTCAGAATCTGAAAATAGGTTTTCTTCGTACGTAAAAATAATAAACAGCTTGAAAAACAGTTTTCGGCAGATGACAATTCAGATTAATTTTTCACCATGTATGTTTCCTTTTTTGGCACGGATGGTACACTTTTGGCTGGAAAAGAAGATTTTAATATGTCATTTTTGCCAGAGATTCCAGCCCAAAAAGAAGCACTGAACTATCTAAATCAGATTTCACGTCGCTATTTTTATAAAATTTTTACCTGGGCGGCCATTCGAAAGGTGGTAATTTATCGATTTATTCTGGCAATTATTGCGCCAGATCGACTGCAAAAAGGATTATCAAAGTCTTAAATTATGATGGACCAGGCCTAAGAGAAGAACTACTTAGTAAAGACACGGGGACGATTAAGGTTTTATCGAAAAATCGTGAGTTATATCCCAGAAGGTTCAGTGATTGGGAGGCTACTGACCCACAAAGAGAAGGTGGTAGTAGTTAGAAGTAAGGCGAAAAATCTCTATCAACATGATATTTATACTTGGGAGATTAAAGGGAGAGAATTTCCTTCGTGCGAAAAATACCAAATTAAGCGACATTCTAAATAAGACGGTGGATGATTTTTCTCGCCTCTGCTTCGCCGGAAGAATTGCGGTTTTATGGATGGGATTTTTCGAGGTTTTCGAGAAGTCGGATGTGGAGGAGCCAGTAAGCTTGATGCGAAATTGGCAAAAATATGCACCAAAAACTCATGAAAAATTACCGTGAACTACCGAAGGAGCGCCGACAAAAATTAACGAAGTTTGGCTACTTTTCGGCAACTCCTGAGTGAAGAATTATTTTCGGAAAAACGAAATTTTTAAAGAAAGCGCGTCAAATTCTGGGAGGTAAAGAAATGCCTAGCCGTAACCACCTGCTAGACCAACATTTCCTCAAAAATGTTCGACTTGCACTCATGTTAATCGGACACAGTAACCTGAAGCGTCGCGACACAGTGATAGAGATTGGCGCGAGGTGGCGTGATTATGCAGCACTTTCCAAAAAGATGTGGGTTAGGTTTACGCTATCGAAAAAGATCGGAAACTTTCAAGAAATTACAAAAATAACTTTGAAAGAACAAAATCTCGAGAATGTGAAGCTAGTGCGGGCAGATTTTCGAGAAGTGAATTTTCGATTTTACAAATTATAAGGTCTTTTTTCCAATCCACCTTTTTCCCTGTCGGCGGAAGTTTTTTTATAAACTACTAAATCTCGAGAATCAAAACAGCCAGATTATTGAAAAAGGCTTAAAAATCCCCCGAAAGCCATTTATTTGATTTTACAAAAACAATTGGTTTTAAAAATTAATCCTCTCTGACCGTCATTACACGAGCCAGCTGGGATATATTTTGAATAAATATTACGACGAAAAATTCGCTACCCACTGAGACCAACAGATTTTACGCCACCACCGAAGGTACCGATTGTTTTATTTCGAGGCCAAAATTCGTCCCGGAATTTAGCGAGCTTGAATAAAAAGAGACCGAAGCTTTGGTCTCTTTTTGTAAACTCAGTTTTTCTCGGTCTATTTTCGAGATATTGCTGGATTTAGAGTTCGTTGATTTTTGACGCGAGTTTGAGCCATAGTGTCGCGATCACGCACAGTCACAGTGTCGTCTTCGAGAGTATCGAAGTCGATAACCACACATTTTGGCGTACCGATTTCATCCTGCTTGTGATAACGCTTTACCAATGTTACCAGAATCATCCCAGGTGACATTGCCATACTTTCTCACGAAGTTTAGCATAGACAGCTTAGCCTTCTCAACTAGTTCTGGCTTATTCTTAAGCAAAGGTGAAACGCAGAAACGGTATGGCGCAAGATGTTCTGGAAGTTGCAAGACGATGCGCTTTTCACCATTAGTCTCATCCTCATGGTAAGCACTCGAAAGTACGGCCATAATCAGACGCTCGACACCGAAAGATGGTTTCGATGACGTGAGTACAAATGTTTCACCAGTGCGCTTTGTCGCGGTAAACCATACTCTTCTTCGACTCACGCTCGATATTACCAAGGTCAAAATCAGTGCGGTAAGCGATGCCCATCAATTCTTCGCAGCCGATAGGATAATCGAAATTCAAGGTCGATAGTACGCTTTAGAGTATGTGAGCATCGGTCAGCGCTGGAACGTCATATTCGTGGATTTTTCTCAGCTGGAAGTTTAACGACATTCTCCAGGAAGTCGTGTACATCTGCGAAGTTCATCAAAGACACGTTCCCAATCTTTAGGATTAACGAAATATTCAATTTCCATCTGTTCGAGCTCGCGGCAGAAAATCAAAAGTCACGTGGCGAAATTTCATTGCGGAAGGCTTTACCCTGTTGAGCTAAACCGAATGGTAGGTCTGGATAAATCGTGTCGACCACGTTCTTGTAGTTGGTGAAGATCCTGAGCGAGTCTCTGGACGAAGATAGGCGATCGAACTATTATCAGACACTGCACCCGACGTGAGTCTGGAACATCATGTTAAATGGCTTAACTTCACCCCATTCAATTTTGCCACAGGTAGGACATTTTGATGCCGAGCCTTAATCAGCTCTTCTCCGGTGATTTCCAGTAGACAAATCGTGACCTTCGGCGGTTTTAGCTAATTTATCAGCACGAAAAACGACCGTGAGCAAGATTTACATTCGACTAAAGGGATCGGAAAAAGTGGCGGCGTGCCAGAGGCGACCCAGGTGCGTGGATTCATAATAATGGCAGCATCGACACCGTACATGTCATTACGATTTTCTACCCAATATTGCCACCAAAGATCTTTTGAGTTTTTCTTTCAAACTAACGCCGAGTGGGCCAAAATCCCGGTACCAGCCATACCGCCGTAGACGTCGGAGCCTTGGAAAATAAATCCTCTACGTTTACATAAGCTGACAATATCTTCTAATTTTTGCCATAAACACTCCTGGTTAGTTTTTCTTTATTATGCCCACAAAAATAGCGTGGTGACCTCTGGTAGTTAGAACATCTCGCGCAGGGTGCGCAAAAATAATATTCAATGCATTGAGATGGGTGTGAATGTCTTTAATTTTTCAAAATAGAGGCAATTGGCATTGAGGTCATAGAGGCGAAGAATTTTTAATAGTATCAGCGTTAAATTCGCCAGCGTCAGCTCGTCACTGGGATAAAACATCGGTCAAAACTATGCCAGTCATACACACACCATCGAGTGTCAGACGATTGCCATTTGAGTCGGTAGCGAGATTAATCATTTCGCCAGAAATAAAAGCGAGATTAAGATAAAAATGCGTTTCAACGAGTGGAATTTGGTATTTTTTCGGCCGTGTTTAGTGCCGAAAGAGCATTTTTAGAGCTGAAAAATACTCCTTAGAATCTGCGTCGTTAGTCAGGCAGATTAATCACTTTGAGAAAATTCGAAGCAATAGTTAAAGTATCAAGGTCAGTGATGATGTTTTTGATAAAACTTCAGCATGGTAGCAGAAGTGAGGATTGCGAGACCACCCGAGTCGGTGTTTTGCGATTTGAAATGTAAAACCACATCAGAAACCGTGAAAGGTTCAATGCTGCCTGCCAACTTGGAGTGCTCTTTGCGAACACCACGCGCAATAGCCGAAAAGCGACCTTCAGGAGTGAGCAGTGTGAGAATGCGATCGGACTCTTGATATTTAACACGCGAAAGTACGATCGCCTCAGTACGCAGATCGGGGCATGATTCCCCTCCTTGACTCGAAGGTGCGTCCTGAATTGATTCTTCATTGGAAGCTTCGGTGGTTTCTAGATGATTAGCTAATGAGGTTTTCGTGGCTGGAGATAGAATGTCTTGATGCTTTGTCACCAAAAATCCGCTGGCGTAAAAGTTTCCTTATTCAGAATCGCGCGGACATTGTAAGCCTGCAGGGACATTTGACCGAGGTTTAATGAAGAAATCAAAAAGTACCGGAATTTGACTGGTTTCTGGATACGATAGGAGCTCGTTTAATAAGAGTAAAAGCCGTCTGGACCGGTGAGTAAAATATCCAAAATAATTAAGGATGGCAGCTCTTCCTCGCTAAGTTCCGAAAAGGCCGCGTTTGCCTCGATGGCATTATAAAAACTTGCTGCGGAATTTCTGGAAAATAGCGCGTCAAGTGTTTCTGATAAATTTCCGCAAAATCCGGGTCATCTTCGATAATAAAAATCGGGCGCACATTTTTCCGATGGCGAGAGCTCCGATGGCGAAATTTCTAGAGGCGAGATCTCTGATGGCGAGTTTTAGATAATGATTCTTTTAGATTGCTGGTTCATTTTTCCCCTAATCAAACATCGGTAAAATTGCCTGGTGTGAGACCGGTAAAATTACCTGAAAACTCGTGCCGTCGCGGTGGCGCACGGCGGAGACTTCCGCGTTGAGATATTTAGCAAATTTCGAAGCGATATAAAGACCTAAGCCAGAACTGCCAGGGACGCATCGAAATGCTGGTAGGCGCAGTGAGACCAGCCTTTGATTTGACGCCAAACCGTAGTGGGGAGCTCGGACCGAGAGTCCCTAACATCGACCACAATCTTGTCTTTTTGTCAGAAATAATTAAGCAAGATTCGGTTTCGACCGTGGAATAATACATCGCATTGGCACAAAAAAATTATAAATGACACTAAAAATCAAATCGTAATTACCAATCACCAGACGAGCTTTGTTGCGGTACTCGAAAACAAGTTTGCGCTGATTGAGGGCGAAAAGTTGTTCAAGCTCAGAAATTACATCGTCGCAGACGGCACGAATGGAAACTGGCTCTAAGGTAAATAAACCTTCTTCGAGGCGGGCAATTTTAGTAAGATCATTAACCTGACGCATGGCGCGTTCGGAAATGCGAATAATTTTATTGCGCGATTTTTCGAGTTCGGCGGTACTATCCTTTTGAAAAATCCATCGCGAGCCATTTGACGCATAAGAGTGAGGGGACTTTTTTAAGTCAGTGCAACCACGAAAAATACCATTTACCTCACTATTCATAAATTAATTATAGCACCAATTTTTCAGGCAAAATGCTTGAACAATCCCCCGCAAAATGGTGCGGGGTTGCAGGATTTTTCGGATAAATTTAGCTATTAAATTTCACGGTTTTGAGAATACGATAAAAGTCATCACTGAAGACACTGGTGGAATCGGTTTGAAGCATGACAGTCTTGTCGCGAAGCTTGAAGACACAAATGATTCCTGATATTCATTATCTAATTTACCAGTATAAACGTTGACATTATTGCCATTAACTACGGTGGTTGAAAGCGTCATATCACCAGAACGGACTTTTTCAGCAAAATCACTAATCGCCTACGGTCGAAGAGGGTACCCTTAATACTGACACGGAGTGCCATCACGGTATCATCTTGGACCACATTAACCTGACCTGGATTCAGATAGGCAGCGTAATCACCACCGCGGTTGGCACTACTTTGGACGTAGAGACTCCAAGTTTTTGGATATTCGAAGCTGAGTTCACCAAGGTCAGTAGGACCGGTGAAGACTTTATACTGAGGTATTTTTCTTTTCTCAAATTCGGATTCGAGCTTGGTTTGAAGTTCATTTTTAGCTTCCGCTACAGCGACGTCGACCTTACCCTTCACATTAGTATTGGCGTCATTCCACTTCACCCACATCAAATAAAGAGCCGATGAAAAGTACTGCAGAAGAGACACCACGATGAGTCCAACGGTTTTCATAAGATCAATACGATTTTTGGCCTTGGCAATACGACTAGCTTCTTTACGTTCTTCACCAGTCATATCGGCATAATTTTTGTTAAAGAGTTCGCTGCTGGCATACCAGGGAGTGAGCGGGCTCTGATAGAGATTTTTGATAGATATCACCGGAATTCGCAGAGGGCCACTGGAGCTTTACTGAGGCCGACTGGATTAGCCGGGATTGAATTATTCGTCGAAGAGTACTGGGTTATTCTGAGCGAATGGGTTACTGCCTGAAGGGTTATTAGCACCGAAATTAGCTGGAGTTTGACCAGATTGATTAAATTGATTCGATGCAAGAAAAGATTGTTGTTTGAATTATCCATAATTATATTTTTACTAGGAATTGGGTTTTTACAAGTTAGCTTAAGGATTTTTGATGACTGATTTTTGAAAGTTTTTACTCGATACTAAAATCTTTCGAAATAACTTCGATTTGATTCTTCAAAGGTTTCGAGCTTCTTTTTCAATATCTTTGGCTAGTTCGGCAGCTTCCTGATATTTCTTGGCAGCTTCTTCGAGCTTAAAAGTCATCGCCATAAAACCATTCGAGATTTTTGATTAAGCTGTTCGATTTTAGTGCCAACAGATTTTAGTCATGAGCTTTCCTTTCTTTGGATTTAATTTTGTAACACGAGCGGAGATTTCAGAGTCGAGGGTTTCTAGCGAAATTTCGGAATCAATTTTTAACTCACCTTTGAGGGATGGCATAGCCTTTTTCAGAATGGTTTCGGGATTGAGGTTTTCGATGACTTTTTGGGTGGATTTTAGCTGATTTAATTCACGCAAAATTTGATTTAAGATTTGCTGTTTGGCGCGAAGTAAATTTCGCTTAGTTTTCGAGCTTTGGTGCGTCGAGACTGCGTTCGATTTGCAACTTAGCACGGGAGAGCAGACAGTAGAGATTGGCGATTTCGAGTTTCTTGTCCTTGGATAACATTTCGGCGGTATTGCTGGGTGTAGAAGCTCACAATATCGGCGGCGAGATCTGCTAGCGAGGTGTCAATCTCGTGACCGATTCCAGTAATCACAGAATTTTACTAGCCGCAATAGCGCGAACGAGTTTTTCATCATCAAAACAAGCGAGGTCTTCTTTCGAACCACCACCACGAATAATGGCGATAATCTGAACCTTATTTTTCTTGATTAAAAATTCCAGAGCACGAATTACCTGATCGGCTGCGCCGAGACCCTGGACCTTAGTATTGGCCACGCAATTTCTAGGCCACCCCAGCGAGCATTAATAATTTTAATAAAAGTCAGCATAACCGGCCGCCTGAGTAGAAGAAATACACCGATGCGCTCGAGGTTAGCTGGAATACTTCGCTTTCTAGCCGGATCAAAGAGACCTTCTTTGGTAAGTTTGGCTTTGAGCAGTTCGTAGGGCTTTTTGATATTCCCTCACCGATTAAAGCATACTGCTTAATGGTCAAAGTGTGAAAGCGACCAGAGCGATTAAAAATCTTCGGGTAGCCTGAACCGCAATTTTCATACCATTTTTCGATAGGCGTGCGGAGACTCGAGGCGACCATGAAACAACGATTACTGATTCTTGGTCGCGAGATCGAAAGAAAATCCAACGATTTTGATTGACATTAAAATTCGCCACCTCGCCGTAGACGACACAATCCGGAAAAAGTGTAATCTAAGGCGTGGTTGGCGACAGCAATAAAATCAGAGACGGAATATTTTTGGCGATTCGGCCATTACTCCGCAGATTCCCTTCGAAGATTTTTGTTTCTCTTCTTTACCAATCTTGGAGATGGCATTTTTGGTAAAAACCATAGCCAGAAACGATGGTATTAAGCAAGACAATCATACGAGTGACAAGTACGGTGGTGCTAGCAACCGCGAGATCGCTACAAGTACAGTCATCACGGCAGCCATCGAACCTTCATAACCACCGACACCACCAGGGGTGGGAAGAACTGCACCGACGACCGAGCCGAGGCTTCTGCGACCATGATTTTGCGGGAAGATTTCTGGGTGACCAATAGCAATGGCTACAATTTCGTAAGTAGCGATTTCGAGGAAGTTATAAAGAAACCCCAAAGCACTGACTGAGCCAAAATTTTTCTTATCACGCTTCGCGGTAAGGAAGTCTTCATGAAGATCGAGGAAGTATTTTTGAACCTTCTTGGTTTCGATAACTTGTTTTTTCTTGCCAAATGTAAAGATACGAACGGCGCCATTAATTACAGGCAGCTGGCTTTTGGCGGCAAAATCGATTAACTTTACGATTTGAGACAATCACGATTACCAAAATAATACGAGGATCACCCTGACACTCATGGCGGGCAAGCGCCGGACCATCCAAAGCGCAGTATTTGGCACACTATTTGTCACTAATAAGAAAATAATGGCGAGGATAGTTTGAGTTTGATTAGCAAGAATAGTAATCACATAGCGCAAGAGATACATGAAACTAACCTGACCGCGGTAGCACTAAACTTCTTTAAGCGCCATAATATAACCGAGACCAGAGACACCGCTCAGAAGGAATGGCGTGATTAACGAAGTTTAATTCAAAAGAAATACGCGCAAGCTGCCAGGTGGTGAGCTTTTTCGAAAGCTTTTTACATCAGCATTGGCATCGGTATCGGTTTTTCGGATTTAGCTTTTTCAGATTTGATAGATTTGCCAGCGGAAAATTCTGGTGATGTTTTCTGAGGACTTTGGCCTTTCGGCCATGTGGGAGAAAATTTTACCAGCATGTGATCATGAAGGTTGTTCTGGAATCAAGAAGTAGAACAATCCAGAAATTAATGGAGAAGTGCGACCCGTCCATACATTGACCGCTAAAATACATTGGAAGGCCGAAACAATTTCATTACGTGCGCCATAAACAACTACACCGACTAATAATAACGTGACAATACGAGAATCTTTTAAACATAGCTTTCATTTGTACATGATAAAATAAGATTATGAAATACATTGCAGTGCTGGGACGACTTCCGAAAATATCTTTTGGCGAAAATCAAGCGATTTACGACCAAACGCCAAACTGAGTTGGACCAGAGACTTTGCGGTTTTTGAAACCAATAGGCCGTCTCGATTGATAGGCTGGGTGGCTCGATTAAACTGGCGCAAAATTTTCGAGGGTAACTTCCGCGAACTTGCGGAAATGATTAATTCTAGAAAACCTGAGGGTAAAAATCACGATTGGGGTTTCTGAGTTACTGCCTAATTCGAATCATAAAAATAAAAATCAGCAGTCGAGAAATGGTGTGCGCAAGGCGATGGAGCTGAGAGCTTATTACTCGGACGAAATGTGCGGTAGTGGAAGCTAGAGGACCTGAAATTTCTTCGGCTACGGCATTTCATAATCATTTGGGCGAGAAGCGAGGTGCCGAAGAGGTGATTCTGGTAGGTTCGGAGACTTATCTGAGCCTGGGTGTACAAAAGCATCGATAAATATCGTGAACGCGATCGGATGGCCCAGCGAGGGACGCTAATGGGAATGCCACCGAAACTCGCTGAATCTTGATTAATTTGGGTGGTGAGATTGATGAATCGATGTGCTTGATCCGTTCTGTGGCACCGGCGTGGTTTTACAGGAAGCCTTGATTCTCGGTCAACCAGTAATCGGTAGCGATCTTAATCGCGGATGATGAACACACTCAGAAAAATTCTAGACCGGTTGCTCGAAAAAAGCGCTTCTTCAAGATCGAACCAGAGCTAGTGGAACATCAGTTCTTAGACTCTATCTATACAGCGATGCGACAGATTTCGTCTGGCCAAAAGCTTCGGAAATTGGCCTGAGTGGCACAGTGAGTGCTTCCTCGGTTCCCCAATGTCGAAGCCACCAGTGAGATTAAGTTAAAGACGATGAAAAAACAGAACTGCAAGCGGATTATTCTGACTTAAGAACCTCATGAAGCAGATTGAGGATGATACCCTGTGGTAATCGCTGGTAGCTTACATGCGTGAAGATGGTCACTACTCAAGGCTTTCAATTATTGACGGAAGTACAGATATGGGTTATAATTTAGCAAAGTTTCAAAGGCTTGAGTCAGTCTGACATGATTTATTATCGTGAAGGGCAGATTGTGGCTCGAGAAATAATAGTATTAAGAAAGAGTACAGGCAAAAATGTCACATGTTAAAGCCGGTGGTACCGAGAAAAATATCCACAATGCTGGTCAACGTCTTGGCATGTGAAGCGTTTTGGTGGCCAAAAAGTCGCAACAGTGAAGTTTTTAGTTCGCCAAACCGAAAGCACCAAAATTGCTGGTGAAGGTGCCCTACATGTCCCGCAATTTCACCATTCATGCAGCAAAGATGGTGTTGTCACTTTTTGTGAAAACCAAAAAACCCACTTCTCTGGTCGCTCACTTTACCACGCCTCCGCGTAGAGTTCGTAAAAATAAACTGCAGGGTTTATATTTAAAACTTTTCTTAGACTCTAGGGTTTTAGTAGTGGTTTGTTTTCTGGTATAGAAAAGACGAATGGGTGTCTTTCGACGTTAGCTGATGCGGTTTCTGTTCTGCGTCAGCAGCTTCAGCGTTCAGATCTGGCTTCTTCAGTTTGAGCTCGGTTTCTGCTTTCCGACTCATTTCCTGCAAGGCAGAAAGGAAGCAGTCTTCCACGTTGGCGCAGCTGTCTTTGGTGCTTCGGCAAGTTCAATATCGAGCTCGATACCAGTGAGCACTCACGAAGAAGCAAGACGGACGTTTTCGAGCCCTGACGGCCAATTGCCACAGATTGATCTTTGACTGGTAACAAAGACCTTAGCGCGCTCTCTTCGATTTCGCGCACGAGAGTGATTTCAGCTGCTCCAAAGCTTCTGTACAAATTCAGAGAGAGTTCACTCGAGCGATAATGTCGATCTGTCACCCATCGCCAATTTCGTTCATCACAGCCTGACGCGCACAATTACGGCCACCGACGAAGGTACCAACTGGATCAACACCGGAACTGTGCTAGTAACAGCAATCTTAGTACGACGACCAGCCTCACGAGCTGATGGCACTGAATTTCGACGACGCCAGTTTCGATTTCAGGGACTTCTTGCATGGGCGCGTTGCTTGTCGAAGCCGTGAACTACGGCTACACCAGAAGCTGAGCACCACGTTCATTGCGTTCGATGGTCTCGACGAAAGCGCCGATCACGGGAAACCGACTGGTAATACTCCAGTCGATTTGGTCGGACTTGGAGCATAATACCAGTGGTACGGCCAAAATCAATACGTCATGATATTGCGTTTCGATCACGGGCCACCACATACCAGTCATAATGGTACTGATTTTATCTTCAAAGATGGAAAGAATGAAGCTTTATTGTTCGCTGCTGCGAAAGGCGCTGCACGATTACCTTGCTTGGCGGTCATGGAAGCGACGCGACCGAATTTAGTAACTGGGTGAGATTCTTCGAAAGTTTCACCGATGAAAGCTACCCTCGGCTTCACCTTCTGGAATTTCATAGTAGCTGGATTCTCAGCCAAACCATCTTCCAAATCTGCTTCCTTAGCGATAAAGACAGGAAGCGCCACCCAGTTTCACGGTTAAATTACGGCGCGAACATCGTGTCGCGCTACTTCTTCTCTTACGCCAAGCGGCATGGCAATGGCGGTTTCAGTATTATTCCAAAACGGTTTCTTCTGGGAGATTCTTCTCTTCAGCGATAACTTTCGCATACTGGAGACGTCTCTGTTTGGGGTCCAAACCTTCCATATTTTCCTTTCTAGTCTAAAATATCCGACCTTGCGGCCGGATATTAAAAGTATCGTTTCTATTATAGCGAAAGAAAATGAGGATTGTCAAACTACTGCGGGTAGCAAAATAACTAGCTGGTCAGGCGGCACCACGGTCAACCCGGAGCCAAGAGAGTATCGGCGGTGTATGGATACGGAGCCGAAGACCCCCTGCCCACCATGAGTAGTGAATTGACCCAGAAACAGGATGAAAATTTATTGATTTAGAATAATCAACCGGTTTCGCACTTGAGAGAGGTTAAAATCTTTAGTAGCATCAACATAAATCCTCCGTAATTTCGATGGGACCAACAGAATGTAATCCGTAATAAAATATCCCAAAGAGGTCAGTCACATTCTGAGGTATTGAAGTCAGCCTGCTGAAAGATCGATTTCTTGGATATTCATCAGATTGGCGAACATGCCTTGCATATGGAACTTGACTAGTATTAAACTTCTTACTAAATTTATGTTATTACGGCATACACGAGAGTTAAATATGTCTTGGGTATTGATAGTAACCTTTGGCGGTATCGAACGAAGATAAATCGAGAGAGGTTAATTTCTGCACATAGGGAACATACTAGACATATCGGTGACATTTCGCGTATCAAATTTGAAAAGATCAAGAGCGTGGTAAATTCTCACAGGTAAAGCATTCCGGACGTATTGGATCTACTTTGGAAGTATTGATACGTGAAAGATTTAAGGAAGTGAGACTACTCCTATATTAGTAGGCATATGGTGCTGTCGGTATATACCTGGTACCAAGCGGCGTGAGGTCTAGGTTTGTAGATGATCATAAAACATGCAGTGCATATCCGTCACGTTTTCCTGGCGTGAGCAGAGAGATTCTGGGCTTTCAGCAGTCCGGTGTTCTAGGCATGCCGCATATTGGTAACCGAACGAGTATCGAGATCACTGAAAGTTCAATATCAGCCAGATTAACACGATCTAGGAACATATACAGACAGTTACTTCATCTGTGTTCCACTCTTATCGGCAAGACTATAATAATAAAGGCTCACTGGCTGGAATCGAGACCGCCGAGAATTTCCGCACTCAGATTCGGAAATCATCCTCAAGGTGTACCAGATTATCGCCAGCGGTTGAGGTGCCATGCTGCGAGCAAATATGCTGACTTTGTCAGGTCCACCAGCGGCGTCTTTCGCCGAATTACGCCCAATAGAGACCTGACAGGGCTAAGGCGCGAGGTGGATAATCGCTAGTAATGACAGTTACGCATCAGAGTATCTTCGTGTGTTCTCCACTAGAGAGATTCGGAGCTGGTTTAAGCCCATGTCTGCCTGATGGTGTCTGCGTAGTAACCGGTATGTGATCTGATGCAGACAACGCTCATCGGTGAAGAAGCTGGTGGAATCGGCACGCACTCGCTTCGTAATTCCCCAACCTAATGCGAGTATGACACAGGTACGATTTGAGGAGATTCATTAATTGAATTAATATCAGTCATTAGGTGTAGTGGTCATGTTTCATTAGTCTGCACTAATCATCATCTTACAGTCAAGTAGTATTATCCGTAGTAATCTGTAGATTCATCGGATAATCTTCAGATTGAGTGAGGGAATCGACGATTTTGATTACCGTTAATCCGAGCATTTCGCGTCAAAAGAAAACTGCAAAGACCAGGCACACGTAAGGCGCTGGCATTAAACGAAGTCAGAAAGAAGATACTAAAGAAAGATACTGTTATCTATATGTATATATATATATATATAGAGCGGTGGTTGATGTGATTTTTAGCATAACGTTTATCTATTTTACCACGAGTGCTATAATTAAGTAAAATAAACGAGATTTTATGAATATTCCCATGGCCTGACGAAATGGGAATGAAAGGTGCCGAAACTGCTTGTACTTGCTAGATATTTGGTGCGGACCATAGTCAAAAGCGGTAATCGCTGAGCGTCAGAAGGTGATAACCTGATGTCTGCGGTGTCGGAAAAGAACATCAGGCGATGGGCAACATGTGTGCGTGCGTGCGTGATATTCCTGCAGTGATATGCCTGCGACGGAGGCTTTGTCACGAGCAGAAAATATGGCTGGAGATGGTAGCGAACCTGTTCGTGAGGCGTCAGCTGGTGAATTGATCAAGGCAATACGAAGACGGTGCGCTACCGTCGTAAAAGATGGCAATAAGCCATTTCTGATCGGGAAATGCAGATAATTGTTAAGCGCGTGCAAGATGAGTGCTGAAGAGCTGAGGCTCGTGAAGAGGTCGCACTAGAGGGCCGACAGCCGGACGTGGAAGTGCCTCGGTTAATTCGGCGATTGTTTCCCTTTCGATTGACGGATACAAGGTTAGTAACCCGATTGGTTTTAAGTGGCTCGATTGGTTTTGCAATTCTATACCGCGTTTGCACCTTTAGTACACATTTCCGAAAGCAATTGAAAAAGTTTGCGCGAATTAAACCTCTGACTTAGTGGCGGTAGCAGGTGGGACCTTTGCGGTTTGTCGAGCTTGTCTTGGCAATAATCTGGATTCTAATCTCTCGGCCATCGTGATGGATATCGGTGGTACGACGGATATTGCTGTGGTGGATAATGGTGGGGTGGAAGGAACCAAGATGTTTTGGCATCGGCGGCTCAGCTCACGCACCAGGTAGCTAGTAAGGTGGGGCTCGATTTTGACACAGCAGAATTAGTAAAGATTCAGTATAGTGGGCTACTCTAATGATTTACATGCCTTGAAGACTGACGGTTTCCGATGCGGAGCGCATGAATGAAGTGCAAAATATTTTTGAACGTGCCGGACCGTATGAAGAAGGTAGAAAAAGCCATCGTGGATAATACCGAAGTTTGGGTTTCTGGTAGGTTTGGCATTATCTGGATTTTTCCTTGCTTAAAGCTTTGCCAAATAAGATTTTACTCTGTGGTGGTGGAGCTGGACCTCGACTTTCACAAGAAGCGCTCGCGACTTCAGATTGGCATGAAGATTTGCCTTTCGCTAGGCGCCCAGTAATTCACCTGCTGGACGACGTAGATATCCTGAGACATCCAGAACGCGACGGAAATTGATTTAGATTATTCTTTTATTACGGCTTTTGGACTTCTGCGTGTGACGGTTGATACTCAAAATAGCGAAGAAGAAGATACGCTTCGCGCAAAGCTAGCTGTTACTGCAAAACTAGTCAAGAAGAAAACGCCGCATACCTCATTCCGGAGACGCTCTAATAGAAGAAGTTTGTCGCTGTCTTTTATCGGACCGCTCAAAGGGCGCTTGCCCAAGCCTATGTCCTCAAAAAGGCAAGACGACATTCTTTAAAATCACAAAACAGGCTAACGTATACTCATCATTTCACAGAAAACTTTATGATTATGGTTTTTCAGGAAGTATCCAGGATGACCATTAGTTGGGTCGTCGATACGGAGCCAGGATTTATCGGCAGTGGATATCGGTTAAACATGAGCCAGCACCACCACGAAGCTTTTACGATTTTTAAACATTCTTGAAAAGTCTGTAAGTTTAGCAGTATTAAAATCATTATTTACGTATATTTTTCTAGTTTATCCTCTAAGTATATCTTCATCTTTAAGGTAAAATCATACCACGCATGCTCGTGACCTGGGAGGTATTAAAGTTGATATATCAAGGGTGATAAGATTAGCATGTTAGAAAACATATAGTTTTCATATCCGTCACCTTAGAGGTGCCAAAATTAGAGAGATTGAGGGTAAGATTAGATACGCTATTAAACATAGAGTCCATACCGTCACCTTAGAGGTATCGAGGCTGGAGAGATTGAGGGTGGTAAGATTAGACATGTTAAAAAACATATCTCTCATATTCGTCACCTTAGAGTACGAAGTTGGAGATCAAGAGAAGTGAGTTTAGACATGTAATAAAACATAGGCTCGTATTTGTCACCTTAGAGGTATCGGAAGTTGGAGAGAGAGATGAGTTTAGGCATGTAATAAAACATAGAGTCCATATCCGTCACCTTAGAGGTATCGAAGTTGGAGATCAAGGCTAGTGAGTTTAAACATATAGGAGAACATATAACTCATATCTGTCACCTGAGAGGTATCGAAGTTGGAGAGATTAAGCGTGTTGAGATTAGACATGCCAGAAAACATATAGCTCATATTTGTCACATTGGAGGTGTCTGAAAACCAGAGAGGTTGAGAGTGGTAAGATTAGTTATAGTCAAAAACATATAATACATATTCGTTACATTGGACGTATCGAAATTGGAGATATCTAACTCAAAAATTTTTCTATTTTTCACTACCGTATCCTGGATAGAACATCTTACTACTATCTGTGCTTTAAACTAAACCTTCTCTGGTTCAGTATAATAATATACTGAAGCAGTATTATCTGTCCAAAGTTTAATTTCACATTCAGAATCTTCTATTCTCATATTAGCAACGTTGGTAGTCGATGCCGGCGCAGTCAAACTCCTTCTCAAAATATCATCTCAACAAATTCATCCTCCAGCAATGACCGAAGCTTTTTGTTGAAGTCTGACCTCGGTCATGATGGCTTTTAGGTGTATGGATTTGAAACTACCGAAACAATAAGCCTGTTTTCATAATTACCAGGTTTAAGGCTACTCATTTAACTTCATACCAAGTTTGATATTATGGTTCTCTCTTCGAGTGGATTTTTCGTTAGTCTTAATTAAATTTACCGAGCGGATTTGTGTTGGGATTACTAAAATCAACATTATCATCAAACCTATACCCCCAAGTATTTGCTGGAAAATTAGCAAGAGAATAAGTAGAAGAAATTGAATTAATTTTTAGTATTGATAGTTGGATTGGTATTCAATAACGCCGTCTCTTCGGTCTTAGAACTCACTGTAGCGGTATAGCCAGTCTTATTGGTCGTATTTATTTTAAGATTTATTTCGTGTTCAGCAGTCTCATCGCTAGATTCGATAATCTCTCGGTACCATCGATTGCGGCGGTAGTTTCATTAATGGAAGCCGAAAGGGTGGCTTTGTATTCCGCAAATGAATTCTGACTAAAACGCAAAATTTAACGTAAGTGATAATAAACCTATAAAAATCCAAAAATAATCTTATCTAAAAAGGTATTCAAAATATCAAACTCTCTCTCCATGACAACTCTATTTTACCATAAGAATCTTCAGAAAAACCAAAAGCTTTTATTTATTTAGCCATAGTAAATTTAAGACTTCCTAGTAAAATATCCCTGCACCCCGCGATCCACGCGGAGCCAAGTCAAATCTGCAGTATTTGATCCGTCAAGAATGAGCCATTACCGCCACGGAGCCTTTTTGCGGTAATGTAAAATTTCCTGACTAGCTACTACATTGTTAGTCGTAAATCTATCGTTTGCGTGCATATTGTTGTCAAATTATCAGACTCATAATTGTTAATCGCAAGATATACCCCATATCCGTCACATTTTGTGTATTAAAGGTAGAAATGTCTAAGATTTTTAAGCTTAGCATACTAGAAAACATTCCATTCATTGTCGTTACATTACTTGTATCAAAAGAGGTTAAGCTAAGTTTTCAATAGCATTCATTCCTCCAAACATATCGAGCCATATTAGTTACATTTTTAGTATTAAACTTAGACAGATTTAACCCTACCAGAACTGGTGTATTAGTAAACATCCTTCCCATATTTGTCACCTTTTTCTGTATTAAAATTATCTCCAAATTTAATTTCCTTTAACCTACTGGTTGCCTCGAACATACTATACATGTTTATAACATTTGAGGTGTTAAAAATTTGAGATCTAATTTCTGTACATATGTACCATGAAACATATAGCTCATTTGTGTAACGCTCGAGGTATCAAAGCTAGATAGATCTAATTCAGTCAAGGAAAATGTGCAGCCGAACATTGCGGTCATATCAGTGACATTGCTAGTATTAAAATTGCCAAAATTAATTGTTCAAAGATTTTGCATCCAATAAAACATCGCATGCATCTTATTTACCTCACTGTATCTATATTGAAAAGTCCAAGCTCAATTTTCGTAAACCATTGAAACATACCCCTAGAATTAGTTTAGATAGGTCACGCCACCGGCATAATAATATACTGATTGGTCCGCCGCATTATACCAAGCTTTTTAATTTCGTAGTCTGACGATCTGGGTCTCAATATTAGCCTGTTGATACAGAATTGGCTGGAGCCAGTGTTTTCGCTTGAAACCCTTACTACTGGGTTTGCTAGCATAGAATCAGGACCAGAATAGTAAGTTGACCTGGGTCTAAATTCTCTACCCTAGTATTAAAATCCGACCATTTGTCATCATCGCACGCATTTGATAAGGATTCAACAAAGGACAAGATTAATTGGTTTGTATAATTCTGACTCTAAATTATCCACAACTTCATGCCAATATTCAGTTGGTTCGATTCATTGCCATTAGTCTTCCCCTGTAGTTTGGAAGAATTTGTGATGGTGTAGACAAAGCTGGAAATCGGCATAATTCATAGATGAGCCAAATTTATAACCCCAAGTGTTATTAGAAAACCTCCTAGTAGTTCACAGCGAAGAAATCGAGTCAATTTTCGCCCCATAGTAGAACCATCTATATAGTTGCGCTGTATTTTCTGTTTCGCGCTCAATGTAGCAGTATAGCCCGTAAGGATTATTCGTATTGACTGTGAAATTAAATGGAATTTCTGTGGTCTTATCTGTACTATTTATCACTTGATTCTCATTCACCTGTAGATTCGCTTTGGTCCACTGAAGGTGAGTGCTCAAACACAGAGAGCCGAAGTATTACGAGCAAAAATAAAATTACAAAAGAAATAAGTGCCAAAATAAACTGAGAAATTTTAGTCTCACTAAACAACCCTCCGTAAGGTGGTGCAATTTGTGATTTTTGGCCCTGTATATATTTATTTTACCATAAACGGATGGTTTTTATGGTTTTCAGTGAAGGAGACCTGCACACCTGGACGATCAATTTTAGAGGTAAATTCCGGAGGTATTACCGATTACTACTAGTGCCATTACCGCCTACCAGATTTTTCATTTGCCAAAAGATATCGATATTGGCTCTGGTGAGTCGGTCGTATTATAGGCTAAGGGCTGCCTAATATCAAAAATCTGCTGAAGCATAAATGCGCCTCGTGATATTCGCCTCAGGCTCCATCTGTGAGAATATTGTCTGGAAGGTTTTAACTTTTGCGTCTTAAAAAGTCACTGCATCCAACTCTTCTAAACTATCGGTGTGAGCAAACATAGTATCATATATTTTCACATTTCCGTATTAAAACCAGTCACATTGAGATTCTTCAGTGATGACATGTTAAAAACATAGATTGCATATTGGTAACTTTTCTAGTATCAAAGCTTGATGTATCTAATGTCTCAGAGCTCGAAGTAGCGGGTAAACATATCCTGCATGGTTGTAGTACTGCTCGTATTAAAACCACTGAGATTTAAAGACCTAAGACTAGTCATATAAGCGAACTATCACGCATGTTTTCAACATTGCTCGTATTAAAATGACCAAAGATCTAAAGACTCAAGACCAACCATATGGGCAAAACATACCTCCATACTTTTGACGTTTTCGTATTAAAGTGTGACACGTCGCTCTCATTAAGTATATAAAACATATATTGTATTGTTTCAACATTACTTGTATCAAAAATTAGTAACATCAAGCTCCTCAAGCGAGGTAAGGTTATCAAACATAGACATACATGCTTTTAACCCGCCTGGTATCAAATGGAAACATCCAGTTTTTCAGAGCAAGATTAAAATTGAACATAAAACCCATGTCTTCAACTCACTCGTATCAAAACCAGATAAATCAATATCTGTCATACCTGGAAAATAAGCAAACATATTGTAACTGTCTGGGTTAAGATAAACTTTTTCACTTACCGAATACCAGTAAACAGTCTTACTAGATAAATCATACCAGACCCTGATTTCGGCTTGAATCGTTTTGCTCAGATTGATAGCATTAGTGGGAATGTTGCAGTATTTCGTCTCCGCTAATATGTGCAATGTTTGGAAAAGTAGGAACCTCTGGATGCCCGCCAACGACTAGGATTTGATCAAAACGAGCGATGCTGGTCTCGAAAATCAAAAACCTCTTATTATATATAGCTTTAGGTGTATACGGATTTCTAGTGATAAAAGAAAATACCAAAGTATTGGCATAAGACCCAGATTCTAAATTCTGATTTAATTTCATACCAATATTTATGGTATTTTGAATCTGTACCATTAGTTTTAGTAGTAGTTTGAATCACACTTGCTGGAGCGGAAAGTGGTAGAATAGGTCGGATAACCAGCTAGCATTACCTAATGAGACCAAGTATTGGTAGTAAAATCTGAAAGATTTAAATTTGAACTGATTGATAAAAACTCACTAGTACTAGCTGGAAATTAGAATTTTACCAGTGTAAGTGTTTTCAGAACTTGAGCTAACGGTGGTGGTGTAAACCGGTTTTATTATTAGTATTGATATTGAGTCTAAGCTGTAATTCCTTAGTTTGATTCTGTGAATTAATCACCTGATTCCCATTTACCTGCAAATTAGCTCGATCCACTGAGGCAGAAAGTGTTGGCACGAAAAGTGCCGAAACTTCATTTGAATTAAAGCTAGCTCAAGAAAAGTAGCCAAAAAGCCAGCACTTACGACAAAAATATTTTTCCACAAAAATAATTTAAGAGAATGTAATTTTTGACTTTGCATACACATTTATTTTACCATAAACGATATGGTTTTAGTGCGTTCTTAACTAATATATATGACTATTATCACAAGATACCTAGAAACAGAAAGCCACCCGCTTTGGGTGGCTATTCTATATAATTTGGCACTTACTATCTTCCCGCTGTTGGAGTATTATCGCCGCTACTGGGCTTGACTTCGTGTTCGGAATGTAAACAGGTATTTCCCCAGCGCTATGGGCACCAATGGCGTGTTAATGCGAATATTGATGTCCATGAGGTGTAAAATTAATGATTTGCAGGCATCAAGCAACGATTACTAGTTAGTTCATCAAACCATCCATCCATCTAGACAAGACAAATAGTTTGAACATAAAAGGCGATGGCTCTATTAGCATGTTTTCGACCCATATCTACGATACTTCCATCTTGCACCTATCAACCGATCTTCTCTCTGGGAGCTCATAGGAATTCTAATCTTGAGTGGGCTTGCGCTTACTATGCTTTCAGCGCTATCTCTTCCGAACATAGCTACTCGGCAATGCAACAGGTGGTCACAACCGATACACTAGAGGTTCGTCCGCCCCGGTCCTCTCGATACTAAGGGCGATCTCCTCAAAATTCCCTAACGATCATGCCGGATATAAACCGAACTGTCTCACGACGTTCTGAACCCAGCTCGCGTACCACTTTAACCGGCGAACAGCCGGACCCTTGGAAGGTGCTCCCTCCAGGATGTGATGAGCTGACATCGAGGTGCCAAACCGCGCCGTCTATGTGAACTATTGGGCGCGATCAGCCTGTTATCCCTCAGGGTAACTTTTATCCGTGTGCGCTGTCTTTCCCACGTAAATTGAACCGAAGTTCTGACAGCGGGTCATTTGCTCCCACTCGTGTCTGATTGGGTCTAGGCCCTCACAGCTCAAGCTGGCTTTTTGCGCATACACTATCGCTACGATTTCCCATCCGTAGCTAGCCAACCTTTGAACGCCTCCGCTACTCTTTTAGGAGGCAACCGCCCCAGTTAAACTACCCGCCATGCACGGTCCTTTTGGCTGATAAGGTCAAAAAGTGAGATTACTAAAACATTCAGGGTGGTATTTCATCATTTGACTCCACAAATACTAGCGTATCTCGCTTCAAAGTCTTCCACCTATTCTGCACAAAATGTCCCAATAATCAATGCAAAGTTGTAGTAAAGCTCCATGGGGTCTTCTCGTCCTGGTACGACGGACGGCATCTTTACCGCCAATGCACGTTCACCGTGGCTTTCGCCGAGACAGTGCCCACATGATTACTCCATTCGTGTGCGGTCTGAACTTACCAGACAAGGAATTTCGCTACCTTAGGACGATCATAGTTATCGCCGCTGTTCATCGGGGGCTTCAGTTCGAACCGTAAAGTTCTCCCCCTTAACCTTCCGACACTGGGCAGGAGTCAGCTCTATACATCCGCTTTCGCGTTAGCAGAGACCTATGTTTTTTTGTTAAACAGTTCCGTGGGTCTTTGCTGCGACCTCTCATCAAAATGACGGATTTGAGTTACTAGAGATATGACGGATATTTCGATGTGTTCTGATCTTGACGAAAAATTTGGTGAAATTATTAGGGATAAATACTATTAACCTCATCGTTTCCACCAAGTCTTCTAGCAAATCCTCATCTTAATGAGAGGGCAGTCCTTATTCCGAAGTTACGGACGCTTTTTGCCGAGTTCCTAACGAAGGTTCTCACGTAGGTCTTGGTCTACTGACCCGAGCACGCGGTGTTGGTTTGCGGTACGGTAGGCAGCAGCATAAAGTTAACCAGCTTTTCTAGCCAGCTGTACCCTGGAATCAATATTCCGAAGAATACCTTTCACTCAGTTTCATTCCTTGAAAGACCTTGGACGGATAAACCATCGATCCGCTCTGGTCACCACCGTGAACTAGTTAACAACTACTACCTGTACAGGAATATTAACCTGTTGTCCATCGCCTACGCTGATGCGCCTCGGCTTAGGACCGACTAACCCAGGGACAATTACTGTAGCCCTGGAAACCTTGTCTTACGACCGACAGGATTCTCACCTGTCTTGAGGTTACTGATTCAGCATTCTCACTTCGATAACGCTCCACCAGACTTTACAATCTGACTTCACTGCGATATCAACGCCTCTACCACTCCATAAAATATGAAGTCCATGTCTTCGGTTTAACACTTTAGCCCCTGCTACATTTTCCACGCAAAATCTCTTGACTAGTGAGCTGTTACGCACTCTTTAAATGAATGGCTGCTTCTAAGCCAACATCCTAGCTGTTTAAGAAACTCTCACTTTGTTTCCACTTAGTGTTAATAGGGGACCTTAGACGACGATCTGGGCTGTTTCCTTTGAGCGACGAGCTAGCCCTCGCCGTTCTGACTGCTGTGGTTACACCACCAGTATTCGTAGTTTGATAGGGTGGGTACCGTTGCGGGCCCCAAACCTTTTCAGAGTCTACCCTGGTGATTACTAACACAACGCTAGCCCTAAAGCTATTTCTGAGGAGAACCAGCTATCTCCGAGTTCGATTGGCATTTCACCGCCAACCACAAGTCATCCAAACACTTTACTGCGTATCCTGGTCTCGGTCCCTCCACTGCATGTTACTGCAGCTTCAACCTGCTCATGGTTAGGTCACCCGGTTTCGGGTCTAATACTGCCGACTTGTCGTCCCTGTTAAGGCTCGCTTTCACTGTGGCTCCATCATTTGACTTAGCCTCGCCGACAACATTAACTCGCTTTGGATCGTTCTACAAAGCACGCCGTCACAGCCGAAGCTGCTCCGACACCTTGTAGGCACTAAGTTTGCGATCTATTTCACTCCTCCGGGGTTCTTTTTCACCTTTCCATCACTGTACTAGTTCGCCATCGATCAATCAATATATTTAGCCTTGGCAGGTGGTCCTGCCAGATTCAAACAGGGTTTCTCGTGCCCGTCCTACTTGAAAAAGAGATATAATGCTTAAGACCATTTCGCTACAGGACTCTCACCCTCTTTGTGTGCCATTCAAACACTTCCGCTACGATCTAAGTTTTATAACATTATCCACTCATTTAACGATGTTGGTTTTTATACTGAAATATCGGATTTCCAATACCTCAGCATAAAAATTATCTTATTTCGCAACCCCTTTCATAACTCATGGCCGTTAAACCGTATGGTTATGTTAAGGTTTAGGCTGCTCCAATTTCGCTCGCCACTCACTTTTCAGAATCATTGTTTATTCTCTTTTCCTCAACCTACTAAGATGATTCAGTTCGGTTGGTTCCTCGCCCTAATTACCCTATGTGTTCAGATAAATTGCAATACGACAGTGACTCGTATTAGGGTTGCCCCATTCGAAATTCCCATCAAAGCTTGCTCTCAGCTCCCCAAGACTTATCGCAGAGTTCTACGTCCTTCATCGGTACTGATTGTCTGGCACATCCACTATTAGTGCCCTTATTTACCTTTTTATGCATTGACTTAACTAGTAATCGAAGATTGATTACTAATTCACCGCATATACTCTGAAACCAAGAAGGATTTTTCTATATATACAAATGCAAGTCTTTATTTAATTTTCATCGTTGTCCAAATTGTTAATTCAACGTGCGATTTAAATAAATCCTATATATTAAGAATTCTCGCAGTTTCCTTTTCGCAGTGGTCATTTCTGACTTGGTGAACTTAGTATTTATCTTATATCAAATTTTTTAATTTATGCAAGTCTTTTTCGGACTTTTTGAAGATTTTTTGAGTTTTTCTGGTTTTTCGCTGATTTTAGTGGTTTTCAAGTATTTTTCGAGTTTTTGATGTAATTTCTTCAGTATTTTTAGCTAGCAAAGCTAGGCGATTTTCACCTTTCATATATACCAATCTTAATAATACGAACAAAGCAGGGTCATTTTCGAAACGTTTGGCAAATTTCCTGGAATAAGGCAAAATCGATTGATTGCGAATAAAACGCGCTATAATCTTCGGGTAGACATCAAGCTGATTTGGTTATCCACGGCATTCTTAAGATAATCCCAGTTTCGATAAAAGCCAATCGAAAGTAGCTTTTCTAGTCGAATGATTAGCTAGTAGGTCACGCACGTAGTCACTATGGTCCTGCAAGCGGATAATCTTAGTGTCCGAGAGCATTTCTAATAAAGTCTGAAGATGCTCTCACGTTTATGGCGTCCGTACAATATCTAGTAGCAAGGATTTAATAGTAGGTGAGGAGGTCTTAACGTAAAAGATTCAGATATTCTTTAAAACGAGCTCTTTGGTGTTTTTAAACTCAGCCTCAAATACGGTAGTAACAATTCTGGTGAAACGGCGGCAAAATTTAGAGCATCTGTTATATATATATTATATTGTTCAGTTAGATGAAGAATAGTCGGTCGATCATCTGCATAAATCGCAAGGCTCAAGATAGACTCACGAAGCTTTTTATCGTCATCGGTATCTTCGGCTTTTTCAGAAACACCAAGACGCGCTGACTTTGGACAGGAATCAGTTCCTCAATATAACTCTCTTCAAATTAGCTTCAGCAGGGGTATCAGCCGGACATCAGATCTTAAGTTCGCCAAGAATCGCATACACACTGACCAAATCGCAAAGCTGGTTTCATTGCGGAAGTGCATTAGTCAAATCTAGACTGGCTGGCAAATCACCACGAGGAGTACGTAAAAGTAAACTCTGGTCAATTAGGGAGGCGCAATTGTTGCCCCTGGACTTAGTTCAGAGAAATGCGCGAGCTTGGCCTGAAGCTCCTCGGAAGTGAGACCGATAATATAATGCCCGGTCATATCATCGGAGACCTGGACCAACGCCAAGATTCTGATTACTTCGGCCATCTAGATAAAAACGTTCCTGTTTTTCTCCCTTCAACGATTTTCGGAAGCCAGGACGCGCGATCCATTGATTCATAAAATCTCGAAACATTAAATTTCGCATAAGGTTGCAAGGCGACCCAGAGATCATCACCAGTAGTGTTTTGGTATTGATGTTTTTCAAAATAATCTCGCAAACCCTTCAAGAAATTCTGTTCTCCATCAGGCGCATTAACATAAACATCAAGTGCATCCTTGGCATAGACAATGGCTAGGGTCAAAGAGAGTTTCGATCTTGAAGGATGATTAACCGCCCGCTTGACGGCCTGAATATCTGGTGAAGTATCACGAGTCAGCGCATAATAACAATCAGAAACGAAAAATATCTTGCCAAACTTTTCCACTCTGGGCGAATCGCATCGAGACAATAATATTCCATCATATTGGCGAAGCTTATTGAGCTAGTATCGTCCCACCAAGCCATAGTCACGAGATTACCGGAACCACTGATGCGATAATTCATGAGTAATTACCGTAGTGATTTGAATTTTATCCGACAAGGTGGCAGTTTCATCCATCAGGAGACAGGATTCACGATAAGTTACTAAACCCCAGTTCTCCATCGCACCGGCATCAAAATCTGGCACTCGCTACCCCGATCGAGTTTTTGGTAGAGGATATGGTACACCAAAAAGCTTGGTCATAAAAATCTAAGGCTTCTCCGGCGATCTGATTTGGCTCGACGAGGACTCTTTAGCTTGATTCAACGGTGCATAGGTAGTAATCGTGACGCCGTGCTGATTCTTAGTGGTAACACTTTGAAAATGACCGAGACAGAGTGCCAAAAAGATAGGTGGACATACGCGGCGTGGTTTCAAATTCCACAATCTTACGCGTCACCTCAGCATAAGATCCATAGCGTTTTGGATCAGTTTCTGGATTAAGCTCACTATTAACCGAAGTGTAAGTGAGGGTGCGCTCTGGTCTCGATCGCATATTACTGAGAATCGTGTCGGTCGAATCAGTATCGATTACCTTGAGAGAAAACTCGCCTCTAGCGGCTGGCTCATCGACGCAGGGGAACATCATACGCTAGCATACATGAGATCTCAAACTGAGTAGAAACAATCCGCTCGGTTTTCCCTTCATGTTCGTAAGTCGAAAGATAAAGTCCGGTCATACAAAAGTGCGAAAGTTGCAAGGAATAACGGACTTCAACAATAATTTCGGCATCTGAGACCTGCGAAGTAAAAGCTACTGATTTCAACTCAGTATCCTCCGTAAAAGTTACCGGGCGCTGATTAATAGTTAGCTGATGAATTTTAAGATTTTTGCGGGAGCTAATGGTGGAACCTTTTGGCAACACCTGAATCTTCACTGACCTTGAACTTGCTCAGTGTCTTATTGATTCTTAATTCAATTTCGTATAATTCTAGTGTAAAGTATTTAGCCAATTGTTCCACCCTCGTTCTCCTTAATCTAAAAATTGCTTTGATGCGACGAATACCGGCGGCTGAGGATTCTTCTTTAATCTTAAAATGGCCGAGCACGCCAGTGCGTTTGACTGAGGACCACCACAAAAGTTCACGCGAGATTTTCGATTTTCGCGGCGCCGATGGTATAAACTTTGACCACATCAATATATTTTTCCCCAGTAGTTACCGTGAGCTTTCAGAACGTCACGAGCGTAGGCCTTATCATATTCGGCAAACGAAACCGGTAGTCGTCCTCATCCATTGATTGACCTGGTCTTCGATCTGCTCTTCATCAGTGAGTTTGCGATCGAGATTAAAATCGAAAACGTAGACGCTCAGAGGTATATTGGAGCCGCCTGAGCGATATTCTGATCGACGATTTTCTGAAGCGCAGCAAGTAGCAGGTGGTAGCGGTGTGATATTTTACCGAGGCTTTCACCGTAGTCTTCGGAGACCGCCTTTGAACATACCCTGCTGGCGGTTTGGGAGCGTTGACGTTGCTCATCAAGACTAGCCTGAAATTCGGCTTCGCCAATTTTCACTGAGACTCATTTGGTTTTGCTTCGCTCGAGATAATTCGAGTGGAAAACCATAGGTATCCTGCAACATGAAGAGTTCTTTTGCCGGTAAGACCCCCATCTTGCTTACAGTTCCTTAAGGCCAGGAATACGAATGGCGAAAGCTCCGTTTTCACGAATCAAGACACTAAGTCGTCGGCACCATCAGTGAGGTGATTTCGCTTGAGCGATCTTGGTAATTTTCGGCGATAATTGGCACGATTTGAGCTAAGAAATCTCATCGATGCCAAGATTAGTAGCTTTATCGCACGACGAATCAACGCAAGAGGCGTAGCCTTGTTGTTGTTACTTGGCATCAAACCCCAAGGGAAAAGTAGATACACCACGTAAACGATCGGCAATCACGCGCATTTCTTCGGTGTGGTCAGCATAATTCAGGCCAGAAAATAGCCTCGAGCTTTGGTAATTGGCTTTAGAAGTGAAGTTTGAAAACATCAAAATGAATCCATGGCGGCTGCAGCAATACGCTCAAGACCAGCACCGAAGTCGATATTTTTTCTGGTCAATCTCGAGAAGGTACCGTCTGATTGCGCTTTATATTGCATAAATACTTGTGCACAATTTTCATGAAAAGCGCGCACCGTCGGAGGCCGGATGAGATTTACCGTATCTCGCAAACATCTCGCTTTGTCTTCACCAAAATCATAGAAGACTTCGGAATCTGGACCACATCACCAATTGGAGTAGTTTCAACACCACCACCACGACTCCACCAGTTTTGTGGTCATCATAGAAGAAAATGTGCTCGTTTTCTTTGATACCACAGTATCGATCTTCACTAGAGCCACCGGCAATCGTCTGTACGCCTGCTTCGCAAAAACGCTGCCAAATTTCTGCTGATTCGGTATCTTTGGGATGCCATATCATTACCAATAAAGCAAGTGACGTAAATTTTATGGGATCAAGACCGACGATTTCGGTAGAGGAACTTAAAGAAGGCTGGAATTTGTTTTGTTTAAAATAATCGCCAGACCAGTTACCGAGCATTTTCGAAAACTGTAGTGGTGTATCAACACATCTTCAATATCTTGCAAACGCAAACATGGCTAAGGAATCTGCTAGACGTTGGTCGTAGGGATGAGGTTCACTGAGAAGATATGGCAAAAGAGAGGTGCATACCAGAACTGGCAGAAAAGGGTGGTTGACTATTTTCTCAAAACCAAACGCGCTGGAGCTGATATACCTGGTGCCCACGACTAGTTTGATATTCAAGAAATTTTTGACGGATTTCACTTCATTCATAGAGATAAATCATATTCATAATCCGTTCGAGTTTTTACACAACTTTACAAAATGCTTATGCTATATATAATGGATAGAGATTAAATAAAAGGACGCCAAAATGAAAAATTAATTACTCTCTGTTCCTTAATCGGATTGGTGTATCATCCTCTTTATGGTCGAAAAATTTGGCTAATGGCGATGGATCACACTGTTACCTGCCGTTCAGCCAAAAATACGCTCACGATTAAGCTCGACCCAAGAGCAGAGAATTTTCATCTCAGCACTACGGATGATGGCGAGATTTGACCCAGGTAATCTAGATGATTCAAAAAGATGGACTAAAGAAAAAGCCGTCGACGATCTGAAGAATAAACCAGAACGACCAAAGGTTACGCTCGTTTTCGATAAGAAATATAGCCGCGAAGAGCGGTTATAAGAATTATTCGGCAATGATGCCACCGCCGATGCAGACGTCGCTGGCATAGAAGACCACAGATTGGCCGGCTGCAGGGTGTTTGATTTCACTTAGTGTCACTGTTGGTATCTAAATTAAAACTACAAGGTACGGGCGACGATGACGTACGCGACAGGTGAGTTTAGAAATGATTTGGCTGAACATCACCAGATTCTTGATGGATTTGACGAATTATCACATCCTTTAACTTCAAAGTCTTCGTCCAAAGATTTAGATGGTTAAGATGAAACGAAAACCCGATTTTTAACCATGTCTTTTCCCACCACATAATAAGGTAGGCCACCTACCGAGATTTTAAACCGTGGCGCTGACCGATTGTATAAAACACCGCGCTCCTCATGCGTGCCGAGTGCTTCTCCAGTATCACGATCATAATTTGACCTGGAGTTGCTTTGATATATTCCTGCAAAAATCTTTAATCCGACTTCGCCCACAAAACAAAACCCCCATAGATTCCTTTTTGTAGGCGTTATCGAGACCAAACCTCAGCGGCTAATTGCTTCACCTCTGGTTTCAATATTTTTGCCGAGCGGAAAAAGGCACGTGAAACTCGCTTCATCGGAAATACGATAGAGAAAATAAGTCGATCCTTATTCGTATCGGTAGCGAGCTTCAAATTGCCCGTCTTCCGAGACAGCGTAATGCCCCGTGGCAATAAAGTCCGCGCCCTGACTCATGGCAATGTCGTAGCTTGAATTTGATTTCTTGATTACACATTACATCGCGATTCGGGTATTTCCTCCTAAATTCCTCAATCATGTAATCAACTACCTTGGTGATATTCAGTTTCAAAAATCAAAAATGCGCAAAATCAATATCTAATTTCGTAGCACACGCTTTAGCGTCGGCCAAATCTTCTGCCCAAGGACATTTCATGCCTGGAAGATCCTGTTTGACCAGTTCTTCATATAAACCCCGACCACATGATAGCCGGCATTTTAGGTAGAACTGCGGTAACGGAAGAATCAACGCCACCAGACATGCCGACGAAGACGGTTTTTGGTTTGGTCACAGTGCTATTCATGAGTGACCTTTCGTTCCTGGCTGAATTCGGTAGAAATTGCTTGACCTTGCTTAGCGTCGTGCGATTCTTTTAAAACTACCTCGCCCGACACCAGTCCGATGCGCTTTGGCTTGATTAGTCACCTCAGCAATCACCGTTGCGGCTTCACGGATTTGCTCTTCGGTATTTAGTTCACCGAAAGTTATACGCAGGAGCCGGTACTCTCGAGTCAGTGAGACCGATGGCGGAAAGCACATGGGATTTTTGACCTTCGAAGCGGCACAGGCGGCACCGGTAGAAAGCAGAATACCGCGATCTTCCAGCTTAAAAATCAGACGCTCGGCATCGAGACCGTCGAAGCAGATTGGACAGAAATTAGCTAACTGATGTTTTTGTTGCCCCAAGAATTTTGATAGTAATGAGGATTTTTCGGTCAAAAATTCATGGAATAATTGATTATATTTTTCATATTTTTTACGACTGAGTGGAAACATGAGCTTTCGCACGCACGGAAGCTTCCGCGAAGCCCATGAGGAGAGGCACATTTTTCCGTACCGGGAACGCAGACCCATTTCCGGCCACCACCATAAGAGATTGACTGAGTTTAACCCCGAGAAATATAGAGTGCGCCAATTCCTTCGGGCCATAAACTTTGGCGGAATTGAGCGTCAGCAGGTCGACCCCGAGACGCGCCACTGAGAGATCGAGGAGGCTGGCAGCTCGCGAAGCATCAGAATGGAGATAGCGGCGTAAGATTATCGGCGGCGAGACGCTCGATCACGAACCTTAGCGAATAATTTCGGCAATTTCACTCAAGTGGTTGGATGGTGCCGAGTTCGTTATTAGCAATCGCGACAGAAATTAACACGGTTCGATCGGTGATAGTCGCCAAATCCTTCAGATTAATCAATCCATGGAATCGACGGTCAATCTCCCTTGACGACCTTAGCATAATGCTTGGCGGATTCTCGCACCGAGGCATGCTCGGTGGATAGAATCAGTGCTTCAGCATCAGTGCTAATTTTCAAGACAGTAAACGCCAGATTAATCGACTCGGTAGCACCAGCCGTGATGACTGGATCCGGTGATTTTTGCACCAGTTTGAGCTAGAGCGGATCGCCTCATATTCACCGCGCAAAATGTTTGGCTGGGAGATACGGCGCAGAAGGATTGTAAAATTTTCACTGAAATATGGCAAACATCGCCTCGAGTACCTTAGGATGGATCATGTAGCGGCCGCAAAATCTAAATAAATCATTTTTGGCTCCTAAATTAAAGAGTGATCTCGAATTTTTCGGTAGTAATTCTCGCGACCTCATCAAAGTTCAATCCGAGTTTTTCAGATAGCCACCTGGCTGCATAGCAGACATTGGGCCGGCTGATTGGTCTGACCGCGCAGTGGCACTGGGAGCGAGAAATGGTGCATCGGTTTCGAGTAAAATACGTTCAATTGCGGCATCGGTAAAGTGGAACAAGTGGGAAAAGACCGTTCACGCCGATATAAAAATCACGTTCGAGAGATTTTTAAGATTTTTCTTATTATCAGAGAAAGAATGAGACGCCGCGGATTTTGGCGGTGAAAAACTGTCCAAAATCGCGAAAAATCATCAAAGCTTCACGGACGTGAAAAATCACTGGCAACTTTCGCGAATCGCGAGATCCAGCATCTCCTCTAGCAGTCTCGCCTGGTCGAGCTTTGTCGTTCTCACCGTAGTGATAACTCGAGGCCAACTCTCCCTCAATTGCCACAGGACGATTATTATGTTCAAATTGAACATCTTTTCTAGGCTTGTCAAATTCATTGGGGTGGATACCATAGCTCCCGAGAAAAGTTTGGTAGGGTTCTGAGCGGCAAAATCTCGGCGGCCTTAAAAGAACTCGTGGTCAGTACCGATACAAATTAACTTTTCGACCTGCTTTTTCGGCATGCAGGCAGCAAGGGCCTTAGCTTGTGCTTTCCGGCGTATAAAAATCCAAGTCATGCAGATGACAATGGAATCGATAAGATACGCCGGTTGAGACGATTCTAGCTCCCTAGCTTCGCGTTTTCGCTTGACGGATCCAACTGGCGCTTGCGGAGACGTAAGCTCTTCGGGTGACTTCGAGAAGTTCATCGTCGAGGAGGAAGTCGAGACATTGCTCGAGGCTGAGATTGGTATACGGAGTGAGCTGAATTGCACCATCGGAAGCGTGAGTACGCATATTAGTGAGCTGTTTTGCGGCAAACGTTGATATCGATATCCTCTTTCTTATTCGAAAGACCGACAATCATACCCTGATAGACTGGCACCTGTGGTGGAACAAAGAGAATACCACGAGCCTGCACCATGTCGAGAGCATAAGCGGTAGAAGTACCAGTTTCAAAGGAAATCAAAACACCATTACGTTCTGGCTTGTATTTACTGACTGGATGTAGTCTTCTGATCGGAAGAGATAATGATTTGGTGCCTTGTATCGATCATCAAGCCATTAGAAGACCAATTAGGGCAGCGGTAGAAACTGTCATGTGAAACGGACGCAGCCACCAGAGGTAATTTCTTGATAACGAGATTTAGCCTTTGACGAATGCCGAGCTCTTGGCTGAAACCGCACACCGACATATTCTGGGGTGACTTCAATTGAAAGCATCTTCAAATGGTTCACATTTTTGCCATCACTTCTTTTATAGACCACTTCTGGACGGCCAGCTTTCGAGTTCGTAACCTTCACGGCGCATAGTTTCAATCAAAACTGAGAGGTGAAGCTCACCACGGCCAGATACTTTATAGCCGAGACCGTCTTGAGCAATCTTCAGTGCGATATTAGTTTCAAGTTCTTGTGAAGATCTATCGGAAATTTGACGAGAAGTAGTAAATTCACCCTCTTGACCTCTTCAAAGGACTGGTGTTTGGGGCCAATATAAAATGCGCTGAGAGTAGGTGGTTCATGCTCGATGGTCGGAAGAGCTTCGGATTATCAAAAGCCGCAATCGTATCACCGATATTGGTACTTGAATACCAGTTACGGCGACGATATCACCAGCAAAAGCTTCATTCTACTTCTTCCTTACCGAGACCACGATAGACAAAAAGATCTTATCAACTTTACCATTTTCGGTAGCGATTTTGGTCTGCACTTTTCGGTAAAATGAGTCTTCACAATTTTAACGGATTGACCATGCTTGATACTGCCACGGTGACAACTTTTACCGATGGCATATTTACCGAGATAGCTATCGGAAAGCGAGAGAAGCGACAAGCAGCTGCAAACCCTTATCGGCAGCTTCGTCGACTTTGGTGAAGGAATCATTGATGATGGACTCGAAAATCACATGAAGATCATCATCAAGATTTTCGGTCTTACGGCACGACCATCACGCGCGATGGCATAATAGATTGGGTAGTTAAGCTGAGATTCTTCGGTTGCAAGTTCCAAGAACAGGTCAGAAATTTCGTCTTTGACTTCTTCGATACGAGCGGCAGGTTTGTCGATTTTATTAATAATCACAACCGGCTTTAATTCTAGATCAAGGGCTTTCTTCAAAACGAATTTAGTCTCTGGCATCGGGCCTCTTGAGCGTCCACCACCAAAAGTACACCGTCGGCCATATTGAGAGTACGTTCAACCTCACTCAGAGGTCTGTGCGGCCCGGAGTATCGATAATATTAATTTTACGATCGTGCAATAGACCGAGGTTTGCTTGGCGGTACGGTGATACCACGTTCGTGCTCCTGGTCACCAGAGTCCATAATGAGAGTTTGGCCTCATTTTCGGCTTGATTATCACGGAAGGTATTAGATTGTTTCAAAAGTGCATCCACTAGCGTCGTTTTACCGTGGTCAACGTGCGCGATGATTGCAACATTACGGATATTTTCTTTATTATTCATATTGCCCTTATTTTTACTCTGAATATTATACCATATTTTGCTTGATTTTTGAGAGGGTAGGCATATAATAAGAGAGTACTCTGGGTGGTAGCTCAGCAGGTTAGAGCACTGGGGCCTTTGAGCCCGGTGTCGAGGGTTCGAGTCCCTCCCGACTCACCACAGAGATTTTAGTGGGCGCACAAAGCCCATCAAATTCAAGAGGTCGTTTATATCTGTAAATGACCTCATGTTGTTAATTTCAGGTTCGTAAACAAGTTTCGGTAATCATCTAATTATAGATGAACCTTTTTCTTCGACTCTTTCGGTGCGTCTTTTACTGCAATCCTTTAAAATAATTGACATTTATTTTTAATATAATTCTGCTAATTTTATAGTCTAAGATAAGTGATACTGATACTACTACATCACGACTTCCATAATCCGTTTCAATAATATGGGAAGTTGTGAATATTTATTCTCAGCCGTATTAATCTTTGCTCTGAAGTATTTTGTCTACTAATTCTGGGTGAAAAGCAAAGAGAGCAAGTAAACAATTCCTGCATTGATATATTCCTTTATCGTAAGCTGGGATTTTAATTGAATTATCGAGCCATGCTTTCGGTTGCATCTTTTTATTTAGAGAATCTATCTCTATTTATCTCTTTGTTTATAATTTTCCGGATTAATCTTTTTAGTGAAATCTATCCCTTTTTAAAAGTGCTAAAATGAAGAATTCAATATTCGGTCTTGAGACTACATATGAAAAACCCAATTTCTTGGCATCATCTTCCAATTCCTTCCAAAGTAATACGTTTATTGTCTATATCGTCATAATCAAAAACTAGCCACTTCGACGTCGTCATCTGTATCGCAACAGCAATTGTCTGACTGGCGATATTCGCTCGATCTTCCGTTCGGCGACTTCTACGACTGTATAGCCTTCGACTGCACACCTGCCGATTGGTACAACTTCGATGGTCTCCATATTTTCTGGAGACCGGACCAACTTTAGTTCTCTAAGAAAGCTCTATCAGCCTTTTTCTTAGTTTCACCTCAACGACGGCCAATAGATAATGCATTTTATTCACCCTCTACATTTGGACATGCTACCAAAACACCTTGAGGTATTTTCTTTTCAATCAACTTATCGTCTTGGCGGATGACTGCTAGGAATTCCCGCCGATTGCAAGCAGGGTTTCTTCCTCATACTCGCCTGTAAGAGATAGATATTTTTACGATCTCAATTGACTCATGATTTGGTGGCATGCGTCAAGATGATTAATTGAGCACGTTTTTATTTATATATCTTTAAATAGCCTAATGATATATTCACATTCGTGTGGATGCAAGAAGAGCTCAAATTCATCAATGCATAAAATATTGCCATTTTCCAATGAGTCAATTATTGGAAAAGCTAACTCACATATTCTCTGCTGCTATTTGACTCATGTTCGCTCAATGACATTGGTACAGCCCCAACTACAGCTCCACTCTCAGCTATCATATACAAAATGAGTTGTTGAACATACTAGCCTTTGCGATTTATGCTTTTCTTTGAATTCTGAATAAAACGGTAATGAATTCACAAACTCTTCTGGACGTTTACGCGTGAGGCGGAAATGTCTTGTATACTAAATCAGCATTCTTCAGAAACGTCGCACCTTTATCTTTGAACTCGGGCTTTTTCCATAATTAACTTTGACGTTTCATCTGTAGATTGAGTTCCCGCAATTGGGCGGAAATGATCTAACCATTCGAATACATGGCGATAGCTCTTTATTATTGTTTTCCCAAGCTTTTTGTCAATAACAACGCATTATCGCGCGTCTGGCTTAATAATTCTGGAGTGAAGCCATGCGTAGAGTATCTCACAAGAGGATATCGATGCTCGTGAGAAAATCGTATCGAAAGTTGCATCGTCTGTCTTCTTGCGTAAATATTCTTTAGAAACTTTGTGATTGAATACAGAAAAAGCTGTATTCGTAAACATGCTCGTCATCATCTATTTGTGCTAAAAATCTTGTTTCGACACTGCATTTTATTATTAAGAGCAAAGTTTCTATTCCAAGTCTTTGCCCATCATATCTTGTCGATAATCGAATAAAATCCCGGAAGAATAACATCGCTCTAAAAGAAATTAGTTTTTCCGATCCGTTTGGACCAAAAATCGCCGAGACATTTGCCTCGTTAGACCATTCCTGACTCGCCTGTTCGGTATTGAATGAACGGAAATTTGATACACTGAACTTTAATAAACGCATAGAAGAATTTTCCTTTTCAAATGAGTTTATCGCAGCTAGCCCTACAAATCAAGCATTTTATGTTATTTTTGCGATATTTTGTATTTTGTTGATAATTACATTAAGAGCCAGTGGAATCCAATCTAAATAAGCGATGATTTTGCTTAATAAAAATCTAATTATTATGAAATATGGCAAAATCTAGCTATCGGCAGAAATATATCAAAAATTTATAAGAACTACATCTTTAATTCAACTGACTTCATTAGTAGCATTTTTCATAATCACCACTCACAATTAATGAAAATACCCGCCTTAGATAAGACGGGACCCATAGTAAATGGGATTTGAGCTCACCTTATACAAGTGACCCACAGCAGGTGGGATTTTTGGAGGGTATCCGCAGCCTTCTGATGTCTAGAAGATTAGGTGAAGCTGAGGCTGCAAGTATGAAAATAAGTTGGCTCGAAAAGGTGGATGTTACCAAAAACAGATAAAAGCGAGTTGCACATTTAAGAGAAGTAGTGACTTTCGCCCCAACATGCCGCAAGGTGGTGAACTTATTTCTAGCTAAAAAGAAATGGCACAACTCTTAGACTAGAAAGTCTCACGACGCGACACGCAGCGAGGTAGTAATGGTTGGTAAAACTGCATGTTTTGTTGCTTGTTCTTTTAGAAAAATTAAGAGGGGTTTTTCAAACTCGCTAAAGGAAGTAGCAAAAACCTTGCAGCATAAAATATAATGCGTCTTTTTCGATACCCGATACGTTTATATACTCAATCCACAGATGATATTCTGCGTACGTTTATATTAACAAAATTCCTTAGATTTTGCAAAAGCATAAGCACAATAACAGGGGTTTATTTCTTTTAGGGTCGACAATTTCCGCTTCTTCGATGTCATCTGGATTGGTTTTCGATTTTTCGAACCGGAAAAATTTTAGAGACTAGATTATGAACGATCGGTGAAATCATGAACGTTTTCTTCAAAACAATAATATCGATCGATCTGAGAGCCATAGCCAATCATAATGAAGCCGATTAACGACAAGGCAATGGCGGAAGCATCAAATGGATAGACGATAATAGCGACGCCGGCAGTCAAGGACAAAAAGATTGGTAATATAGAGGGTGATATAAGCAGATTTGGGAGACGTTTTTCAGTTCCATAGTGTAACCGATGCGAGAAATCGCCGAAATCACTAATGACGAGACCGATGGTCATCGGAATGAGACTGAGAATGCCTGGGTAGAAGAGAAAAGGACGAGGCCAATCACAATGAGAAAGGCGCCGAGAAAAATTACTAGAAAATAGACGAACAAAGCGCGAACAAACTCGGCTCATAATCATACTAAAACCGGCGAGAAGAAACCCGGCGGCAAGGAGTGAGACGCAAGAGATTGAGGGCAAAATTCCTGGAAGCAGAGCAAAAAGAGACCGAACAATACCATGACTACGTGTAGTGGAGATTGCGTATTGAGATAAACGTTAATTTTATCTTGAATTTTCATATTAACTCCAGTGTGATTTAATTACTTCATTGTGGCATATTTAGAACATAAGGATTTTAGTGTAAAAAGAACCCCGAAATTCAGCCTTTTGCATCAAAGATGCTAGGTAAAGAACAAAACTAGTTTGGCATGTCATGCTTGATGCGTAGAGCCTTTTTCGGTTCCCCTTGTGGCTTTAATTGCTCCTGACGCGATAATACACTAAATTTAGCACTTCGGCGGGTGAAAGGTTATCCGTGACAATATACTCTGGCACCACCATAGTGTTAACTGACTCCATGAATTGATTGCAGAAGCCATCAAAAGTCAGACGATCACTCTGTAAGATGGACTTTTTCGGACTTGGTACAGTCCATCCCGGCATTAATTGCGGTCTCTGCCTGAGAAACCAGCATGCTCTATCGACATGTAGATACAAAGGACGCCGTAGGTCTAGGTAGCATGGCCTGATATTCTTTTAGCACCGGCTTAGAACATAAGTAGAACGCGCAGTACTTCTTAGCTAATTCATAATACGGCTTGAATGAATCTAAAATTACATTTCCAAAATTACCATGCGCTAAGACGTAGAGCTCTTCCTTCTAGACTCCGACCATCCAGCGATCTTCCAACCTGCCCCCAAACGAGACTTTAATCCTTTTGCCAAAGTGCTTTTTTTCCTACATACGGTAGGCCTCAAGGTAAAACGAGCAACTTCCCTCTGTTTTCTTTTAAGTCATAAAAACTCAGTTACAACATATATTATAACACAAAATGTCAAGAAAACACACACAGGCCCTTAGCCTGAATTACTGGTGGACGATAGAGGATTTTGAACCCTCTGACCTCGTCTACGTCAAAGACGCGCTCTAGCCAACTGAGCTAAATCGTCCAGCAAATTTATTATATGATATTTAAGCGAAGATTTCAACCATAATTTAATTGAAGAAAAAGACGCGAGGAGGTCTTTAGAATCAATCTAGCGGCGGTAACCGGATTTCTTACCCTCTTCAAGAATGACGACGCGAGAGAGAGAGGAAGGCGAAGACGGCAATGCCGGAAGCGAGAAAGTCTGAGGATGAAAGATTCACACCTGCGAAGACGATCCACCAGTGTTAGGTACTGGCTGTACTTCACCATTCTTACCTGAAGTAGCTGGCTTATCTTCTGGCTTAGCTGGTTCATCCTTGCCGGTAAAACTTGAAGCTAGCAACTTCTGGTTTTTCGAGCATCATCACCCGCACTCGTTTAGAGCTACGACTTCGAGAGTGTAATCACCTTGTCCAATTTATTATTATATCTTCTTGAATTGAGTTCGATGGAAATGCCACCGTTAGTCATTGCAACTCGATCAGTGATTTCGATTTCTTTATCACCAACCTGTGACCATTTTTATCTCTCATAGACCTTTACTTTGCGACACCACCAGCGTGAGCAATACGAAAGCCGGTGTAACCACGTTCGTTAGTCTGGGTCTTCTCAACTACTACTGGAACATGTTACAATTCTACAGTATCAGCAGTCTCAGCTTTGCCGTCGACGGTGACTTTTAATGGAGACCTTACCGAAGACATCCCATTAGTGAGCTGTTGCATGTCGAGAGGGATTTTTCTTCGAACCGCTATTAGCTGCACCAGCATTACTTACGTCAACAGTTTTCGTTAGCGATAGTAGTGTAGTACCGTCTTTATCGGTGAGTTTGATTTCGTACTCAATAGTTTTTGACTTGGTGAAATCAATATTGAGTGGTACTTGATTTTCAAGAACCTTGCACTATCGCAGTAGGAGACTTGTAGCTAAACTGATTGACCGTTTGGAAGAACGGTGACCTGGACGGTTACTTCAGAAGAAGTAGCTTCCTGGGCGTAAGTTTGATTAGGTGAGCGCCAGGCCGCCGAGCTAGGGTCAAGCCTGCTATTCCTAATGCGCCGATGATTGATATTCATTTTTCGCCTTTATTATTTTTATTTTTATCTGTGCCAGGGTCTAAATAATTAACTAGACTTTTTGAGCACGACGCTTTCAAGTACTGATGATAAACCATACCACAGCCGTATGTCAATCAGCATAAACAGAATAATTAGAACAAAGATAGGTACAATTAAGACAATTTTGGTGGATTTTTCTTCTTTGCCACCAGCGGAGATGGTAGAAGTAATACGGTAGATGCCAAAGGCTGACTATCTTTCCATTCGAGCATCAACATCACGGGTGGTACTCTGGTAAGACATCGAAGCCCTTAGTGTCTTCAAAAATTGAACCGCCGAAAGCTTTTTCTACTTTGCAGCTGACAGTGGCACGAAAGTCGGTATTACCGGTATTTTCAGACCCGTAGCAGAGGTGCGAATATTGCCAGAAACACGGAAACCGTCGAGATGGTAGTTTGGTGATTTTAGCTTCTTCCCTAGTTTCACCTTCAGTTTTACCGTAGAGAGTTTGGTACGACGCGGGAAACCGTCTTAATACCAGTGGAATTGAGGTCGTCTTTTGGGATGGCTTTCACGAAGATGACGGCATATTGACCACCGGCTGGGACATCTTGAGGCACGGTGACACGATATTTCACAACCTTGGTCTCGTTTGGCTGCACAGAATAAGTAACATCAGAGACATATTTACCGGAAGCATCTTCAAAGGTTGTCCAGCGTGTAATCTGAGTACGTGAACTTTCCTTCGAGAAGTTTAGTTCATATTTTTCATTGGAAACGGATATGGAGTAGCATAAACCTTTAAAATCGAAGCGATCGGTACCGATATTAGAGACATTAAAGGTGAAGTCGGAAACATCGCCACCTTTGAGATAGACGGTGTTCTTCACTGGAGAGATTTGGATTTGAACTTTTGGTTTTTCGAGATGGTTTTTCGTCGGCATAAGTAGCAGAGGTTTTTGATAAACCGAAGAAGTTGGAGAGACCTAGCCCAAAGAGGGCTAGAGTCAAGACACGTTTAAAATTATTTTTCATCAAATACTCTTTAGAAATCAGATTCGACGCGAGGTGCGGACTTGGTATTAGATTTTTGTCTCGTATTTCTTGAAACAAGTCAGAAGATAACAGAGAGGATAAAGAGAACGAGTAAGACGATAAGTCAGATTGGACAAAGGATCACGAGTTTACGAGAAGTATTGTGAGCACTACCAAAGGTAATGTCTTGCTCGGACCCAGAAGATACTGATACCTGGAGATTTTTCCCAAGTTTCCTCTTGCTGAGACGCTTTAGTATTAGGGAGAGTGGTGCGGTAGGTAGGATTTTTCTTCGTTAGTATAGACTTCTTCTTTGGAGAAGAATGGGAAGACACGAAGAACGTGTTGACATCCTCGTCGGTGTTACCACAGTTTTTCGACACGAGAGGTACCGGAAATTGGTGGGTTGAAGAGAATAAATGGAAGATTATTTTCCAAAATCTTAGTACAGTGGTTAATCTTACCATCAATATGAGAGTAAATTAACATACCGATACGGGTGACTCTCGCGAATGGTATTAGATGAATTTTCACTGGAGGCGTTCTCCACCATAATAGAGGCATATTGGCCACCACCTGGAGCATTCTGTGGAACCTTCACAGTGTATTCGATGGTAGTTTCTGAGTTTGGATCGAGATGACCAGAAGTGGTATTAAAAGTAAACCAGTTCGAAATCTTGGGTGTAGTCGGATGATGCATCGAAAGTTGGGTCGTAGTTTTCGTTACTAACTGAATATGGCGTAGCATAGATTTTTAAAATCAAAGGCGTTGAGTGCCGATATTCTCGGACACGGAACGTACCCTGTTTAGTTTCACCTGGCTTCAAAGTACCAGTTGCTGAGACGCGCAGGAGACCCGCATGTGATTGGTAAGACGTTCGGTACCGTTATCTGCGTGGACTGGACGTACGATGCCGAAGAAGAGTGGCAAAGGCAACTGCCATACCGAAAATTAGACCTTGGGTTTTTCATTTACCTCCCTAGTTATATGCTGTTTATTATACACGAGCAAAAAGCGTAATTCAATGAAAAATTAGCTTACGTGCCCGGATTTTCTGAAACCGTAAGAACTACATACGTCTTGGTAACTACCTGGAATTTTCAGATCCAGTAGCAGCAACGTGATAATTTATATTAGTAGTTTTCGTCGATGACCTGCTTGGCAGTATTCAGGTTCTTAAAAATCGAGGCATCAGTGGGACGTGACAGCCTTATGTGTAATGTGCCAACCGAGTAATTCCAACCAGCCTGAGAACCGTCGAGCGCCCGTTTTTAGCTGGAATAGTACTAGTAGTAGATCGTATCATGAACAAGGTTGGTATTAGAATCCTTATCACGAATATTAATATTGTAACCAGTGACACTGTTCGTCTTCACACGAATAGAGTTGGTAAGATTCTTAACCTGACCCGGATTAATCGTATCTGCTACTGTACTAGCGCCAGACATGATATTAAGCAGATGCGATGGTAACATTCACATCCAAGCTGTTCTTCTTTTCGATAGCAAAAAGTGCTAAGTGGCAAGCGCCATTAACCCACAGGCAGAAGCGGACGCCAAGAACGCCTACCACCTTCCCAATATGTTTCATATTTTTCCTCTACTTATTTTGTATCTAGTATAGCTTAGCATTACCAGAATGATGATAAAAATCAGCTCCTTTTCAGGAGCTGATTCATCAGTCAATACAGGAAATTAGTTCTTGGTAACAGTGTAAACGATAACGTCTTCGTAGGTACCTTGGCGTTGTGCTGCACCTGGTTCAATACGGTAGGTCATAGCAACCTGTTCGGTGGAAGGACCAGTAGTGTTCTTAACTACGAGAGCGGTTTCAGAATTTTTAACCATAGCGGTGTCAGCTATCGAGATCACCACCCCTTGAGGCTCCAAGAACCAGTACCAGACGCGGCGGTTGGAATGAAGTCTACGCCAGCGACAGAACCAGTGATACCAGCAGCGCGAAGAGAAGTGTCTTCATCTTTGTCTTTAACGGTGATTTTAAGACCAGCAGCGTTGTTAGTAGTAGCGGTAAGGTTAGAAGTGGCAGAACCAGCTTCACCTGGAGTTTTGTTACCAGCATCAGCGGTAGCGTTATCATTAGCGATAGAGATACCTTCTTGAACAGTAACCTTAACAGTGGTTTCAGAGTTGTTAGCAGCAAAGGTTGCTAGTGGGAGTGAAGCGACACCGAGTCCAGCTAAGACACTGAAAGTTGCCATGATTTTTGCATATTTTGTCATAATATTTCCTTTTATTAAATATTAACAGTTTTTTGTTTTTACTTGTATTGACCTTCAAGTTATTACTAATTTATCATGCTAATGCTTAGTCGTCAATAGATTTTACTGAAATTAAATTGAATTTTATTGTCGGAAAAACTTTGAGGAAATTTTCGAGTGATTTACAGAGGTGGAATAGCCTTTCTGGATGGGTGAGATTGCGATAATTGCGATTAATTTCGAGCTGCAAAACTTCAATATTGGTATTTCCATGGACGGTTTTGTGATACCGCCGCCCTTAAACGGGCTATTTTCGGCGACTGGCGCAATTCGATCTTTTTAGAGCGGTTTTTATGATCTCGATGGTTTGAGCTCTTGCACTACGCCGTCGAGCGAGCCAATTTCGATGGCAAAAATCATGATGCGAGGCGGCGCCATGAATATCCAGAACGAGTTGAATTTGATATTTATTTATTACTTCGAGAAGCTGATGCTTGTAATTTTTCCATTTCAGGCTTATTCGGATCGATACCATCAGAATTTCTTTCTTTAATCATGAGAAAGGCGCCGGTTTTTAAAGCCAGATATTTCACGATAGCCTTAGTGTAGCTCTTCACGCATTTTTAAAAATTACCATCTTCTTTAAGAAAATTTACGGTATGCGGGGCAGAAAGTAGAATCGGAATACTCCCTGCTCAAAATGGATTAATTCTGGGGTATTATCACGCTCAAGTTGGAAGATTTGTCGCTGAAAATCGGAAAGTTCGGCCGGATCGATAGTGTTCATGGTTATATAATAACAGAATGCATAATAATAACTATGGAAGGCGAATTTATACAGCGCATTGTGCGCGAAGCCGAGGAATTATTGTCACGAGATTTTTGCAGTTTACGCTAAGGGGTCCGAGGGGACTTTTGGTGACGGACACAGATTATCTGGTGGAGAGATTTTTGATTGAAAAATCCAGGCGGAATATCCGGATTTTGCAATTATTAGTGAAGAATTTAATCCGGATACTGCGATGACAGAAAACTGCTTCATCATCGATCCGATTGATGGGACGAAAAATTTCGCGAACGGTTTGCCGCTTTGGGGGTTCAGGTGGCCTGTCGTAAGAACGGGGGACTATCGCAAGTGTGATTGATTTGCCAGCACTGAAGGAATTTTATTTTGCCAATGAAAGTGGCGCTTATCTAAAATGGGGAGAAAATTTCGGTGCGCGAAGTGTCAATCTTAAATGCGTTTTACGCGGTGATTGGCGGAGATGTAATCGAAGCGGCGACCAGAATGCAGAAATACGGTTCGACTCACCGCGTATTCGGGGCAGCCTGCGTGGCTTTTTGCTTTTCTGGCGGCCGGAAGAATGCACGAGGTGAGCTTTCGAGCAGAAAAACCCTTGGGACTTTGAACCAGGATTATTCTTAGCCAAGCAAGCCGGGGCGGTAGTGAAGAGCAAACCTGGTTTCATGCGGCTGCGATGAATGAGGAGTTTCTTAGGATTCTTGAAGATATTAGATAAAAATATGCACCTCAACCATGAAGAATGAGGGGATGGCGGGTATTCCCGAATATATTTATATTATTTTGATTTTTATCTTTTATGACAATAATCCAGATTGGATTTTATTAGCCAATGCTTCACCAACACGAGTGATACATCCCACAACAAGCGCATTACCCATAAAGAATGCCCTCTTGGTATCAGATACACCATCTAGTCTAGTATGGTTATCTGGAAACATATCTAAACGCTCTAATTCGACTGGCGTTAGTCTTCGATACTGCCACTCTCAGTCACAACCACGTGCTTAAATCTTGAAGGACCAGATCCACCTTCGCCAGTACAATAGTTCTAGATGGCGCATCGAGATTATCGGGAAATGTAACCGGACCTTCACTATAATGATATTTAAAAACCAGTACTGCTAGTTCTTTCCTCTTTCTTTGCACCTTTAGGTAAGTCCAGGTAGGGAGTTTTTCATCATCAATAAAGAAACTTTCCGGACATCCTTTTTCATCAAGAAGAATATCTCGCAATAATGTTCTTTTGCCTTCATAAATTGGCGTAAAAATCTGAAGTCCAGACTTCTCTATTTTTACGTATCCACAGTTTTTAAATGGTGAAATTTTTGGTTTTTCCTTTGAAAAATTCTCAGAGATTTCAGCGAGATCACCATTGATTTCGAAATGACTAATCGTTCCTTTTTAACTTTGAAGAGAAAGCCTCAGCCATAACTGAATTGTTTTTCCAAGAAAGCCTGCTTATCAGAATCATCGATTGAAGAGTTTCTGTAGCCTACAATATAGGTTCTTTTTCTTCTTTGAGGAAAACCATAATCCGCAGCGTTTACCACCTTCCATTCGATGATATATCCCAAGTCTGATAATGCAGCCAACATAACAGCAAAATCTTTTTCCCTTTGAGAAGCTGGCGATTTCAAGAGTCTATCGACATTCTCTAAAAATAGAAATCTTGGTGCTTTGTCGCCTTTTTCTTCAAGATATTATAAATTGACCAAAACAATACTCCCTTTTACCGGTGATTCCTCGGAATTTTTCAAAGTTCTAGCTACACTATAGTCCTGACACGAAAACCACCAACCAATAAGTCGTGATCCGGTATGATTGAAAAATTTTCATTAACCACTTTTTCAATATCTTCATTACAGAAATTTTTATTGCCAAACCTAGCAGAATAAACTTCAGCAGCATGTTGTCTAGTTGTTGATGGCTCCCATTGATTAGCCCAAAATAGTTTCATATGACACACTGGAATTCTTGACAGCATCTAACCCGATTCTAAAACCTCCTACCCCCGCAAAAGAGCTCAATAACACCTATCTTTTTCATAAAAAATTATATCAGACCTTATGCTTTCGATCAAGAGTGTTTTTAGTAGAATATAGATATGGAATATGATGCAAGCTCAGCACAATCTATCCTGGAATATTCTAAGAAACTACTAGGACATTCTCTCGATGAGTTAATAGATTTCACGGAGCTAGCAGAAAATCTTAAGAATAAAGGCAACTTAGGCACACTCGTCGAAGAATATTTCTTCAAGATTCATCCCTGGCAACGAACAGGGCTCCAGATTTTAAAAAGCTGGGGTAGAACTAAAAACTACAGGTGTAGTCCGAAAAAGTAGCAGGGAGTTACAAAGCAAAAGAACGTCTAGTATTATCGATGATTGATTATCTTGGCTTAGTAAACGAATCCTGGGAAGATAATAGTCTAATGAAAATGCAAACAAATGCTGATACTTTTCATATCTATGACCGTGATTTACCAGCGATAAAACGTAAATTTGCATTCAGGCCACTACTGTGGGATTTTCCAAAGAAACTATCTTGAAATTATCCGGACAGGATTGGCAAACAATTGTAGATAAGATTAAGAATGGCCTGGCACATGAATTATCCGAAGGTGATACTTTTTACTTAGCCGCATGCAGAAAGGGCTCTGTGAAGCAAAAGAAGCTCTGAGAAAAACAGCCATTCTCCAGTGAACTTGCAAAAATCACGTGCTTTTCATTGAAGCCTTCTTATGTGAATAAGATGGTAGAGTTAGCCAGTACTAAAGAAGATAATCAGAGTGATTCATTATTCTCATCAGAGTATCAAGCCAGTGCTGGGTTCTCAAATATTGTTAAAATGAGACTTCATAAATTTATCGGCAAAACAATTAAAGAGCTTGCTATAGAATTAGATTTTCATAATCTTAATAATGATAAATCCTATCGTAGTGGTCACCGTGATTCGAATGCTTAGCGGAAAAACAAAACAACTAAAAAGAATTAGTCGAAGCAGATATTGAACTAAAAGTAATCACGGTTAGGGATAAATTTAAACCCAAAGAAGATATGTCCTTTCCGTATTTTTTTCATATTTTGAAATATCAGAGCAGGAATGGGAGGATTCTGAATTTTTCAAGATATTGGAGCATAAATTTCTATTTGCGGTTTTTGAGGAAAAAGATGATGGCGAGATGATTTTTAGAGGTGCAAACTTCTGGAATATGCTATATGAAGATAAATTGGAGGCGCAAAAAGTTTGGGAGAAAACTAAAAATCAAATCGTAGAGGGGCACGCAGAAGACCTACCTAAAAATCCGATAGTAGAGTTGCACATGTCAGACCTCATGCAAAAATGCCTCGGACACCCTAGATACTCCTCAAGGGGCTCAATTAGTCAAAAATGTTTCTGGTTAAACTCTAGCTATATTCAATCCCAGTTGAGACAAATATTTAAAAAGTTAAATTAAGATAGTTGACTTAATGAGCTTTTTATCTTCTAGATCTCAGATGTGCTATAATTAACAGAGAAGAAACTATAAATTTAAGGAGTATTGATTTTGAATTTGAAGATTGGAATTGTGGGGTTACCGAATGTAGGAAAATCAACGCTTTTTAATGCCTTAACCAATGCGCACGCTTTGGCAGAAACTATCCTTTTGCGACGATTGAGCCAAACGTCGGGATTGTGCCAGTGCCAGATACTCGCCTCGATGTTTTTGGCCAAAATGTATGAAACCGAAAAAGTGATTCCGGCCACCGTGGAGTTTGTCGATATTGCGAGGGCTGAGTCGAAGGGGCCTCGAAGGGTGAGGGTCTGGGCAACAAATTCCTCGCTCACATCCGGGAATGCCAGATTATCTGCCACGTGGTGCGCGTGTTTAAAAACGACGACATTTTGCATGTCTCGAAAGACTCAAATACCGCTGCGGAAGTGAACCCGAAGCAAGATATTGAAATTATTCAAACCGAGCTGGAATTAGCCGACCTCGAAACTCGCGAAAAGTGGAAGCGAAGCGCAAGAAAAATAGGAACAGGAAGAAAAATTCCATACCTTACCGAGAAGCCAGTGATTTACATGTTCAATGTGGACGAAAGTGAATTAACTAACGAAGAGCTGAAAAATGAGATGCGTGCCTTAGTGGCACCTGAATCAGGCGGTTTTTGTGAATGCAAAAACTCGAAGAAGAAATGGTGGGGATGACCTGGCAGAGAAGAAAGATTTTCTCAGTAGTTACGGCGTGGACCACGATGCCCTATCGGAGCTAATCATTGCCGCTTATGACACCTTGGGTTTGCAATCTTTCCTGACGGCTGGCAAGAAAGAAGTGCGAGCTTGGACCATCAAAAAGGGCGCGACTGCACCAGAGGCGGCCGGGACGATTCATACTGATTTCAAAGAGGCTTTATCGCGGCGAATGTGATGAAATATGATGACCTAGTAGCACTAGCGGCGAGCAAGCAGTGAAAGCCGCCGGAAAATCTCGCCACCGTAGGCAGAGACCTACGTGATGGAAGACGGCGATATTGTGGAATTTCGCTCAATGTTAGTAAATAACTTCTAAAGTCCATTTGGAAGTAAAAACAAAATAGTCACCAAAGTGATTCGGGGGTTTTAAGAATGCAAAAACTATATCTGAGCTAAGCCATGATTTTAGGAATTGATGAAGTGGGGCGCGGTCCATATGCAGGGGCCACTGGTGATTGGCGCCTGTGTTTTTGGGCGACTGGCAAAAATTCCGAGAATGCAGAATGGATTGAAAAACTGACCGATTCGAAAAATTATCCGCCAAACGTCGCGAAGAACTTTATGTTTTGATTAAAGAAAGGCTTTGGCGACTGCAGCTGGTTGGGTGAGTAGTGCGGAGATAGATGAGGTGGGACTGAGCGAGGCCTGAGGCTCGCGACTAGACGAGCGGTGGAGCAAATTCAAAAGACCAAGGTTCCCTTTTTCGGAAAATTATTATCGAGCGGGACGATGAATTTTTAGTGGGGACGAAGCTAGAAAAATATGTCTCGACTTTAAAGAAAGGCGATTTTCTAGTCAAGGAAATTTCGGCCGCCAGTATTCTCGCGAAAGTGGAACGAGATAAATATATGGCGGAATTAGACGCAGTTTATCCAGGATATGGCTTCAGCAAGCACGTCGGCTATGGTACGGCTGGCGCACCAAAAAGCCATGGAGGAATTCGGTCTCACCCCCAGAACATCGCCGTAGTTTTCGCCCGGTGCGAGAAATTGCTGAAAATAAAATTACCAGCAAACAACTGCTGACCAGGGTGGGCAGATGATCACAAACAAGATTACTAGCAAGCAGCTGGGTGATCGGGCGAACAAGTCGTAGTGGATTACCTAGAGACATCTGGTCATGAAATTGTCGCGAGAAATTATAAAACAAAATTATTTGAGGTAGATATTATTTCCAAGAAGGATAAAAGCACTTTACTTCACAGAGGTAAAAATACCGGGGAGGTAGTGATTTCGGTGCGGGTTAGATTTTATTGATAAGAAAAACAGCAAAAATGCATCTGGCGGTAGCAGGATTCCTAGCGACACATCTGGAATATGCCGACTTTACACCGATTTTTGGCGGTGGCGGCAGTCGGAAAGGACTTTAAGCTGGAAGAGTGGTTCGAGCTTGACGAATAATCGGTAATTCGAGAGACAAAAACAATCACTTACGGGATTGTTTTTCATTTTCAGACTTCAGTGGCTTCGGCGGTTTTCAGCGACAGCTTCAGCAGCTTCAACTTTTTTTCTTCTTTCAAAGTGTTGACAGCGGCACGGTCAAGTCGCGAGCGACGAGACGAGCAGACTTACCAGAACGATTACGGAGGTAAGAGAGGTAGTTGCGGCGAACCTTAGCACGCTTGACTACTTCGATTTTTCTACCAATGGACTGTGAAGAAGGAAAGATTTTTCGACACCGATACCAGAGGCGATTTTGCGCACAACGATACGAGCAGTGTGAGATTCTTTGCGATCGACACGGATTACAACACCTTCGAAAACCTGAAAACGGAACTTGTCGCCTTCTTTGATTTTTCTGGGTAACCTTCACGGTATCACCAGAACGAACATCGACAACAGCTTTCTTTTTCTGAGCGTCAGCAATATTTTTTCAAGATTTGAAAACTCATATTTTACCTTTATTATTTAGAAACTTGGTTTATTTTTAACATAGTTTTAGAGAAAATGGAAGAGGTCAGAGCTGACACTGGTACTTGGTGGCATCGGTTGGCTCGTAGGTGTCTAAGGTGAGAATAGCATCTTGGAGATTTTTAGGCAAATTATCACACTTTTTCTTTCGACTCTGTAGCAAACGGTGCGACATATTTCCAAGAGCCGCCAGGCAGGGTCGCGCTCGTAAATATCTGTAGAGACCGCGCCAGAATAAATGGTACAGTTCGGGTTAAGGGGATTTGGGTCGTTTGGATTATTTTCGGTTTTTACGCGGCTAAGCTTGGCATAAACCTTGGTACCATCGGAATTAGTGACAATGCGGCCACCGGTAATGGTGTAGTTATCACCCACAGTAGTGACGAGCTGATTGAAATTAATATTCAAATCATTCCATTTTGACGATTTGCGGCTTACGATCGGAGGGTTTTTCGTTTTTATCACCAGTATCCGAGCCATCAGACTTAGAATCGGAGTTTACCACCTTAGTTTTGGTGGCAGATTCATACTGAGCGATAATTTCGTCGCTATGCTTCAGCATCGTTTTGAAAATTAGTGATGAGTTTGGAATTTTTGGCATTACTGGCACCCATAGCGATAAAAGCATAGAGCGAAAGTCCAGCGAAAAAGACGGCCAAAATCGAAAGCAACCAGGGCAATCGGTTCGGCATTATTCTTTTTCTTTTCACGAAGTTCACTGGAATTATCGATGCTTTCCAGTAATTCTGGCGGTGTGCCATAAGGGGTGGTTGGCTCGACAAAATCGCTTTTCGGAGTTGGTGCTTCCTCGGGTATCCGGCACAAATGGACGAGAGAAAATATCGTCGGTGGAGGTATGGTTAGACGAGGACAGATTCTGAGATTCTGCTTCTTGGGGATTGAATTTTTGGTTCTTTCTGACATAGTTTTCCTTAAATTACACGCGAGACTTCATCGAGATGGTTTCCCACGAAGACAAGCGAAAATACCTTTTTGTTCAAGAGTGATAAGACCGGCTTTTTGGGCGGTTTTTCGATGAGGTCGGTCATTGATATCTTCGACATCATCCGCGAGATGAATTTTTGTACTTCTTCCGTAACGATTAATTGTTCCATAATCACCTTTCACGACCATTGTAACCAAGCGATCTTCGGTACCAGTAGGGACCGCTTGATAAAGTACAAAATTATTAGGGTCAAAAGTAGCCGAGTTGCTGATTAATCACTTCGTCCGAAAAGATTCGAGAGAACATTCAAAACATATTTACGAGTGGCCTCATCCGGCTGGTAGGCTTTCTTATTTTTCCGAAAGCACGCGCACTAGACGCTGCGCCATCACCATACGAATAGAACTCGAGAAGATTGGGTTGGTACCGATGAGATCAATCATGCGGGAAAAAAGCGGCAGGGGAATTGGCATGGAAGGAACTTAGAACTAAGTGACCAGTAATCGAAGCCTGGATCGCCGTCTTCGCAGTATCGGCATCACGAATCTCACCCACCATCACGACGTCCGGGTCGAGACGAAGGATACTACGGAGACCATCCGCGAAGGAGCCACCCTGGGTGGTATTGACCGGGATTTGCGAGACACCAGAAATGCCATATTCGGACGGATCCGCGAGAGTAATAATCTTGCGATCGGTACTATTTAGGGCATTGAGCATGGAATAAAGCGTGGTAGATTTACCAGAACCGGTCGGACCGACCATGAGAACGAGACCGCGGGGATGTGAAACTACGTCATGAATAGCGGCAAGCTCAGATTCGGAAAGACCCAAAGATCGAGATTGAGCAGAGATTCATCGAAGTTAAAGAGACGAAGTACAGCATCCCTGACCATACATAGTCGGCACGGTTTCGACACGGATGTTTAAAAGATGCGAAGAGCCGTCGCGGAAAAATATCTTTTGCATGTGGCCGGATTGCGGGGTAGTAGCAGCAGAAGAAAACCCCAGCACGCGAACCCAGTTCCCCATAAAGACACGGTAGCGATCAGTTCGATATTAGCGACTGGGTGCAAAATACCATCGACACGCATACGGATACGGATATTGTCGCGCAGATTTTCGATATGAATATCGGAAGCGCCGAGTTTGTCAGCCTGGTCTAGAAGAAAAATCAAAAAACTTTGTCGGTACCGACGGAATTCAAGGTTTGAGAAACCGAAGCGATAGTCTCGAGTCACCCTCGCTAGCAATTTTAATATCGTCATAATGCACTTCTTTCGGTGATCATAGCGCAGCATCACAGCCTGATAGCCGCTATTCGAAATCAGAAGAAGTCGACGCCGTCGCCGTTAACATTAAAAACGATCAGTGAGTTCCTTGATAGTACTACGTGGGGCTTGCGAGGGACAAGAAATTGATAAGGCTCTCCGGCACCACCTTTTTGCAAAAGGCAGAACGTAGTCGCTATGCATTTGTGCAATATCAATTAGGCTGAACACCAGAGGTAGACGCCTTCGAGTGGGCGCATATCGAGGTATGGAATATTAAGGGTCAGCGAACGGCGAGAGGTGGCTCTTCCTCATTTTCACGCCTAGCTGCCTGGATTTGTGCTTCATTCATTTGCTTAATTATAACATAAGCAGGTTCAGAATTTTAAGCAGATTAACAGATTAGACAAGGGGTAAAAATAAGTTATAATATATTTGTCTTGTTTGACAAGAGTAACTTAAAATTGACAGTTTTTCAAAAGGAGGGAACATGAAAAAGAAAGATGCTGACCTGGTGGATTTTAATGCCGACCTAAGCAAGCTCATCAATTTCGAAAAAGAAATGGTGAATCAAATGCAGGCTTTTATCTACTATACGGATGGTTTGCGACAAAAACTGCGGGCGCTCGATGATAATTATCGTTCGTCGCTGCACATGAAGGATGTTTACGAGCCGGATGAATTGAAAGCCTACGAAGAGCTCAGCCGCTACATGCAGATAATTTACTATACGGTGCCGCGCCTGAAGCAATACCTTTAGTAAAAACGAAGGATTCAATTAATTTCATCAACCAAGTAATCCGACCCTGATCATAAATTATTGGATCTTAATTGGAGAAGATTTGACCGCTGCTGTGAAATTATTTCTAGATTACGATCAGTTCTTGGCGAAGGCGCTGAATATTGAGTTAATTCATAATGCAGTACTGGTTTATTCTTCCAAGTTGGCACAGCGTGAAGGTGAATCGATTAACGAAGAGACCGAGCGGGAGTGGATTGATGTAAGTCTTAATTCCCTGAGCCAGGCATATACGGCGTTTTTCGGAAATAGTGGGACGCTTGTTGGATTTTCAGAAGGTGAATATTAAATATCAGCCGTCGAACTCAAAATTCTCAGCACCTCGCCGTTTTCGATTAAGCTGGGTGGACACTGGAATGTGATTATGAACGAAGCGAAGATGCCGCCGGTGAAGACTTGCGACACTTACGTTGCTAAGCCGAAAATTAACGAGCAACGGAGTAAAATTCGTAATCTGAAGGATATTTATCAGGAGCAATACTTGAAGCGAGAGATGCAGCTGAAGATGGCGGGGCTGGTAGATACGGACCGGGTTTTTCAGTTTGACACCAAGATGGTCTGGATTATCACCAGTATCAGGATGCAATCGACGAAACTCTGCAAAGAAGCTGATACGATGGAGCGTTTCTGGCGATTAGTGAACTAGTTTCGAGATTGCCGCAAGTATTGGGCGCAGGAGTGAGTTGCCGTTAATTCTCGAATTTAAACAAAAATTTTAAAAAGCAACCGAGTTAGGTGATCCGAAAATTTTATGACCGGCTCAAGCGCTGAATTCCAAACGAAGGTTCAAATAATTTATGATTGACATAGCTCTGAATTCCGACCGAAAAATTCAAAAATACCATGATTAATTCAAGTTCTGAAAAATTTGTCAAAAAGGACGCCCTTCGCGTCTCTTTTTTTCTTGCGGGAATATAAAAATGTCGAAGTCGTGATTCTTTACGCCTTTTTCTTGTGGGAGTGTTGCACTTGAGGTTTTTAACTTAGGGGGCATAAATTGACTATATATCATCTTCATTGTATAATATATCCACTGGGTATTTCCCAAACTACTACAGAAAAGGAGGAGATAAACTTTAGTACCTTACAAATTTGAAAATTTTTACCACAGTACACTTCACGAAAGGTTAGGTGAATTTATGTTTACAGACAGAGTTAATCTCGCTATTGTACTTGCTGCCTCGGTTTGTGACAAAACCCGCAAGGACTAACATCCCTACATCGCACATCCCGTTGCCGTCGGCATGATTATTAGAGACTATACTGATGAAGAAACCGCAATTATTGCCGGAATCTTACAAGGCGTTCTCGAGCTTGCCCACCCAGCATTCTACTCTGAAGCTGACATGCGGCGTGATTTTGGTGATGTAATTACTGATATCGTCAAAGATGTCTCTGAGCCGAAAACCACTGAACAGTCTAAGCTTCCATGGAAAGAGCGCAATCAAAGTTATCTGAAACGTCTCAGTAACTTCCACTATCCTGAAGCCTACATTGTTGCCACTGCTAATGAAATACACTACCTCACTGAGCTCCCTAAATACCCTACGTTAGGTTTGGTGGTCAAATTTGCATCGTCTCAATGATTCAAAGTATGATATACTACAATACTATCGTAATGTTTTTGATCTTATCAAAACTGAACCGATACCGAAGGATCTTAAGTGCAAATTTGAAGGTCTTATAGATAAGCTGGAAGAGATTGTCACCTTGAACTCCTAAGGTAGAAATTTTTATCATCAAAGTCGCCCCCTGTTTCTAACAGGGGGCTTTCTGTTTTAACTTGGATTTTTCTTGAGAGAGAGCGAAGATATGCTATAATATTTTAAATATCTTACTAATTCTGCATGGAGAAAATATGGCAGTTAAAAAAGAAAAGATTGTGATTTCTAAATTGAATCGTAATAACAATCACAAGCACAGCGAAAAGCGCAAGGCAACAAATAAGAAAAGATAACCTCTGATGAGGTTATTTTTTCTGACTAGCGTGAGATGAAAACATAGCTGAACTAAACAGACAGAGGGGTTAGAACTTTAGAAAACTTCTTGAAGTTTGAGTAAAAGATTAGATTAATCTAGATATGGCTTGTCGCTGAAATATTCGATGAGATCCCTGACAGGGGTCGCCTTGGATGGTTTCACCATATAGGCAAAATCATCACCACAAGTGAGCTCGCCATCATCGAGATTGCAGCTATTGAGACTACATTCGTTGAGATTGCAGCTATTGAGACCGCGCTCATCAAGATTGCAGGCGGCGACTGGCGCAGTGGAGCCTGGGTCAAAGTGGAATCATCGTAATCCGAATCGTAGAGTACTTCAGTGTCACCGAGCTTTGAAACGTAATCAGTGGCTAAAGTGAGCTTCGTCGATCGCGAAACATAATCGGCAAAATTTTGGTTTTCTTCGTTCATTACTTTTTATTATAAACTATATTGCTTCGGCAAAGAGAAAATAAAAAGAGCCGGCTGACTCGATTTTGTTTGGTACACCCGGGGGATTCGAACCCTCGACCCTCTGTTCCGAAGACAGATGCTCTAATCCGCTGAGCTACAGTGCAAGTGAGGAGAAATATAATAAATTTATTTATTATATTTCGACGAACGCTGCATCCGAACGACGAGTTTACAGGTGCAAACGAAGAGAAAGAAAATAGATTTATCTATTTTATTTTCGATGAGTGCCGCACACGAATAGATGAAAATCATACGGTGCAAACGAGGTTTTATCCTCTCTTTAATTTTACCATAGAACATAAAATACGCCGAGAAATTCTCGGCGTATCATGTTTTCAAAGGGCAATTAATAAATTGGTTAATTGCTTAAGGTTAGGGATTTGAGGTAAGATCCGGAAGCTTAGAAACTTCCTCGAAGGTGGCTGCGATATGTTCTAACGGAATATATTTAATTTTTGCAGCCAGAGAAAAGTTGTTCATTTTCAAGCTCTTGGGCTTGCAATTCTTCGACATCCTCAATAAGGCTGCCATCGGTTTCATAATTTAAAAATTCTTGATATCTTTGCTCAGCGAGCAGCATGCGCTTATTCTTGAGGTCGTTCTGGAAAGCTTTCACCAAAACATGGTCAATTTTTCTCAATCTGATTACAAAATTCATTAACCAGACCCCAGAATTCCTGACGGCGCTCTTCGGTACTTCTGACATATTTCAGGAACATCGGTTGACGAATCAAGCAGTCGATGTTCAAATAAATACCATTAAAGCGCTTCCAACTCTTGTTGTAACAATCGATTACATCCTTCAGCCGGCTAATAGTAGCCGGTATCAATCCAGCGGCGTTTTAAAAATTGGCTGAAATCGGTCGTGAGCGTGATGTAAATCTAATGTCACTTACGATTTGATTGGACAGGCGGAAGAGTTGATCTTGGTCGAGAATAGTTTTCTGACCATTAGCTGCGGCTTTCTTCTCTGATTTTCAATAATTTTTCTTCCAGCGGGCATCTGTTATATCATTTATTTTTCGCGATTAACATTGAAGTCGTTGATATACAATTCGATGCTTTTCAGTACGTTCTTGTGTTCGAGAAAAATTTTTCTCCACGTACTCCAGTGTGTTACAAAGTGATCAGCCATTAAGGTAATTCTGATCCATATTTCTTTCCCTCCTTTGAAAAATGTAAATGTTCCATCTACGAACGTATAGAAAAAAATTATGCTACAATTCGCAGTGAGGATATTATAGTACATTTTGGAGGAAAAAAATGAAGAGGTGTGGGGTGAATGGTATTCTCTGGTACAACGTCCTTAGAGCCGTAAGTATTAAGTTGAGCCGCTCTTCCTAATATAGATCACAGAAGAAGAGCGAAATTTTTATTTTTCTACTGGGCCAGAGTGAGGTGTGAGGGGATTTTTATTTTTTTCTACTAAACCTGAGCGATATGTGAGACGAAAAAAATTTCTATTTTTCTACTGGACGAATTGCGAAAAATGATAAAAATAACGAATGAGTCGGGCCGGTAGCTCAGCTGGTTAGAGCACGAGCCTCTTAAGCTTGGTGTCGTGGGTTCGAGTCCCACCCGGCTCACCAGTTTTGAAATTATTTAGATAACCTCACTAATGTGAGGTTATTTTTTAACCGATGCAATTAACCTATAATATCAATACTATACCGTCCTGAATGCATTAAAGTGCTGTGGGTCCATCAGCTCAATTCTTTTCATAAGAAATTTTTGCGACCTTAGTCACTTCTTCCGGATTTCTTTCTGGACGATGAGTCAATATTAATAGTAAGTAATAGGCTATCTAAACAGGTACTATCCTTACTACTTACCTCATTATTACCAAAAAGCACTTTTTCTACCTCTGTTCTATTCGACATAGTGGGTGAACTTTTTTTGTAGTCTTAAGTTTTAGAAAACTTTCGAGAACTTGCCTGATTATGTTCGGCATATGATACACATCGCAATCATCTAAGTTATCAATGTCTTTTTGAAAAATTCATATACTTCATTGAAATGATGGTGATATGAAATCTGGAAATTGATCTCTTAAGAAAACTATTGCCATTATTATCTTTTTACTTCAAAAATCTATTTATGGGATTATTTTTATTTTTTCTTTAAACCGATAATTAATGGTTGAAAAATCTTTCCCAGCTGTGAGTAAAAACAAACACCTGTGGTTCTAAATTCATTATCTGCTCCACTAATCCCAATATATACGTGTGATTAATTTTCATCTAGACTAGTAATTGGATCATCAATCACTATTAACTCTATATCAAATTATTTTGGTTTTTATCGTCAAAAAGTTCATAGTAAAAAAACAGCAGAGAAAGTATATTTTTCTCCCCTCACTTATATTAGATATTTTTAATACATCCGTTGATTCGTTTGCCATTCTTATAATGTAGTCACCACCATTTCCATCAACGACAATCTCAAAAATTCATACCCTAAAAGCGTTTAAGATTTCTGTTATAAACTTTGCAAAAATCTGATGTAGGATTTTTACTACGCTTAAGTTTTTCTATATCTTCGTCTATTTTACTATTATCCTTTATTGCTTTCTCATACTGTTTTTCATATTTAGATATAAGGTTCAACTTCTCAGTAGCAATACTATTTTCTTTTAATGATAAACCAATAGCCCCCTTAACTAATTCCCCTATTCTTTCTATCATATGACTTAGGTTATCTTTTTCGTCTTTAATTATAATTGCTCATTAAGACACCCTAACTGTTTCAATATTTTTCAACGTTCACATATTCTATATTGCAGTTGAGTTTATATCTTCTATCTTTTTCTTATTGTATTTGCACAAGACCCCTAAGATCTCCTTTTCTTTTTTTCATGTTTATAAAAATTCCGTCAATACCAGTATTATCAATTACTGATTCAATTATTTGTTGACTTTTTAATATTACTATCGATAGTTTCAATTATTTGTTCTAATCTTTTATTAAAATCATTTAATTTCAATATTGAAACTTGCTTTTGATCATTATTGAATGTATCTATTTTTTCTTAATATCGTCTAAAATCATATGATTGCCTAAAAATTGACAAATATCATTTCCTGAATCTTCATGTATCTTTTAAACCATAATTAAGCCATTCCATCACTTTTTGGTATTGGAATTAAGTTATCGTTAAACTTAATAGAAAATATCTCTTTAATTTCCTGAAATAAATCATCATTTATTAAACATACTTCGAAATATTCACTTCATCAAGTATCAGCTTCTTTTTCAAGAGAATCGTCACCAATAAAATTGCGCAAATACCCTCGTTAATCTTATAATTTTTAATTGCATCATTCAGGTTATCTATATAGAATTATATTTCTCGGTTGCTGTTTTCACCGAGAGGCTTTCTTTTGTATATTAGATGTACCTTTCTTTTGATTATGTGTATTATCTATAATGTTATTTAATTCATGTTCGGCGGCAATTTTTTTGGGAAATAATATCCTGGACGTCTGTCCTCTTTGATTCCAAGTTAATTATTTCCTTTTTCTATATTAGTCTTTTTCCCCGAAATTTGCTATAACACCTTTTATGTGACTATTTGCGTCAGATTCCCCAAGAAGAAGATTTTCTTCCACGTAACTTCTATTAAAGAATCTAACATTCTCTTTGGCTTCCCCAGATTTTTAGATAAGTATCAACTATACCCTTAGCTAGCGAACTTTTTCCCTTTCCCGTTATAACCAAAAATAACATTGTTCTTTTAAAAATTTACATTCATCTTCTGTCGTATAATTCTTAAACGACTTAAGGGTAAAATTATTAATTCTTTCGATCGTCTATCGCGTCCAACTAGTTACTTTTATCAAAATATTTTTCAAGATATTTGCGAAGCTCTTTATCGCAAGCATAAATATAGACACCTTTTACTGCGCGGTTCATGAGGATTCTATAAGTTCTCAGTACCTGCTCAAGAATATCGTCTTCTTCAATTTTTTCATTATTAGCTACCTGGCGCTGACTACGTTTCATAGCACCAGAATCCGCGCAAGCTTCACGGTTAAAGATAAGCTTTCCGTCACGATAAATCAAATCATTTCCGATAATTATTCCTACATAATTTAAATCATCCCCCTGAACAGTGTAAATACTACCAACTTCATTCACCGATTCCTTAGAACCAATCCAGTTGTCTTGGGTGCCGTTCCAGCGAAACTTCATACCGTCAATTTCAATATCATATAGATTTTTGTCATTCTTGAGCCCACTTCCAGGCAAAACCCGCAACCATGCGAGACAAACCATACTCCACCTCACGCTTTTTGATAGCATCAGAAAAGTCTTTGATGTTATCAAAAATTTTCGCCTCAAAACCGTCAAAATATTCTTTTTTGTTCTGGCCTAAATCTATTCGACAAAAATACCATTGATATAATCAATATACTTCTTACCACCACGTGAACGCATCTGCGTTTTTTAAGTAATATTCACGCAAAATCAAACTCTCCAGAATATTTTTAAAATATCAGATTTACAAATATTAGTTGGACGAATGCGCTGCTTATCGCTAAAAATCAATACAACATTTTTAGACTTGGCCATAATCCAATCTAGTTCGGTGTGAATTTCGGTATTACCAAAGATTTTTGGTCTATCTCATGAACCAGTTTAGCGGTTTGACCGGACGCGCCAACTTTTTAAAAAGATGTGCTTCGTCAACTAATGTAATATCAAAACATTCATTACAATTGCCGAATGCAATCGGTGATAAAATTTTTAATATTTGCATTACCTAAATCGATCTTTTTAAAAATCTAGAGATACGTCCGCGAAGTGACTGCTGCGGAACTACTAGTGCGATATTTTTGTTCTTAAAATTTTTGATTAATGTGTTCAAACTCAAAAAGATACTAAAATTAGATTCATCATCAATGTCATCATTTTTATTATCAAAAGTTGAAGGTCAGCAAGAAGCTTAGTGAGATAAGTGATAATAATAGTTTTACCAGTACCGGCATCACCATCGATGATAGAGAGACTCTTTTTATCTTCATTAATCGCCCTCGTCGAGATTTTTGCATTACTTCAGTTACAACATTTTAGCTGCTCAAAGTTTAAATTCTTATATGGCGAGAATTTAAAAAGCTCTGAATTATTAATTTCAGAAATAGTCTTGTCCGCAATTTTTAAATTTCTTAAACGCTCCCAGATTTCTTCAAAAAGTTTTACGATAATTGGCTCTATCATAATAATCACGGTCACACATACCGTCATTACGATTTAGAACTTTAAATTTTCCATCACCACTAAAAATATTGGATAAGGTACGATTCCAAATCCAGTGCAGTGCTCTTTATTAAAGGTCTCATCAAAAACAACCTTGATTGAGCCGTTTCTTAGACTGGATTTTTCATCATTTGCCATGTGTTGGCTAATGCGATTTTTGAGATTAGTTGTTTCACCAATGTAGATTTCGCTATTATTGTAGATTTGATATACAACTGGCCAGTTTTTCCTCCAAATGATCTTTCCACGCCAAATTACTAATCGAATTTTTGGTCGAAGGAATAATTTCTAATTTCTGAAGGATTTTTCTGCCATCTTCTATAATTCCGTATATTTCTTACTATTTCCTTTTTGCTTTTTCGATAGGATATTTCTTCGAATTTTTCTCAATGCATAACAATTTCTTCAAGATTCACACCAAGCTTATCCGCTAAAAAGGATTGCGTAATTTACGACGTCGGCTAATTCCTCACAAACATTCTCTTTATTAAAATTATCATTCCACTGAAAGCACTCAAGAAGCTCCCCAGATTCAATGGCGATTGATTTGGCTAAATTAGCAGGCGAGTGAAACTGATCCCAATCTCTATCTTTTTGGTAAATTTCACTACGGCCTTTTTACGTCTTCCATAAGGGTATTGTAGCACAATATATTGTTACTTATGGTCTTGCTATAAAAATGATTAGCTTCTTTGCAATTCCTATTCCATCCTAATTTTCATCATAAAAAATATGAGCGTTCAACAATATCTTTTTCTTCTACATTGAGCCTTAATATAACCTTTCTGGCTACTTCAATTATCATTAGTATTTCAATAATCTTTTCTATATCAACACTTACATCAGCTATCTTCCGTGAATATCATTTACTGCCTAATCCGCCTTTGATGCCATCATTTAACATCTAGTCAAACTCAATTTCTTCATTCACTTTTTGGTGAATATCTATTCTATTAACAACATCAATTGTATTTACTAGCCAACCATTAAAAAGTACAACTTCTAATAAATTCATCAATTCTATTAACTCCATTTATTTCTTTGGAGTGTTACAACAACACCAAATCTAATTCCTACGCCATCTTGAGGATCTAATCGGTTATTTGTTTTTATTTCCATACCCCAATTCTTATTTCCATAAGAATCTTTTGGTACTCATTCTTTTTTGTGGCACTCTCTGCAATATATTTTACATTATCCCATTTCTAAATTGTCTTCTTGCCTCACCTTCCAAAAAGATAATTCCTTTCCCCATCTAATGTATCTTCTGTATTCTGCTTATCACCTTTAATATCCTTAATTTTTCATCATCTCCTATTCGACCAAAATGCAAATTCAATTCTGTATTTAGTATAGTCCACCCTTGCAATCTATCGCACAACGGAAAATAACACATTGTAGCCTTTTGCAATATAAGATATTTATTGTCCTTTAGAGGAGCAGAAATTATAATTATAAGTATTCCATTTTTCACTAATATCTGATACCACAAATTTTTATTTCATCGTCTTTTTGTTTGGATAATGTCATTTATATGAATAGGCACAATTCCATGCCCATATAAGGCAACTTCTTCAGGAGTTGGTTTTTCATCCCAACCTCTCGCTGCATCAATAATCATAGCTTTGCGATCTCTATTAAGCCCTAATACATCAATTAAATAAGATAATTTTCTTGCAATCCAGGTGCAGCATAGGAAGTACCAGCAACACTTGCCGCCCCTAAAGGTTCACAAACCCTAATGTATTTTTCTTCGCTACCGCCATAATAACTTACGTCAGGCTTTGCAGATAATACTAATCCTTTACGAGCATACTTGGAGACATGTTATTTTAGTAACTGAATTTACAACTATACTATTGATAGAATCTGCTGGAGATCCTATTTTTACTATATCTTCGCTTAGTTGTTGTCCCCCAACAACAAATATTACATTATTTTTCAAACTGAATTTTATCTAATGTTGCAGCTTCAGCAGAAATAAAGTTGTCATTAATTTCCTGATTACTACCAAGTGAAATATTCAGACTTTTTATATCTGAATTGTTTACTACAATACTCTTTATTTTTATTATTGAAAACGAAGAAAATTTAGAACCTACTGCTACTCCAAAATGTCTAACCTTAAACCTTCCACAACCGTCATCCAGCCAAGGTTTAATCTTGCTCCATCAACAATAATGGAAGACACTGCTGTGCCATGATTATAATCTTTTGGATTTTTGATATATCCCTGAGACCATATCGTGATATTCAACCCAATCACTAAAATAAACACTTTCGTCAAATAAAGGTATCTATCACTCCAATTGTTGGCTCAATAGTTGGAGATGGTATGAGTTACCATTTTTGTTTGATACTCATTTATAAAATCATCAGGTGATAAATTTGATAAATCAACGGTCGCCATTGAAACAAGATAAGGTGCCTTCTCAAAAAGTAACTCCACTTGCTTTTTCGTCTAAGTAAACAGTTTGATTATCTAAATTCTACTGCTTAAAAATATCTATCCCTAATCCTTTAAATAATGATTCTGTATCTTTTCTTACATCATACAAAGTTATAATACTCTGTTTTACATCTGTCGCATGAATCTACTCCAAAAAGAATCGATATACGATACATCTGCAATTACCTGTTTAAATGTAGACATACTTACAGAAAAGATTTTAAAAACTTCTGAATTAACAATGCTTTTGTCTTCAAATTTGCTCTTGCTGATATTTCCTCCAAATTTTTTTGAGATAATATATTTGAAGTATTTACAATTAACTCTATACTTTTAGTTAAATCATCTTCATTAAGAAAATACGTTATTATATGCTTACTCTTATCTAAATTAAATTTAGCATTTCCAACAATTACATCATTAGAGGATACGCCTTTAAAAAGTCCTGCAATTCGGTTACTTTTCGCAACAATTTTATTATAATAAACACTAATTAAAAATCCCTTCGAATGGTCTTGTTTCTTTATCCCAAAATTCTTTAATCTGAATTAGCTGAGATTTTAATCTTAACAAATGCTCTGTGCTGACTGCCGCTTTCCTAGTTCATGGCGACACCGCCACGCATACCATTCTTATTGAGCTTGTACAAAGCGTTTCCCTTTTAACTCAGGACATTATTCATTATCTACTTCCTCTTTCTTTAACTTTCTTGAGACAGCACTTTTAGATTCCCCTTTTAATTTTTCTATTTCCCTTACAGTGAATCCCTCCTCATAAAGCTGGTTTATATCCTTTTTGATCTAAGCTTCCTATCAAGCTATTGTATAATCTTTTCAAATAATCATACTCAGAACTAACATCGCTAAATGCAAGCGACGTTTTTATAACGTTTTTAATTCTCCTGGATAAGGTATCTTCTTTGCTATCTTCAGTATTTTTAAATAACCTTATATCCTTAGATATTCCTTTAAAATTCTTGATAAATGAAGAAAAATAATATTCAGCAACTTCTATTAAATCCTCATCACTATACCTATTAAAATTAATAACAGCATCAAATCTCCTAATTAATGCTTTATCAAAATTTGAATATAAATTAGTTGTTGCAATAAGTACTATTTCTTTATTAAGATACATTAATCTATCTAATTCTCTTAAGATTGTAGATGTTACTCTTTCCCATCTCTCTAATATCGTTAGAATTAATTCTATCCAAAAGCAATAATATCAATTTCATCAAATAAAATCACAACATTATTTGCATTTGGAAGCATATTTATTTCTCTAAATACTTTTATTATATTTTTTATTAGTCTGCCCCAACTTACTATCTATCAGATTTTTCAAAATCCACCTAAAAAGAGATCATCTAATAATCTTGCAACATTTTTAACTGCTTCTGTTTTCCGCTTCCTGGCAATCCCTCAAATAAAAAATTTATTAATACCAACATTATGATTTACAGCATTAATAATTCCTTTTTATATCTTCTGTTATTTCAAGTGGTAAATTTAAAGCTTCTAAATTTCTTATTTCTACTTGTTTTTAAAAACTCACTTTTCAAAATCACTACTTTGTGGTGAATATAGATTTGATTCTGATATTAAACCCATAATAAATTCGGATAACTGATAATCTCTATACTATCAAAAATATCTTGCTATTGCTATCGCCTCATTTCTAAAAAGAATTTTCATTCCTTTCTACATGGTATTTTATTAAATTCAAAATATTTTTGTTTTTCATATTTTTAGTACCTTCTATTTTTATTATACCACAGGTGGGACAATTTTCATATTTATGGGACAAATATTTTAAAAATTTAATTTCTATATCGAAAGGTCGCATCAGCGTTCCTTTTAGAATGGAAAAACCATTGCAATCCTAAAGACCACACCGATTACAAATCTATCTCTCAGTTTCTTTGTTTGCTGCTTTATTTTCTTTTGGCTTTTCCTTATCTTTTGTCTGATATTTTCTGATAACTCCAAGTACAGATATTTTTCTTCTCACGCTTCATTTGCCCCTTTATTTTTCAACAATTCTGAAGGAAGCATCATGAAGTTGCTATACTCTTTGTCGTTGTCATTAGTGGATGTTCTAGCCTATCTAAAAATTAATAAACTGTCTACGCTCAAGATTCTTTAAGATATCCTCTTTTCATCATAATTAGCATTTTCACGGCTTTTTCTCTTGTAATTTTCATATTCTTACCAGTACAATATGGCACAGGTAGCATACAACATTCAGAACCTATGCAATATTTCAGAAGAAGTCCTATGTTTCCAGATGAGTACTTTATACACACACACGGTCTGCAATTAATCTTGCCGACTTTATTTTTATAATTTTTATAAAGTAATAAAAAGTTAAACCACTTAATATCACTCCCGCCGCATTAGGAATGATGAGGATCCAGTCTTTTTGGGTTCTTTTGTCCAACCATAGATTACCCTAAATTAAACAGAAACTGCTGCGAACAGTGGTTTGGAATGGTTGAGCTTTTTCTCCTTGTAAGTTGGCGATAATTTGTGGAATATAGCAATGAAAAACAATAATTCAATAACAGCTCCAATAGATCCAGGCAAGCGATTAATTTTTGCTTAGATATAATATGTTGCATTCTGAATTTTTATTTTTATCAAAAAGAAAAAGATACCGTCAATAATTATGCGTAAGCACTTAAGTAGAATTATTGCTGGGCGTTAATCAGATAAACTACAGAGAATTAATCAAATAAACTCCAACAATATCATAAAAATCAAGCATATCTCTCATCTTGAAAATTTTTCTAAGATTTTGCTATAATCGAGGGTAATTAATATTTCTTGTAACCCGAATCTCACTGAGGTTTTTGTGCAAAAATATTTTTAATATTATATCTACTTAAGGATTAAATGAATAAACAAGAACAAGAGCGTCGTGCAGAAGTTGATGCGGATGCAGGCAGGAACGTTTGCCGGAAATCAAACGCCGCTTCGAAGAAAAATCAGAGCCGCAGTCACTTCGAAAATACCGAGGAAAAACCAGTAGAAACTGGGGCCGCGGTGATTTTTGAACAGGCGCAAAAACGTAATTTTACATAGCAATTTCAAGCCTGGTGGCAAGGTTTTCGTAGTAAAAATCGGATCGCTCGAAACGGTGCAAACGGTGCAAACAGCGCAAACAATTCCGACAACCAAAAACTCGCAATAACCGCCAGAATAAAAACAACAAAAAGCGTGGCAATCGAAGGCAACGCCGCCAGAAAAATAACCCTGCAGCGAGCGACAACGATTCTCGCAAAGGTGAACCTTTCGGTTTCGACTCGTCGTGGCGAAATGGTACATCACCAGCGCATGCTTTCACAAGACGTGAATGCTCAGGCCGACCCCAACACATCGTCAGCGTACCAGTGAACAAATCTCGTTTCAACAGCTACAATGGCGCCCAGGTGACGAACGCCCAACTTAAGGCGGCTCGCCGGATCCGAAGCAGTGCGCGTGATTCCGATCGGTGGCGTCGGTGAATTCGGCATCAGATAGAACATGACAGTGATCGAATATAAAAACGAAATGATGGTGATCGACATGGGTGTACTCTTCGCTTCGGAAGATTATCCAGGTGTGAACTACATGATTCGGATATTAAATACCTCGAGGATAATCTCAGCAGAAGTGAAAGCGATTCTCTTTACCCACGCTCACCTTGATGCATCGGAGCTTGCAAACATCTTTTGCCAAAATTTGGTCCGCTTACGCCAATTTATGCCACCGATTTTACGATTGGAATGATTAAGCGCCAAATGAGCGAAGTCGATGACTTGCCAGAACTTAATTACAACGTGGTTGACCCATTCAAGCACGAAAAATTCAAGTTCCGAACATCTCAGCGTGGAATTTGTTCACATGTTACACTCGATTCCAGGTAACTGTGGTCTGGTGATTCGTACTCCGAACGGTGTGATTTACCTCTCTGGTGACTGGCGCGCAGAAGCTAGCAATCGACCGCCAATCCGACCTTGAACGTCTCGATGAGATTGTAAAACACGAAGGTATCTCTTTGATGTTGAACGAATCGACCAACATTGATTCCCCAGGCCACCATCCACATTCAGAATATGACGTCGGTGATAATATCGGCAAGGTGATGGACCACTACGCGAGATAGCCGTGTGATTGTTCCTGTTTCTCTTCTCAGATTAATCGTATCGGCATGATTTTGGAGCAAGCTTATCGACGTGGTCGTAAGGTAGCTTTTGCTGGTTTTTCAATGATTAACAATATCGAAGTAGCGCTGCGTGCCAAGTGTATCAAGGTGCCAAAAGACACTGTGATGAAAATGGAAGACATTATTAAACTGCCAGATGATAAGGTAACGATTGTCTGTACTGGTTCGCAAGGTGAATTGAATGCCGTGCTCAACCGTATGGTGACCGGCGCTCATAAATTCATCAAGATTAAAGCTAGTGACACTATCGTCTTCTCTTCTAATCAATTCCTGGCAACGAGCCACACGTGGTGAACACCGTGGACGGTCTCCTTCGTGAGGTGCCCAGGTGATTCAAAAACAGTAAAACCCACCTCACCAATATCGGCCCACTTCACCTTTCGGGCCACGCCTGTTACGAAGATAGCGTCGATTTCGTGACGCGTTTTGCAACCTTTGAACTATTTGCCATACCACGGTGAATTCTTCATGATGGAACACAATGCGGAGATGGCAGAAAACGTCGTAGGAATTTCACATGACCGTATCTTGGTAGCAGATGACGGCGATATCGTGGAACTTCTACCAAATAAGACAATCCGCAAGAACAGACCGTATCTCGGTCGGCAATAAACTTTATGATGACGCCGACAAGCCGGTACATGCAAGCCGTGGTGAAGGATCGTATCCATATTTCGCGTGAAGGTATTTTCATGATCGTTCTGACCATTAGCTGAAAGACTGGCCGTTTGATCGAGACGCCGAACATCGTGTCACGATGCCTTTATTTATCTCGACAATTCCGAGAATTAATCGGCAAGATTCGTCACTATCTGCGCGTAAAAACCGACAAGTCATCTCTACCGAACCAGAGGTGAAGGTCTTGAAGAGAGGTGAAGGAAGACATCACTCGTATCCTCTTCGATGCCACCGGACATACGCCTATCGTGATTCCAGTAATCAATAAAGTTTAAGAAAAACACCCAGAGCAATCTGGGTGTTTTTATTTATTCAGCGGAATTATATTTGTCGTAATATTCCTGAGATTTATCATAGTCTTCGGCGAGGCCATAATATTTGGCAGCCAATTCATAGTAGAAACTTCTTTAGGGTTCTTAGTCAGAGAATTTTTCATCCACCTGATCGAGATAAATTTTCGCCACATCTGGATTATTCTGCAATGAGATAAAGATGGGCGCGATAGAGGAGTAAAGAGTTTTTCAGAGATTCATTACCGCTACCAAGTTTTTCTTCTAAAGCATCGAGACGCTTCACTGCTTCATCTGGGTCACTGCAACACATTGTCCTTAAAATTTTCCCCTTCGATATTATTCGTATCAGAGAAGAAAAGTAAGTAAGTAAAATTACAAAATCTTCCCAGGAGGCCACATCAATATTAAAGTTATTGACGTATTCTTCAGGGTTGGCCGTATAATCGTTCTTTTTCTTAATAAGCTTCGTCCTTGTCTGGATCGATTAATCCATCATCGGCGGAAGTTTCAGTCTTCTTCGCCGTGGAAGAGCCGTCTTTGACTGCTGAGCAGAGTTGGATGGAAGCACCATCGTGATTATTGGACTTGGATTTTTGAGATAGCCCAAATTCCGACACCAGCTGCCGCGATGATTAGTACGGCAACAGAGACGATAACAGCAATAACTTTTGATCTAGTTGCTTTGACTTTTCGTCTGCCATGTCGGAAGTCATGGCAGCTCCTCACCGACAGGTGTAGGTATCTTCCGCTGTAGTTTTTCTACTGGGGTAGCTTCTTCCACAGTGGTAGAATTTTCTGCTGGGGCCAGAGTTTTCCATTAGGGCAGAGTGTTCTACTGGATTTTCCTCTGATTGATAAAATTTGAATTTTTCTGGGTTCATATTGCCCTATGATTATAATGCGAACGGACAGGTTTTCAACCAATTTCAAATAATAGAAGCGCTCGACATTGCCATTTTTGCCCGGCCGAAAATTATCACGCTTATCCACGACCTTGAAATTATTTTGTTTGAGCCAAAGTTCAAAAATCTTTAATAATTTCACGACGGATTTTCGTTTTTCACGATACCGTTTTAAGCTGGAAGGTTTGGCCTCAAACTGAGTTTTAGCATCATCAAAAAGTCGGCCGAGCGGACTTCAGGTTGGAGCTTCACATGAGCGAGTACTTTTTCAGAGAAACAAACGAGACGTCAGTGCCCAGCACCACATCGAGTGGACCAAACTGCGTAAAGTCCACCAAAAAGATATCAGTCTTTTTCCAGAAGCGTAATCCGCGGGTCGAAAGCGCAGTGGCGCTTTCATCTGATTGGTTCCTTTTCGACCGCAAAAAGCCCGCTTCGCCCCATGGCGCAAAGCATACTCGGTGAAGCCACCGGTACTTGATGCAGATATCCAGCACGGTTTTATCTCGAAAATCAAAGAAAAAGCGCGATGCCCCAGCAAAGCTTATTCTCCGCTCGAGAAACTACATCTGATGTAACTTCAGATTTTTAGATTCTATCGCTTTTTCATCTAATTATACGTTCACGGTAAGCGTAAGTTTCCGTATCCACAGAAACCACATCACCTTCCTTGATAAAGGCGGGAACCTTAATCACTACGCCAGTTTCGAGGGTGGCATCCTTCATGACGGAAGTAGAAGTATCGCCCTTCACGGCATTTTCAGTGTAAGTAACTTCAAGCCAAAGGTTCTTAGGAAGAGTGAGATTGATGGCGGTACCGTTGTAGAACTGGATTTCCATCTCATCACCGTCCTTCATGAAATCTTTAGAATCATAACCATCTCGGAAGACAATTCGTATTGCTCAAAAGTGGTTGGATCGTAAGTAGAATTTCTCTTCATCACGATAGAGATACTGCACTTTCTTGGTAGTAACTTCTGCTGGCTCGATTTTCCTGACCCTTAAAGTCTTAGGAATAAGGGCGCCAGTGATTAAGTTTTGACACGTACGTTGACGATTGAGCCACCACGTCCCATCACTTTTTGGGAATATTCAATAACCTTGTATGGCTGACCATCAAGAGTAATTAGAGTATTTTTCTTTAAATCGGTTGGTCCGTACATAATTCTCCTTTTTAGTTATTTGAAACAAATGGCAGGAGGGCTAGATGACCGGGCACGCTTAACAGCGACAGCTAATTGACGTTGTTGTAGCAGATAAACCAGTCTTAGCGATTGGTTCGATACGACCGTAAACATCGATGTAGCGTTGCATGGTTTTGATATCTTTATAATCGAAATAAAGATTTTGGATGGTTCTTGATTCTTCTCATTTTTTCTCTCTTTCTCGCTTTTAATTATTAGAATGGTACTTCACTGAGGTCGATTTCGCCATCTGGAATATCATCTGGAATAGAATCTGGCATAGCCTGACTGTAATTACTGGTGGTAGATTCTTGCGATGCGCTACCAAGTAGAATTAAAGTCTTCCATAACGATTTCCACTGCGGAACGCTTGGCACCGAGTCTTATCTTCATAAGTACGTTGAGACAAGCGGCCTGAGACCATGATTGGTGTACCTTTTTATATTGAGCAATCACATTACCTGGTTTACTCCCAAGCAGAAACTTCGATATAAAGAAACTTGTTCTTTCTTTTTCGCCGTTCATCACGTAATTGTAGTTCACCGCCACTGAGAAGCTAGTAACTCGAGCCAGAAGTCGTAGCTCTAGTTTCTGGGTCGCGAACAACGTTACCGATAATGATTGCTTTACTAAATCCCCGCGCCATAAATATACCTCACTTAATTGTTTAATTATTCTTCGTCTTTCAGACTCTTTTTGTCATCGCAGAGCCTTGCGCTAGCTTCAAATTTAGCTTTGCGTTCGTCGACAGTGACTAAGAGATAACGTAAGACTTCCTCGGTGATATTAAGTAGAAGAAATCTTGGCTGGGGCCTGACTGGAAGTTCCAAATCAAAGGCGTAGTAGACGGCATAGTCTTCCTTTTCGATAGGATAACCAGACGCTTCTTACCTTCATTGACTTCTTTGACGATTTTTACCGTCGTTAGACTCAATGAGTTTCTTAATTTTTGTCTAAGGCTGGTGTCAAATTCATCTCAAGATCGGGATGAATTAAGACGGTAAGTTCATACTGTTTCACTTTTGCACTCCTTTGGTTAAAGCAAGTACACCTTAAGTTACTTGCTGAGCTAATAATGATATGGATTATAGCATAAAAATAGAGAAAAATACAGAGTTTTCCACAATAAAAATCATTGTAATTTTTCACGATGTCATATATAAACATAACTAGAAAGGTCTGATTGTAATTATTATTAATACAGGAGAAAAAGTTATCATGAATGATACTAATTTTCGACAATAATGCGAGAGATAAACGCAGTACATAGTGAAGCAAGGCGCAGGGTCATGGCGGATTGAAAGCTATGGCCATATTTTTGCTATCACTACCTTAGCTTTAGGTAGCGCTTTAGCTTATGTCTACACTTCAAGAATAAAGATGCTAAAAACTAAACGAAGAACTTGTGGAATCCAAGGAAAGGTAAAATCTGCGAACGAATCGATCGCAAAAATGACGAAAGCAACTCAAACCAAAATCACTGATGTGAAGCAGGACAATGTGACAGTGAAAAGAGATTGTGAAGCCGATGGTTTATGATGCGCAAATTAAAAACTATATGACATCATAAAGTCAAGCACATACTCAAAAGACCCACTTAACGGTGAACCGGATCGAAGATGGACATCATATAACTGAAGCTTGGAAGAACCTTACTTTCAAGAATTTTTACATCCACAGATGGTAAATATCTTATCGCCCATATGAGCCCTATTGGTATAGGGTGTATAAAGACAGGTTTAACAAGATACACATAACAATACCAGCCGGTGGTTATTTTCTTACTGGTATCTAAATATTGGCACTGAGTGGAAAGTAGGTATGGAAGGTCAGGCTGCTCCAGAATGCAATAAAATACTGCCGAGTTTAAAAACTATCATTCATAACCTAAATGATTATAATGATGGGTCGTCAAAAAGGCATTGGTCTCGTGCTGACGAAAATATAATAATGTAAAGAATCTAATTTCTTAAAACCCAAAAACGAGCGTCAAAATTTGGCGCTCTTTTTTCAATACTAACTGATTTTCTTCCTATAATTATGCTATAATATGTTTATGGCTAAACAAACACGAGGAAGACAGTCGAACGTCTAGAGGTGAAACAAAAGACCGCTCAACCCATCAATTACCAGGGATTTTTGGCATAGTAATCAGCCTATTAATGATTGTGATTTCGGTCGTTTTTGATTATGACTTGGTTCGGCAGTAGCGGCAACTTACTGAATGATTTTCATGAGTGGATCGCTCTATGTGGTCGGTTATGCGACCTACGCGATTCGGTGATATTGGTTTATCTGGCAGTGAAAAATTTTCTCACCGAAGACAATCGTCTACCGACCGTGATTTGGGTCACTCTTTTTCTGATGATTCTTTGGCTGGCCAGGATTTTCGATTTGCCATCTTATGGGACGAAAAATTTGACCGGTGGCGTGATTGGTGATGCTGAGATCATCTGGTCACTCAACATGCTTGATCAAAGTCGGTCGCCTTTATCTATATTGTGCTGATTTTCATTACGGGGAAATTTTTCATTCTTCAGCTTTTCCCCACTGACCGTGTTCAAAGATTTTTGCCAATCTATTTCGCACTGGTCGCAAGGCGGAAGATTCCGAAAATGCTAGAGTAGCTCGAAAGGCAGAGCGTGAAGTCGCCCCATTTGATGCGCCGATTCGTATTAAGGCTAATGGCATCGAGGATGTCAGCCAGAACTGAAGCACCGAAAACTTGAGGTGAAAAAGGCCGGTATGGAAAAACCCAGCCGAACCAGAGCCAGAACGTGCTTTGACTGCGGCCTCTGGTCCGGATTGGAAGATGCCAAGCGTGGAATTTCTTTCTAGAACATATTCCACCAGATGGCGGCAATATTCAACAAAACGCTGCAATTATTAAATCAACTTTTCGATGGTTTCCGGTATTGATGTGGAAGTCGAGGAGCGAACATCGGTCGCTTCGGTGACCCAATATACCATACGTCCACCTGCCGGGGTAATTCTCTCGAAAATTGCGGCACGTGATAAAGAGTTGGCACTGAACCTCGCCACCGAGAGTGTGCGTATCGAAGCGCTGATTCCAGGTACGCGACTGGTTGGTGTAGAAATTCAAATGTACGTAAAGAAAGCGTGAGTTTAGAAGTCTTCTTGAGGAGTGATCGCTGGAAGAAAAGAACAGGCTGCGCTTTGTTTTGCCGTGGGTAAGGATATTTCCGGTAACACGATTATTGCCAACCTGGCGAAAATGCCTCACCTTCTAATCGCTGGTACTACCGGTTCTGGTAAGTCGGTGATGACGAATATTTGATTTCTTCCTACTTTACCGTAATGCCCTTCGAGTGACATGAAATTAATTATCGTGGACCCAGAAGCAGGTAGAGATGGCGCAATATAATGATATTCCTCATCTTTTGACGCCAATTATTACGGCGACCGACAAGGCACTTTCCGCGATGAAGTGGGCAGTGAATGAAATGGAGCGTCGTTATGCCTGTCTCGCGGAAGAGCGCGTAAAGAAAATTGAAGACTATAACGAAAAAATGAAGGCGCGCGCGGAAGAAGCGAAGAAAAATGGCGAGGAATCGGAAGATGCCACGCAGAATAACAAGATGCGCTTACATCGTGATTATCATCGATGAGATGGCAGACTTGATGATGCAGGCAGGCAAGGATCTCGAACAGCTGATCGTGCGCATCGCTCAGAAGGGTCGTGCCTCGGGTATTCACTTGGTACTTGCGACTCAGCGTCCGGAAGTAAAAGTGGTGACCGGTCTGATTAAGGCGAATATTCCAGGGCGTATCGCCTTTAAGGTGTTAAACGGTATCGACTCGCTATGATGCTCGAATCGGGTGGAGCAGAAAAACTACTCGGTAACGGTGACATGCTAATGCTGACCACCGAAATGATGGGTAAAGCCACGTCGTATTCAGGGGGCCTTTGCTTCGGATGATGAGATTAATAAGCTAACCAACTTCCTGCGCGAACAGAGACAACCAGAATATAATAATGAAGTGATTTCCCAGGCGGTCCAAATTAAAGGTATGGGACCTTCGGATGGTGGCTCCTTCGGTGAGCTCGGGCGTAAATACGATCCGTCGCGATCCCAGTGGTGCGTAAGGCGTTGAAATTACACTCTCTAAGGGTAATTCTCGACCGCCATGCTCGAGACCTATCTCAGTAAAGGTCACGGCTTCGTCTCCGGTCTCGCGATTTGGCTAGAAGAAATCAGGGGTGATTGGTCCGGCCAATGGCAATAAACCACGCGACGTGATGATTAAATCTCTGGAAGAATTCGACCAGTTAATAATAGCTAAAATTACAACAGGATTATGCTGAAATAATCCTGTTTTTATTGCTTTTTGGCATTCTCATATATAAACATAATTAGAAAGGATTATATTTTTTATAATTTTTATTTCACTATTAGTAATAAATTTTTAGGAGAGAAAAAGTTATCATGAATGATACCAATTTCGAGAATAATACGGAGATAAATTCCGTGCATAGTGAAGCAAAGGCGCAGGGTCATGGCGGATTGAAAGCTATGGCCATATTTTTTGCTATTACTACTTTAGCTTTAGGCTGTGGACTTGCTTATGTCTATACTTCAAAGAATAAGGATACAAAAAAGTTAAACGAAGAACTCATAGAATCGAAAGAAAAAGTAAAATCTGCAAATGAATCCATTGCCAGTACGAAGAAAGCTACCCAAACCAAAATCACTGATGTAAAGCAAGATAATGTTACGGTGAAAGAGATTGTGAAGCCGATGGCGATAAATGCGGGCATGAACGTTTTAAAAGATGCCTTAAAGAAGCACAGTTATAAGGCGTTAAATTCAAAGGATGAAGCCGGACACACTATTATTGATACATGGACAGAACCAGTCATTGAGGAACTTTTACTCACTAGTGAGGTAAGCATATGATTGCCTAGATAAGCCCACTATACGTTAATCGTTATAAAAGATAATTATAGTAATGATGCTTATGATCACGGTTATGCCGGTTATCGTGCATACTGGTATCGCGACTTAGCAAGTGGGGCATGGAAACTTGGGAGGGAAGGTCAAATGGCTAGATTCTGCGATGAGCTACCGAGAGAATATAAAACGGTAATGCGTAGCGCGAACGCCGACTTCAGAAAAATGGTTATGGCAGCGAAATGAAGTGTGATCGATAGATCGACAATGATTTAGTGGCTTTTATAATTTAAGGAAAATATGGAAGACAATAATTTTAGTACAAACAATAACTACGTCCACAGCGAACCTACTCCAGTAAAGGGCGGATACGGACTCTCAAAAGGTACTTGCAATTTGCTGCTATTACCACAATCGCTTCATTAGCTACATTAGCTTATGTCTATACTCAAAGAATAAAGATACCAAGAAACTTAACGAAGAACTCTGCAGAATCGAAAGAAAAAGTCAAATCTGCGAACGAATCTATCGCAAAAATACGAAGAAGCGACTCAAAACCAAAATCACTGATGTGAAGCAAACGATAATGTGACAGTGAAAGAGATGAGTGAAGCCGATGCCAATGTTTGCTGAGCTTCGATTACTAAAAGATACCGTAAAAAGCTGATGGTGGCGGAGAGCGTCCAGTAAATCCTAATGACGAATATCTGAAAAATATAAAACTACCTGGACTGACTAAAGCGTCGGTGAAGTTTTCACCAAGGATGCTAAATATCTAATTGCGGTGGGATCCAAATATAGCGAAGGCTCATACTATGACCAAAAACCATTACGACACAAGCGAGCCAATCCCTATATTCTGGTGGCCCGGCTGTATTTTTATCGCGCATTGCCGCTTGGAAATTGGGTTGTACTCTACGAAGGAAATGGTGTACTTTCTTGCGATGAGCTAGACGAACATAAACGTGAGGCGATTCGTGGAATCACGGAATATGCACTAAAGCCAGATTAAAAATCCTCCAAACCAAATGCATCGACAAAAATGGTCAAATGCACGACGTTTAATTGTAGGTAATACTTTAAAAATAACCCCATACGGGGTTATTTTAATGATGGTTTTCTTAGTCAAATAAATTCCACGCTATAAAATTAAATTTTGCCTACAATAAAAATAGTGCGGACAAGCCGCGCTATTTTTTATCTATCTAATTTATTGTTCGACGCGTTTCATCGAGAGGAGGAGACGACCCTTGTCGTCGATAGCGTCGAGGCGAACCTTCACCTCGTCACCCTAGCTTCAAGACATCTTCGACTTTTTCGACGCGCTTGTCGGAAATCTGTGAGATATGCAGCATCCCATCGATGCCTGGCATGATATTAACGAAAGGCACCGAAATCTTTAATATTTACTACCTACCAGTATAAATCTTGCCAACTTCTGGTTCCTCGACGAGAGACTTGATCCATTCGACGGCACGTTCGATTTTAGCAGCATCCGTACCAGAAACCGTAATGAGACCAGAAGTCATCGATATCGACTTGAGCACCAGTTTCGGAGGTAATTTTGTTAATCATTTTCCCCGCCCTTACCGATAACAGCACCGATCTTTATCCTGTTTGACCATTAATTTTTCAATACGTGGAGCATAATCGGAAAGCTTAGGACGTGGCGCGGAAAGAATGGATTTCAAATGTTCCAAGACTAAACATACGGCCAGTATGAGATTGACTAATGGCCTGCTCGAGAATGGAGACTGGCAAGCCATGAACTTTCATATCCATTTGGAAGCGGTAATACCATTCTCGGTACCAGTAACTTAAAAATCCATATCACCGGCAAAATCTTCAGCATCCATAGGATCGGTAAGAACGTGTGGAGTTTCACCGTCGAGCATCAATCCCATAGCTACACCGGAGACTGGGCGCTTGATTGGTACACCAGCATCCATGAGAGCTAGACAGGAAGAACAGGTGGCGGCCATTGAGGTAGAACCATTTTGAGACATAATTTCGGTAACAGAACGAATCGCATATGGAAATTCTTCCTTATCTGGAAGCACTGGAATAAGCGCACGTTCGGCGAGATAGCGTGGCCGATTTCGACGACCAGAGGGCGCCAATACGACCAGTTTCACCGACAGTATAGCTTGGTGCATTATAGTGGTGCATATAGCGACGAGTACCATCGGTAACTGCATGGTATCGACAAGCTGAGAGTAGGAAAGTGGAGCGAGAGTGACAATATTCATAGCCTGGGTAAGACCACGAGTAAAGAGAAGAACCGTGTACGCGTGGCAAAATACCAACCTGCGAACTGAGTGGACGAACTTCGTCCAATTTACGACTCATCTGGGCGAACCGATTCTTCAACAATAGCACGGCGGACTTCATGATGAATTGCAAGTTCAAAGGCATCGTGATAGGGCAGATTGAAGATTGGCGACATAGTCAGCAATTTTTCTTCATCAGTTTCACCCTGACCAAGCTCGAGCGCAAATTCAGCATCCATCTCAGCACGGAGTTCATCGGCGGCACGCTTACGATCGAGAACGTTACCACGAATCTTGAGTGCCGAGTTTACCATCTTCGCCGACGAAGTGAACCTTAGTCGAGGCATCAACTTTTTCCTGAATAGCAGGATCTGGTGAAAGGCAACTCAAAATGGTTTTTCGACGACGTTTAGTTCAGCCTTCAAGGCTTTTTTGAAGCTCGAGCTGGCTGCACCATCTCGACCGCCCAACGCATCGCATCGATAATGACAGATTCGGAAACTTCGTTCGCACCCAGCTTCCACCATCATCACCTTATCGTCTTTCACCGCAACCACGAGATCCAGATCAGAAGCTTCGCGCTCTTCTGGAGCTCGAAGGCCTTAAATTCACCGTTCACGCGACCGATACGTACACCGGCAATTGGTCCATCGAAAGGTACGCCGGCATTCAAAGAGCCGAAGAAGCAGCCACCATGGCGACCATATCAGGACGGAAGCTTGGATCCATCGAGAAACAGTGGTCACTACCTGAACTTCTTGGCGATAGCCTTTCGGGAAGAGAGGGCGAATTGGGCGATCGATCGAGCGACCGACCAGAATAGCCTCGTCGGCTGGCTTGCCTTCACGTTTAATAAACTTTGAACTAGAGATTTTACCCGAGGCGTAGAACTTTTCTTCGTAATCAATAGAGGCGGGAAGAAATCTTGCACCACCGGTTTTTCACTGACCACCACTGGGCCGAGCACCACGGTATCACCATGGGTAACAAGAACCGAGCTGGTGGTGCGAAAACCGACGCGTTAACTTCAATCGTGAGCTTCTTACCACAAAATCTCTCGACAAGCTAAAGGTTTGCTTGCCAGTAGGGTTGATAATATCCATATTTTCCTCTTCTGGGAAAACACCAGATAAGTGCTTTGAAGGTTTCGAAAACTTATCCGCCGTCTTCCCTATAACTATCCATTATAGCACAAATGGCGAGTTTGGGACGCTTCGGTATCTACCAGGGCAAAATTTGCATTTTTATGATGTTTTATGTTACAATAGAGTTGTTACTTGCGGCCTGTGTGTATATGTAGGCCTACTAGAATGCACCTTACGAAAAAGGGTGTAAAATGATCGACACCGATACCAGTGCAGATGAATTTTGAAGAAGATTCAAATGAAGATGGCCGGGATAATCCAGCTAATGAATGGAAATTGGTAGTTTTCAAAAGAGGCTGTAATAATCGTGAGAATGCAAGTTTCAGCCTCAAAGTCCTACCAATATTGCTCACAGGAAGCCTATATTGAAGAGCAACTGATCCAAGGAGATTGAGCCGAACTACGATTCCAATCGATGTGGCAAAAATTTCTTACCAATCGCCATCATTAAAGGGTAAGTGCCGGAGGAAAAACGCATGAGACTCGACAAGAATGGCGTGCCTTGTGGCAAAAGTAGAGAGTGACGCCTTTTTCGTAGAAGATTTTTGGCTTCCTTATAAAGAAGCAATCAGACTCGACAAGAATGTCTGATATTGCGATAATTCTTACCCCTTCAAATATAATAGTAGGCAGCAGTACACTAAAATCTGTTTTTCAGCTGAATAATCTCTACGATGAGCCGGTATTAAATAATGGTTCTGGCTACCTGTATCAGCAGTTAACCAAAAGAAATAAGCAAGTGAATCTCTTCGAGGCAAAACTGATGCCAGCAAGGTGAAGATGACCTATGTGGCATCCATCTGAACACGATGAGGTTCATTGGGAACTGAGACAGATGTCACCCCAACCATCGAGCCGAACGACTTGTGCGTAGACCGTACGCCCGACAACGGAAGAAATCGAGAAGAGTAGTATGCGATGCATCGCTACACTGTGCTAAGGGAAGCTTCTGGCTGATATATTAAATTCACCGGAAGAAAAAGACATTAAATTTGTGACGTACAGCGCTTACAAATCCAACGAGATAGGATATTAAAAGAGCTGGAAAGGAATCTGGTCAGATTAATCTCTAAAATTATCTATGTTTCTAAATAAAATGATATTTCTGAACACATGAGATTTTGTAACTACACACCTTTAATTTTATTCGAGGAGAGCTTTAGAAGTTCTCCTCTTTTCTTAACTTGATTTTTGATGGATTCTTAGACACAAAAATACGCAGGGTGGGTATTAATTATTTACGTAGACCGAGTTTTGTGGCAACTGTTGACATAAAGCTCAAAATCCAGTTTTTCTCGAGGTACTTCAATGAACGTTTGCGGCGACCTACCATTTGCATGAGTCCGCGACGAGCCATAAAGTCGTGCTTATTCACCTTTACGTGCTCAGTCACTTCTTTGATACGCTCAGTCAAGATGAAAACTTGCACCTCTGGAGAACCCATCTTTTGCATTGCGAGCAGTGGCTTGAATGGCCTTAGCTTTGTTCTCTTTGTAATCATATTGGTGCTATCTTAACATAAGAGAGCAGGAATTTCAAGAGGTTGGATTTATTTTTCTAAATTTTCTGACATAAAATCATCCAGAGTAATCGCGTCTTCGAGTTTTATATGGACCGACCTGGATGCGACGGGTGCGGTGAGGGTGAGGCGGAAGTAGTGAGGGCTTTTTCCGATATCCTCGCCCAGCGTGCGGATGTAGGGTACCAGAAGAGACATGGGTGCGAATTTTAAGTGTAGGGTACTGGTAGTCGAGAATTTCTGGGGCATAAATTTCAGCCTGGCGGAAGGCATTTCGATTTGCTTGCCCTCATGAGCCAATTGATAGGCGCGCTTGCCATTAATCTTTATGGCCGAAAAAGCAGGGAGAAGTCTGTGTGATGCGACCGAGGAAATTTCGGCGAACTGTTTCGACCTCTTCTCTAGTCAGGGATTTTAGTAACTTCATGAGCAGTAATTTCACCCTCAGGATCGCCCGGTGGTACTGGATTTACCAAGTTCAATGGTAGCCTCCTTACCACTTGTCGAGCTTCAAAAAGTATCGGAAAGTTTGGTGGCTTTATGGGTCAAAATAATTGAGAGACCGGTGGCGAAAGGATCGAAAGTACCAGTGTGACCGACTTTCCTCTTTTCCCTTCTTGCCCGCTGAGTTTACGACGAACCCGCACGACCACACCAAAAAGAAGTCATCTGGTCGGGCTTATCGATTAATAATATATCCGGATTTTTGACGCGGATCGAGATTAATGATTGATTCTGGATTTTCGGTATGAGAATTGGTCTGAGGTAAGTTTGGTTCTGAGTTCATTTTTACATTCCTGGAATATGAAAGGCGGTTGGGTCAATCTTAGCTGGTGCTGATTCGGCTGGCTCTTCTGGTGAGAAAATCGCAGCTGGTTTCAGCAATTGGGCGGCGGCCGGAGCGGTCATGTCGACTGGCTGAGAAAGTCAGCGGCGAGTCTGAAGCAAAAGAGTGCGAGTGGTGGCTCGACTGGGCCTCTGACTGGAGCTGGGGCGAGAGTCGATACTGGATCAGCAGGTCGGCAGGAATCGGGCTGGAAGCTACGAGTTGAGTGGGGACTGATTTAACTGGGCAGCCTCAGTGGCAGCAGCAGCCTGAGCGAAGAAATCAACATCTGGGTCGATGGGGCCTCTGGTGGCATCGGTGGCATCGGAGGCATCGAGGCATTGGCTGCGTCAGGTCGGCTGGGTTTGAATTAGTAAAATTTTGGTCATTAGCTGGCGACTGATTTGGCATAGCAGCAGCATCAAAAATTACTGGAGCAGGTGGGACTGGAGGCATTGACTGTATCGATTCCATTGGCTGTACTGGTGGTACTGACTCGATAGGCTGTACTGGCTGTGCAAATTGAGTTGGTTCCACTGGAGCAGCCATTGGAGTAGACTGCATTGGCTCGACATATGACATTGGTTGAGTTTGAGAGGCTGGAGCAGTAAATTGCATCAGCTGAACAGGGAGAGGCTGGTTCAGGATACTGCGTTGGTTGAACGAACTGGGCTGGCTGAACTGGCTGAATCTGCTGGGCTGGCTGAACTGGGCCGAATATTGCATCGGTTGCTCTTGTGGAATTGATGCGACAAGTGGAAGTCGGCTGAGTAAATGGAGCTGTTTGGGCAAGTGGAGTTGGTGTAGCAAGATTCTGTGCAAAATTTAGTGGAGGAGTTGGCATGACTGGCGCCTGATAATTTGGCGTTTCATTAGTGTAGTTTGGTTGAGGTAGACTAGGCTCTGGGTTTTGGATGAAGTTGTTTTCCATCACAGCTGAGGCGGCGGCAGCAGCCAGATTGATCGGGAGCTTGATAGCTGGAACTTGCTGAGATTCAAGAGACTGAGGGATTGGAGCCGACTGAGACTCGATTGTCTGAGGTGCGGACGTTGGCTGTGATTCGAAAGGCTGAGGGGTTGGAGCTGGTTGAGAGACTGGTTGAGGCTCTTGAGGTTGAGGAGTGTTGGAGAAATTTGAGATTCAGAGATGAGTAACCGGATTTGATTGAGGACTCAAGGGGCTGACCATCAAGTGTTTGATTAGGATTTGGTTCAATTTCAAGTATAATCAAGCGGACTATCAGGCACTAGGGATGGACTCTACGGGGAGCTGAACCAGCTGTGACAGCTGGGGTAGTTGGAGACAACAGGGTCTAATGGGGTGGCAGAGGTAGCAGCGATAACAGACGCTTCTGGTACTTGGACTCCGTTCAGGTTTGGACTTCGTTTGAGGCTTGGGTTTCGGCTGGAGTTTTAATTTTTCTCCATAATTTGAGAAGAAATGAAAGTGCTGATTGGCGCCAAAAGGACATCAATTTCGAGGCAATCGACATAGTATTTGAAGAGGTGCGTGGATTAGAAAAATGATCCGATAGATGCAACAATACCAGTGAGAAGCGCGGTTGCAACCTGTTCACTGAAACTGGCTAGTCCAAGCCTATCAGCCAAACCCACAATCATTTCAGAAATAGAGGAAACATTAGAGTCTTGCCATTCGAGTTCAGCAAAACGACCCGGGAGTATCGACAGTGAGATTAATCGCAGTGGCATCATGCATAATGCGACCATATTCGGAAAAGGGCTGGGTCAATTTCATCACCAGAAATGACATTAAAAGCAAATTACGAGATCGACATTGTAGTCACCATGGGACATGCTGAGATCGGACTTGGCCAATGGTAGCCTTGTATGGAGTAACATAAACCTGTAACGAAATCACCTTCGATTTTATAGCTAATATGATCGACCTTATCCTTACTGAGGGCGATAATAAAAATCCTGCAAACTATTGATGGTGGTTTTTCGAAGGTTTCTTCTGGTTTCAAAATTGCAAAACATTTGGCACTTGGCCGGAAAAGATCGCGGTGACATGCTTGCGTGGTATCCAGAATCATGGCAAGACCGAGCGCAGCGGAAATTTCATCGATATTCGGATTTTTGGAAGCGCAATCAAAATATTTTCACTGGCTTTAATTTTTCGACCACTCAGTTAGTAATATTACTAATATCATCAAAAGTCGGCAGTTCGCCAGCTTCCGCATTTTTAATGGCATTAGTGACACTACTACCGAGTTTAGGATTAATAGGTGAATTTGAATTTTGATTGTTGTTTGCATTTTTGACTCTTTTCCTCTTAAAATATAACATAATCATCTTGGGGTTGCAAGGAAAACTAACACGGTTATAATAGAGATATGCCAGAGTTGCCAGAAGTTGAAACAATCCTCAGGGGTTTTGAAAATTTACCAAACATAAAGTATGTGGGAAAGAGTGTAAAATTAGTTCCCTCTCGTCTTCTTTTATGGACCCAGAGAACTAATCGAAGGACAAAAATTAACGGCATGCGCCGATTCGGCAAGAGCCTTGATTTTTGATTTTGAAAACGGCGTTTCAATGATGGTGCATCTGAGAATGACTGGACAATTAATTTATCGAAATCTGGGGACGGAGTCTGGAAAGATTTCGTAAAGATGATTTCATAAGGTGATTTTCAAAACGGAATTGTTCGACAAGGGATGGTTTTTCGGGCGGACATCGAGCGAAAGTTTTTATGGCGGTTTTACCAAATAAACAGACTCGAGTGGAGTTTGAGATTTGCGAAAAAGATTCTTCTGGCGAACTGGAGCAAGTCAGTACCCTTTATTTTAATGACCAGAAAATTTGGTTTTTGTAAAGTGCTGGAGACTGGTGAAGTAGAAAAATGAGTCATTCATCAAGAAGCTCGCCAAAGAACCGTGGGATATGACGGACGAAGAATTCAAAAAGAATTTGATGCGACATAAAAAGCTTTTGATTAATACGACGATTCTAGACCAAACAGTGATCTGTGGTTTTGGGGAATATCTGCATGCCACGAGTCACTCTATTTTGCCAAAATTCATCCCGAACGCATCGTCGAAAGTTTGAGTGATGAAGAAATTCATGAGTATTAATTGGTGCGCGCGCAGTGATGCAGGAATCGATTGATTCTGGTGGTAGTACGATAGCGACCTACGTGAAAAGCCGATGGTACGAAGGTGATTATTTGACCAAATTTGCCAAAGTTTTTCGTCGCGAGGGCGAACCGTGCGAACGATGTGGTACGGAAATTATTAAAATTAAGGTGGCGGGGCGTGGCACATCTTTGCCCGTATTGTCAAAAGAAATTTTAGAACCTAAATGATTTATATTTTTCGACGGAGAAGATCGCAAAAAAGCTGAACAAAAAGCTCGGATGATTTTGGGTGAAAAAGTCGAAATTATCGATGCAGATAATATTGACTGAGCCGAACTGGAATCGATTTTTCTCGGCGTAACGTTTTTTGGAGCAGAACGTCGGATCTTAATTAAAGATTTGTTTTTGGAAAAAGATTTGGTGGAGAAGCTGCCGAGTTTGATTGGTACGCCACATAAAATCGTATTGCTTGAAACCAAATTAGATAAGCGTGGGGCGTTTATAAGGAACTAGTGAAGCTGGCGAAAACTAATTCGAGAATTAAAGTTTGAAACTTTTGCAGCGGCAGAGCAGGCGGTGGATCGCAATGCAGTGTTTCGAATTTTTCGATTTAGCAATGACGGATGGCAGACGCGCGGTAAAAAATCTGCAAATCGATCAGATCCGATAACGATCCATATGCCACGATTGGCGCTTGGACGAAAAAAGCTGTGATTTACTAGAGCGCATCCAGGCCCAGGCGATTCTGAAGGAATTAGCTAAAAGATCGACGTACTAGTAAAATCGACGGATTTTTGAGTAAAGAGCCCTGGACATTACTGGAAGGATTATTTACTGAGAATCTCTAATCTCTAAATTAATTTCTTTCAGATTTCTGGGTTTTCAGACTTTTTCAGATTTTGAGATTTTTGAACAGACCTCCGGAGAGGTCTTTTTACTAAACAACCTTTTTGGTGAGTCTTCTTGGCGGTGAGTCTTTTTAGCGACAGTCTTTTTGCAGTAGCCTTCTTGGCGAGTAGCTTTTTGACAGTGGTTTCTACCTTGGCGCCATTAGAAAGCCTTAGCGATTTTCACCAAGCTAGCCTTACGACGAGAAGCGGTATTCTTCTTGATGAGGCCTTTTTGCTTGTGTGTCGTATTCAGATTGAGCTTTGGAAGATTTCTCCACGCAGTTGGGTTAGCTTTGAAAGCCTTTAAGAGCGTTCTTGATGAACTTCTTAATCTGTTGATTCTTTGCAGTGCGTTTGACTGCTTGACGAGCTGCCTTTTTGCAGGTTGATAATCGGCATTATAGTTTTCCTGTTTAAAACGATTTAATGATTAATATACTTGTGAAATATTATACATGATTTTCATAGATTGTAAAGATGGGGGCCGGAACTATAATAAAACTATGAACATTTTAGAATCGACCGTCTTAGGTCTCGTACAAAGTATTACTGAATTTATTCCGGTGTCTTCCTCTGGACATCTCGAAATCACACAGCGCATTTTGGGTGCGGGTGGACGTGCTGGAAGATTTTCATTTCTTTTGGAATTAATTAATTTTTGGTACGCTTTTGCGTTACTTTTCTAATACCCCTAAACGATTTGGGAAATTTTGCAACGTGTATTTGTAAAAAGATTATAAACTGGCACTCAATATTTTAATCACTTCGATTCCAGCTAGCATCATCGGCTTAATAGCTTTCAAAATTAATCGAAAAATTACCATTCTTCTCGAGCCTCGCTACGATTGGTTTTGCAATGGGATTTGTCGGGCTAATCATGATTTTTGTGAATAAATTACCACATTTATCGAAACTAAAAAGATGAGAATGAATTGACTCCGGGCCGCGCTCTGGCGATTGGTTTAGCACAGACTTTCGCTTTGATTCCTGGGGTTTCCCGCTCTGGATCGACCATTATTACTGGCCGCGTAATGGGAGCTTGATTCGAAAGATCGGCAGCTAAATATTCTTTCTTAGCAAGTCTGCCAATCATGATTGCGAGTCTGTGGCAAATCACTGCTTTCAAGTTCTTCGAGCTTACATTACTAGCAATTTAGGCATGCTTTTACTCTCGAACTTAGTAGCCTTTGTTTCTGGATTAATCACTTTTCTACAAATCGTAATGAAATATTTCAAGAAAGAAAAATTCAATCCCAAGCTTCGGTGTTTATCGTGTGATTTTATCTCTTGGAATTTTCGCCGCTCTAGCTCTTCTAAAGTTCTGCCTAAAAATCCAGGCCTTAGAGCCGGATTTTTATGCTGATTTTGATTTTTGAAGTCAGTTTTTTGATTTCTCTAATTTTCGAGGTCGGAATTTGGTTGCCTCTATTCCTCATCCTCTACGATTTTGAAGGTGAGCTTCTTCGAGCTGAATTGGATGCGACGAGGAAGGTGAACTCATCATGAGGTCGACACCTAAGACCGTTCTTCAGGAAGGCTACGATATCGCGAATATTTTTATTATCGTTTAGGACCATAAAAATACGCTCAATACCAAGCACAACCAGCGTGAGGAGGGGCGCCGAATTTGAAGGCGTTCAACGTACCACCAAAACGCGCTTCGACGTATTTTTCATCATAACCAGAATACCGAAGACTTTATACATCCTTCTGGACTATGATTACGTACAGCACCAGAACAAATTTCAAAACCATTCATCACCATATCGTATTGATCGGCGACAATGGCAAGTTTTTCGGTATCAGCCTCAGCGGCTTCGAGCGCTTGGAGTCCGCCTTTTGGCATAGAGAATGGGTTGTGGCCGAAGTCTAATTTATTTTACCTTCATCCCATTCATAGAATGGAAAAGTCCACGATCAACAGGCGCGACAACATTATCATCCTTCAAATTAAGTGGTCAGCAAACGCGATACGAAAGTTGGCCGAGAACTTTATTCACTTTTGCCAGTGAATCGGCGCCGAAGAACACGGCATCGCCATTCTCAGCACCAGTGAGTTCTTTAATTTAGCTAATTCAGCTTCAGTGAGGGATTTAGCGATTGGACTCTTCATCATTTTCATAGATGATATAAATGCCAGACCACCGCACCAAGCTTCGAGCTTTTTCAGTAAAATTATCAATTTGAGAACGCGAAAGGGTGGCGCCATTTTTCACACAAAATAGCCTTGACGGTTCAGTTTGGAAAACTTTAAAACTAGTGTCTTTCAAAGCTTCTTTCAGATCGATTAATTCATACCGTAACGGAGATCAAGCTATCGACACCAAAACGATTCATAGCTTCCTGATACGGAATACGTGGATTTCTTCTGAGAGTAATTTCTTGTGAGCAAAATCAGTGACAAAGATTTAATCAATGGCTCCATAGTGGTCGCACCACTTCACCCTCTTCGACGAAAGACATCTCGAGATCGAGCTGATAGAAATCACCGTATAGACGATCGGCGCGTGGATCACTCATCGCGAAAACATGGGGCGATTTGATAATAACGAGGAATTCCACCAACCATTAAAGTTGCTTGAACTGTTGAGGAGCTTGAGGTGAGGCATAAAACTGTCCTGGACGAAGTCTGGATGGCACGAAAATCACGTGCACCTTCTGGGCTGGAGTTAGCTAGAATTGGCGTAGTGACTTCGATAAAATCGTGAGCTTCCATATAATCACGCATGAAGTGATAAAAATTCAGCACGACGACGAAGCGTCTGTAGCATACTTGGACGACGGAGATCGAGATAACGATATTTAAGACGAAAGCTCTTCGCCAGATTCCACACCATCATCATGGTCATTAACCGGCAAGGTTCAGAGCGATTTAAGAGTTCCAATGTGTGACCACTAATTCAATGTCGCCCAGTAGCAATATGAGGATTACGAAGAGCGAGTCGCGCTCACGAATTAGACCAGTGGCAGAAATGACAAATTCATCTGCGCAAACTTTCGGCGATGGCAAAATTTTCAAGCATTTTTCTGGGGTAATCACTATGAATAATCCCTCGTGGTCACGTAAGTCAATGAAGATTAACCCACCGTGATCGCCAGATTTACCCAACCAGAGACTGTAACATGTTGATTGATTTTGTTGTTTTAGTTCTCCAGACGGTTTCTCATAATCTATTATAACATAATAAACCAGTCAACTTTTCAAATTAATAATCAAAGAAAAATATCGCTGGAAAGCGATATTTGTCCTCAAATATTAATCATAAAATTGAATTTTGACTATTCAAGACTAATATTCGATATACTCTTGCCATGGGGCAGGAGGAATTTTCGACTTTTGCGCGAAGATTCACGTTTAAGTCTACGCATATTTACGAATGCATCTCCTTAATAATCATTGCACTGACCATAGCCCCCACCAGCCACCGGTGACTAAAAAGTGCAATAGACATTATTTTATCAAATATTTTATTTTTGGCAAATTTTAGGCATTGACAAGCACTTTAGAAGACGCTTATGGCTATTGACAAATATAGCTAAATTATTGTTTTATGTTATTTTCTGGATTAAATATGATATAAATTAGGCATGGATGAGATTAACCTCGGAGAAATGTTTGCTATTTTTAAGGTAGCTCCATATTCTACTGATAATTTTTGCCCTAATTTTTGGATTAGGATCGTACGTATTTTTATGTACAAAAACCAAAATGCGAAGCGACCGCTCACAGTGATGTATAGCTCAGATAAATCCAATGCGAATCTGCCGGGTGAAGTTGCAACCAATAAAAACCTGATTGATACTTACACGCAAGTAGTCCGATCACACCGTGTGCTCGACAAAGGTCAAAATGATATGTCGAGATATCTTATGATGAGATGTTATGATCGATGTTTCCGCCGATTAAGAGGCACCGAAATTATTACTATTACCGACACGGATCGCGATGCCGAGTTTGCCACGAAAATGACCAATAGGTGCCGACCACTTCGTTAGAAATCGCTAAGATTTATAATGACCGTAATATTAATGTGCTCGACTCGGCGGTTACGACCGAACCAGCAAATATTAAGATTGTGCGCATGAAATTATAGCTTTTGCGGCGGGTCTAATCGTCAGTGTCTCAATTCTCTTCTTGGTGTTCTATTTTTGACCGCTCAGTGAAGACAGGCGAACAAGTCAGTAGTGCATTTGCCAGTGATTGGTAAAATCCACATGATTGATGCTGAAAGAGAACGCCTAAAACGCCCGCCAGCGCCTTGGCTCTAAAAGCAAAAGAAAGAGCTAAAGAAGATGACTCAGCAGAAAATGCGGAGAACAACGAGGAAGCTTCGAAGAAATTTCTGAAGAAGATTTAAGTAGTGAATTGATTCTAAAAGAATAATCCGAAATCTATTATCAGTGAAGATTTCCGTACCGTGCGCACTAGCCTGGATTTTAGCTTGGTAGGCAAAAACAATAATTCCCTCGTACTCACTAGTACGGCGCCAAATGAAGGCAAGAGTTTTGTTTCCGCAAACCTGGCAATTGCTTTGCTAATACCGGTAAAAAGTTTTGCTCGTCGATGCAGACATGCGCCTGGGTCGTCAACACGAAATTTTCGAGCTATCTAACCAAGCTGGTCTCTCGAATCTATTAGTCGAAACCGCCGGCGACCGTCTACGTAAATATATACAAAAAACCGAGATTGAAAAATCTTTCAGTAGTCACTCGTGGTGTTACCACCAAATCCAGCAGAGTTAATCGACTCCGAAGCAAATGGAAAAATTCATCGCGACAGTAAAAATCGAAATATGATTACGTCATTATCGATTCGGCTCCGGTTTATAACTTGGCTGACTCTCTAATTATCTCCAAGAAAGCCGACCGCACAATGATTGTTTGCCGTGCGAACAAAACCAATATTGATCGTAAAAAGATGGTTTGAAATCCTCCGAGCAATTGACGCCAATGTAGCTGGCGTAATTCTCAACCAAATCCTCTAGAAAAAAACGTACGGATATTATAATCAATATTATCTATAAATATAAAAACAGGAGGTGGCATGATTGATACGCATCTGCATCACTTTTGCCAGGAATTGATGATGGTAGTCGTGATTTTGAGGAAAAGTATTGCGATGGCCAAAAACTAGTCGCGCTCGGATTCACCGGTGGCTTTACTACCTCCCATTTTATTCCGAATAGCGATCGACTCGCGGATAATAAAAACCAAGTCACATCTACGCAAAGAACTGCAAAAACAACTCGATGACTTGGGGATTAAATTCAAACTTTACCCTGGTAATGAAATTTATGGATCAAGAAATGGTGAAATACATGCAAGAAGATCGGGCATCACTGGGTGAAACCACTGACTAAGCGTGAGATGCAGCGAAAAATAAAAAGAAGAAACACTATGTGCTTTTTCGAGGTGCCGTTTATGACTGAGGTAGGATATCTACGTGAGTAATTTTTGAAATGAAGAGTCAAAATATTGTACCCATTTTAGCCCATCCGGAACGTTATGAATTCTTGCAGAAAGAAACCGGGAAAAAGGCCTTGGAGCTACGTAAAATTGGCGTGACTACAGTGCAATATTGGCAGTATGTGCCAAACAATATGGGTCTAAACCAGCCAAGACGATGAAAATATTTTTCTAAAACATGGGTTAGTGGATTTTCTCGGGACCGACGCGCACCATGCAGATGGAAGCGTGTTTGAAAATACGAGAAAGCTTGCAGAAAAATTTGTAAGATTATTAGCGAGGAAGGCTGAAGAAATTACGAAAACAGCCTCTCGATCGACCATTAAAAATAACTTCCATATGGAAGTTATTTTTATTCTAATGGTGAGCTAGAGTTGGTCTTATTATCAGTAGGTGATTGTAGCTGCGGTCACTAAAAGAATAATCTAGCCTCAATATTGAAGAGTGAGCCGGTGCCACGAATCTCGCTTTGGAGATTCAGATACTTACGATAGATAGTTTGATATTCTTGGGTGGCCTTAGTATGAAGGCTTCGTCTTCAAACAGGGAGAATTACAAAGTAGAGTGGAGAGTTTTTGCCACCACAAATTTCTTTTAGTATCACCATAAGCAGGTGCTTGGAATATGCAATTCGCGAACCCGCCAAGTTTAGCGCCAACTAACCATCCGACCAACCAGTAATCAAGCTGCAGAACCGGTAACATCAAGCGGGTCCTTCAAAGATTTTGGATTATTATTATCATCGAAGGAAGAATCAAAAACCGATTCATCAGAACACCAACCGAAATAGTGAGGCGAGATATTTTGCTCTCTTTCTCAAGCGTGGCACCAGTACCGACACTTAAATCGATAGATTTCAAACCATCATTTTGAGCGCGAGAGACATTGTAAGACTTAATACTGCACGAGCGGACTTGAGGGTCTCAAGTACTTATCGTTCAAGACCTTCACGGCGTTTTCTTTATCTTTTTCTTCTCGTCTAGCTCCTTAGCAAAACCTTAAGCTCAGCATTTTGCTCCAGCTGTATCCCTTTTTACTCTTTTCGCCATTCAAAACAATCAGGCATAAACCATAATTGTCGAAACGAAGAGCAAGACTGCGATAAAACCGATAATAATGCGTTGCTTTAGTACTAGATGCGTATACTCTTTTTCGTCCATATTTTTACCTGATAATTTCTCCACCAATCTAATGATTGATTAATACTGCTTCATTATAGCAGAGATTTCTTCAGAAAGGAGAGTCTTCTCAGTCGAGGCAAAAATTCAGGTGGAAAGCTACATTCTTTGTATCAGAACCTTCAGCCTGATAAATGGAAGTGGCAGTGAGGTGGAAGACTAGAGATGTTTGACTCTTCAAAACTTCAAGAATGGTATTTTTCGACCAAAGCAAAAGGTTTTTCTTCCGAAATCTTGACCGTAAGATCGCGATTAACCGCTGAGAAGCGACTAAATTCCTTAATACGCTTGTCGGAAGCTTTTTGACCCAGCAGAGGCTTCGAGGTCTCAGTTCTGGGCTAGAAACCTCTTTGAGCTGAGGCGGTTTTGATGGAATTCTTTTAACTCACTGAGGCAGCAATTTGTGTGCCAGAAAGAAGAATTTTTAGCGGCGCTTTTGGCTCAGAAATAACCCGAGCTTCACCATCGGTGAAGGCTTGAATTTCAAAGTTCAAACCGAGTTTGTCGGCGAGATTTTCTAAGATTTGCTTAGAATAATAATGATCCGCAGTGAAACTACCGCTAGATGATGTTGCATTTTTCGGAGTTTGGTCGGAATTTAGACCAAGAGATTTTCTAGTAACCTGATTCATTTCGTAAAGCGAAAAATCAACAAAACCAGCTTTTTGGTTTTCACGAACCTTTTCAAGCAAGCTCGGGGTGATAGAGGTACGAAGAGCTGCAACTCAGGTGAAAATAAATTGGTAATTTCATAAGCATCCTCAATATTTTTCACTCGACACGTTCAAGTAACTTCTTAGAAACAAAACTATAAGTCAAAACTTCATTCAGTGCCCAAATGCTCAAGCGAAAGAAGATTTCTTAAAGTAGTTTTAGTTCGAACATCGCATTCTTTTTCAGCACCAATAAATGGACGGACCGGTAGACTGAGCGGTAAATTATCAAAAGCCAAGTAGGGCGGCCAACTTCTATCGATGATATCTTCCTTGATGAATATCAGTACGCCAGAGGGACAAAACAAGAAGTTTTTCGAATCAGAAGCCACCTTAAAGCCAACATTTTCAAGAGTTTGAATAGTAAAAGCTCTGACCATAATTCGAACCAAGAAGCTGATTAATCTCAAAAACTTTCACCGCGACTTGGATTTCAGATGAACCTTGTTTAAGCGAGTCAGCAAAACCAATTTTAGCACCTGATTTTTATGCCAAGTTTAGCTAGACAATCTTTGATAGCTGGAATAGTATTGACAGCTGGCTGGCCCTTGGTAAAGCAGGTGATGGCCTCGGAAAAATAATGTGAGCCATCTGGGTTTTACAGTAAATTATAGAGACTAAAGGTGGCTGATTCGAGCAAAATACGAGTGGTCGAGCTATCAATTTTGAGTCGATTCCCCACCAGCGCCAGCTAAGCCACTGGAATATCGTTCGAAAGTAATCACGATGTCGTTAGAATTTAATTCAATAGTTTTACCATCAAGTAAGTCAACTTTTCACCAGAACGCCGCGTACGATTGATTTTACGTAATCTAGGCCACCAATTTTGACAAATTTATCATAATCGAAAAGCATGAAGCGGCTGACCCTAGCTCTAACATAGTGATATTAGTCGCGTCGACGATGGGACTGACGGAATTAATGCCAGATTGTAGCTAGTAAAACTGAGATCCTCCGTCATATTATGATAGGTCAGAAAACTCTGGCGTGACAGGCTGACTCAGATTTAAATCCTTTACCTCTACTAAACAAGCCGAATAGCGTGGGCAAAGTTTTTGGTCGGCAATTTCAATCGAGATTTCGTCGCTTATTTTATCTATAGCCTGATTAAAAGCTCACTGGTTCAGAGAATTTTTGGCCAAGAATGCAAGAAACCTCACGAGCAAAAACCAATTAAAAACCAAAAGTATCTCGAGGCGATGAGTGAGCGATTTATTTTCGATATCTAAAATCTTGATCATTTAAGTCAAAAACCTCGGACAAGGCTAGCGCCTGGACGACCAAGAGATTCGTCAACCTCGCAATATATTTATGATCGGAAGAAGTCCCAAGCTCATCTGGTCCAGCTAGCATGCGAAAACTTTCAGTAGCCACGAAGCTTACGCGAACCGAGCACAAAAGTTTTCACCACCAAAAGTATTTGGCACGATACTACCTGGAGTGAGCCAGACGGCAATAATACTAGCACGAACATTTGGTGCATTTTACTGAGACAATTTGCACGAGACCAGAATCAAGGTAGAAAACTTCTGATTAAGCTCTGTCCGGCGTCGTTGACAGAGATGTAGGTGGGTATCTGGAATATCTTCTGGTTACCACTTTTAGCAAGATGGGCACCACGATATTTTCAGCCATGTCCATCACGCCTTCGACTTCGACGAGACGTGAACCGATTAATTTTACTAACTCCTCATCGGAAACTGGAATAGAGCCGACATATTGTTTGATTTTTATTAGAGTGAGATAAACATTAAAATTCCTCCAAAAATTCAAGTTTGGCTGATTCAAAAGAAACGAATGTCATTGAGGTGATATTTCATAATGAACCAGACGGTCGATACCACCACCCCAGGCAAAAGCCGTGAGTAAAACTTCTGGGATCGATCACCGGCAGATTTTAAAAACATTCGGATGAATCGTACCGCAACCCATAAGTTCCGAGCCCAGCCGTCGCCCTTACCACCGAGAAAGCCGGCTTTTCAACATAGTAACTCAAGCGAAGGCTCGGTAAACGGAAAGAAACCAGGTTGAGTTTTAATACGCAATTTTTCACCATAATAGGTTTCAAAGAAATTCTTCAAGACGCCGAGCATTTCGGACATATTGGCGGTTTTGAAACAAAAACACCCTCACATTGATAAAAAGTATGTTCATGAGTGGCATCAACATCTTCATTACGGAAGACGCGACCTGGAATCACCACAGCAATCTGGCCGTCTTTTTCAAGATTCGAAAGGCGTGAAGTGAGCGCACGGTATTGCGTAAGTGGAAGCGTGAGCAGGCGGAATAAAGCCTTCTTTGGTGCGAGAAAAGTATCACTAACCATCGCGGGCTGGGTGACCTTCTGGGAAGTTCAAAGATTCAGAACATATGAAAATTCGTCGTCGAGCTGAGTAGATTCCATCACTTCCCGAAACCCATACGAGGAATAAATATCAATCACTCGATCGAGTTCAATCATTAGGTGGCGACTTCCGCGATGAAAAGTATTTTCGATTGATTGACGTCGAATGGGGCGGTGAGATCGATCGCTTTCACGGCGGTATTTTGTAGCGGCTTTCGAGGGCCTTAATTTGTTCGATAACGGCCTGCTTTTTGATTCAACTTGACCAAAAAGCCTTACGCTCTTCGGGAGCCAAGGTCTTCATTTTTGCGTATTCTTCATCGAGAGATTTAAGTTCGGCTTTTTAGCTGTTCCAATTCCATAACTCCTTCTATTATACTCTGTTTTCAGGTGAAGTTGAAGACGATTGTGAATATCGCGCCAATTCGACGCTTGATCACTGCAGAGTTTAGAAGAATTTAATGAAGATTAAAAGAAATCACTGCGAGGATGATTAATACCGGCCAAAACAACCAAATTTACTAGTGGTGGTCTTTAGCATAATCAGAATCTTCCACCAAGTCAGGATCGCTCATTTTTAGCTTGCATCCTGGCACGATTTCGAAGGTCCGCGGTAATTCTTTGGGTGAGATCTGCATTTTTGTCTTGATCTTTTTGTACAATTACCTCATCTTTTCCTTTTCGATATACATTACCATAGTTTATCATATTATGATATAATAATATTATTAAGTAGGAAATGGCAAAAGACTAAAAGTCTGCACAAGCCAAAAACGACTGTGAATACACCAGAGGTAACCGAAATTAAAAGAAGAGGTTATCGAGGTCGTCGAAAAAGTTGTCGACTGATAGCAAAAAGCGACTGAGAAGGCTGAAAAGAAAATGACAAAGAAGTCCTCAAAGTAGAAAAAGAAAAATTAAGGAAAGCAAACTCCATTCAAGGGTTTCTTTCGCTCTAAAATATCCTGAAGGTGAGAATATTTTAACGATTTTCGAAACTCCACGTATTTGGGGTGCAGTGATCAGTGAGTAATCGGAACGATGTTCCTCTCAATGCTGCTTCTCACTCTTGGAATCCAACAACCCACTTTATATCTTTGTTTCGGTTTCCTTGCATCATAGCAGTTTTGCCTATTAAGGTGCTCATCTTAACCCAGCTACTACGATTGGAAACAGGATGGCCACTCGCCGCGTTTCTGCAATTCGTGGTACTTTACATCGTGGCTCAGGTCGTCGGTGCATGGCGGTTTATTAATCATCGGCGGTCTGCAGCTAGCGAGCGCCAGCGCTGAACTTCCAGCTCTGACCGCAGCAACCGGCAGTGACTTCTGGAAATACATGTTGATCGAATTCGTCGGTGTCTTCGCTGTAGCATTCTTTCAACCGTGCTCAGGAATGTCAATCACAAGAAAAGCGCTTTCACCTACGCAGCAATCATCGCTGCTGGTGTAACTCTGCAGTTCTCTCTTCTGTTTGATTCTTTCGCGACAGCTTCTTTAAGCTTCGCACACTTCATCTTGAAACAACCAGCTATTGCTATCATGTACCAAATTTTCTCAACTGTGAAAAATTTGAGCTTTGATAGTACCGTAGCTCTCGAATCTTTGGTTCATATTATCACCACTTATGAGTATTTTGGCCTTCTTCGTGGCTGATGTAGCTAAAAGGCTCTTTCAGATGAGTGCGAATGTAGATGCTGTGAGAAAACATCACCATCATCACGATAAATCATCATCGATGAATGGCGGGTCAAAAATAAGACTCCTGCTGGGGTCTTATTTTTATAGATAAATTTCAGCATAGGATTTTAGCTTTCTTTTATACTATATATCATGGCCCGCACGTGGCTGACTCTGTAGCGCCCTTTGGAAAGATAGCGAGTGGCTGGTGGAGTGATTTCCAGAAGACGTAAAGATTTCTTCGAACATGTAGCGGTGATTGGCAGCGGTTTAAGCAGCATGTGACTTACAACCAGAAGTTCATTCAACGAGATTAAGTATAAATTTGTTTAGCGGCTTTTGGATCGGTCTTAGCCACGGTCCATGACTGATCGATTCGATATGTTTATTGATTAATTGAACCTGACCCCAAAGCATAGTCAATGGCGGCGGAGAAATTAAAGCATCCATCAATCTTCACGATATTCTGGCGTGAATTACACCGGAGCAACGCGTCTACGAGGCTGACTCTGATTCTACAGGCGTAGCTAGACGCTGGACGAGATTACCGTAGTCATTGGCGTGCATTATTGTAGGCATTTTCAAATTTTCTCCCCAGGAGATCAGGAATCGAGAGGCCTCGATATGACGAGAGAAGAAATAGCGGAAACAGCATCAACCCCATGCTTATCGAGTACTCGATAGGGTCTAGCGCATTACCAATGCTCACTCACTGTTTGCGCTGTTTGCCAAAAATAAAGCGTGTGAAAGAAGAGTTTTAGGGAGAGGAAGACCTAGACCCAATGAGGATGGCTGGCTGCATAAAATAGCGTGAAAACTGCCAGGATATCCTTGCATCGACAATGCTAACCGCAGCTGGCCAGTACTGAGAAAGTCTCCTGATCCTGATAACCGAGTACGACGTAGTGGTAGCAGAGTGCGTCCATCGAGACGTACGTCACCTGAGATCGTCTCTGGCACTGGAATACTAAGAGAGATGCGATTTCGGACGCGAACTGAAACATCTGGCGCATCCAGCTAGTAGCTTTCAGAACTTTCTATTTCCCGCGGAAATTCTGGCAGGATCTGCATTTCACGCTTTCGATTTTGGCGCGAATTTCATCCTTTAAAATCACTGATGCGGAAATAATAATTTGACTCAGAAAGACGAACTATATGGGTTTGAGCGATCTGACAAATACCTGATTTTCGGTGCATTCTTTTCAGTGACGAAACTTTGCAGCCCTCGCAATACCAACCATCATAACTTGCAGTGTAAATATGTCTTTTGAGTTTTTGCCAGATTTCCGCACGCGCTGCATATGATTCAGGTCAGAAGTACGAATAAAATCTGTGTACTGCACATCCAAAAACGAGCGATAAATTTTGGAATAGCATTGTCGTCAACGTATTTTTGCGTGTCGATACCAAGAGATTTAGCTTTTTCTCAATTTTTATTACCATGCTCATCACCAGCCTGAAAAGCGCACTGAGTTACTCAAAAAGCTCCTGATAGCTTTATAAATATCAGCAAGTAAACAATCTTCGGCATGTCCAATATGTGGCAGACCGTTAACATAAGGTATAGCAGTGGTAATATAGATATTTTTCATAATTTCCAATAATTATAGCAAAAAATCAAGTATTTCCTCACATTCAAAAAGAGGCCGGGAAGCCTCTTTTGAATCTTCTATTCGGTAATACTACAAGAGAACCCCCTGAGATTTTGAGTAGTAAGAACATTATTAATCGAAAGATCGAGCTACCATCAGAGTCAGTAGTAGCAAAACTTTGATAAAATCATCCGTCTTCTGATACGCTTCAAAGATCTTCGGATTTTACGGTGACCGAGAGAGAGACGATTTACTCATCTAAGCCAGGGTGATGGTCTTGTGATTTTCGGTTTTTCGGTGCGACCATTATTTTCGGTGAGTTGATTTTTCAGAATCAATAGCCTGTTTAGCGAGTTTAGCGCCTCAGTGGAGCTAAATTCATAGACTGTACGAATTTCAATGCTAGATAGGAATCATGACTGTAAGTAAAAATCTTGGCGACTTCGCCAGAAGCAGCATTATATTTAGTACGATTCTCTTCGGAGACTTTGGTGGCACATATCTGGAATTTGATTTTCATTAGCGACAACGGTATTTTGATTATTGGCGCGAGAAGATTTTTAGGCTGACTGCCCAAGGCATTAATCAAGAAGATAGCACAAAAATGACAAAAAATACCGGCAATGGCAATAATGGCAATGATTTTGGGTCGAGCTTGAGCGGTCTCAGGATTTTGCGCCTTAGTAGCTTCTTCGTTTTTCTCTTTTTCGTAATCATGATAGAAACTGCACTACCGATAGAACCTGGGACTGGTTCGGCGGCCTCAAAGGATTTTTCTCTTGATCTTCAAGGAATTTTTCGTGTTCAGTTTTTCGGCATCTTCTACTTGATCTTCTTTAGTAAAATCGACGTCATCAGGAGTCGAGGTCCTGACAGATTCAGCAGCTTTTACCGCCTCAGTATTTTCCGTGACCATCCAAATTCATCAGAGGTGAAAGTGGGGTGTGGTTAGACATAGCAAGATTATCAGAATCTTTTGCGGCAGCGAAGTGGTGGCAGTTTGATTCATGGAAGAAGCAAAATCAGCAGAGGGGCGATAGTGACCGGTTGGTTAGAATCAGCAGGATTGGCGTCTAAATATTTCTAGGTCAATAGCTGAGAAGTCCCAGAAGTTTTGAGTTCGAAGAATTGGGTATTTTCGGTATGATTTTCCGTAGTGTAATTATTCAATTCTTCCATTAAATTGGCAAAGTCTTCGGTGCTGTCCTGGGTTCATGAAACATCCTTTTTATGTGATAACTCTTAAGTTTATTTTAACACAAAATAGCGTAAGCTTTATCAGTAAAACTCGTAATATGTTATAATAACTAGGTGGTAGTGCTTTTCAAAATAGCCAAGACTTATAAGACGCTATATATTTTTAGCGCTGCTAGTTTTATCTGGATCTAATCTTCGATTTTCGAGGGTGCGTTCAGCTTTTGCGAGACTAAAAGATCCAGATGCCGGAGAAATTTCGGACATGCATTATGTGACATTTTTGCCGACAATAAAAACCTTGACAATTAAAAACTAACATAATACCGTCGAAGAGGCTTTTGAAACGCTCAAATATTGCCGTAGAAAATTACGATAAGGTGGAGCCTGCCCGCGTACGGAACGGATTAATTCTGATAATTATCGCATAATATTTACCGCGCTAAACCTGTCACCCTGGTGATGGCCAAAAGAGCGGTATTTTTAATGACTGCTACTACCGATGAGCCCTTTTTAAGGAAGCCGGTTTCAATGTTTATGACGGCGACGTGGTAACTAAGGTGGCGGGGCATGATATTTTGGAGCTGGACTATCGACAAAATACCGCCTGACTCATACAGGTAGCTCATGAAGTAACTGTGGAGAGAAATTCCTTATGAAGACTGAAAACGACGCACAGTATGTGCACGGGTCAAACGAAACTTGAGACTATGGTGAAGTGGGTCGTAAAACGAGTCAGTTTATAAGATTAATGGTGAATAATGTAGAAGTTTCACGCGAGTTAGTTTCAACTAATATTATCAAGCAGCCAGTCGCTAGGGTAACCAGGTGGTAGTAAAAATCAATTCCACCAGATTGGAAACCTGTAGCAAACTACGCTGAAGTGCGGGAGCTCAGAAAATGACCTTTACGTGGCTTTTGACTTGATTATGCGCGAATCAGGCTGTCGTTACGATGCATCAAATGCCGGATCGGGGCGCTTATGGTAATTCCACAGGCACTTCCAGGCTCGAAGATGGCTTCAGCTGGTAGCGATTGGAAGACCAACGCAGTGACGCAAATTCGTTTGGATGATTTGGCTACGTGACCGGACGCTACGGTGGCTGGAGTCAGGCCTGGAAGCTTTCTGGAGTAGCCATCACTGGTACTAGGAGAAAGAGCTGTTACAGAACAAAATCCTTTAGGGCAGAACCGCTGGCTAAAAGATGGGTACTTTGGAAGCAAATTGCCGAAAGCGCGAGAAGTGAAGTGGATTTCTGTGTGGAAATCGGACCAGGTCTCGGCATACTGACGAGCTCCTACTCCAGGCGCTTTCCGAAAGTTGTGGCGATTGAGATTTGAGACGAAAAATTAGCCCACAACTTACCAAATTCATTCCCTCAGCAAAAATTTGAGAGCAATTAATACCTGATGTTCTTGATTTTGATTTGTGAGTCAACTTGATGGTGATCGGTGGTAAGGAAATATTCCTTACTACGTCACGCCCAATTATTCGGAAAATTATTACCACTCAAGACCGGTGAAGCATCGTGCTGATGCGGAAAGGCGAAGTGGCGGGATCGAATTCTCGGAAAGAAAAGGTCGCTACCTCGTTCCTAGCTATTCGTGCAAAATTATGCGGAAGTTGAAGGGGAATTTTCGTGGAACGTAGACTCTTTACTCCACCACCAAAGAGTAGACTCGGCTTTCGCATCTCTCACGAGAAAAAGCTTTAGTTTCGGAAGAAGTTTTGAAGTTTAGTGAAGCAATGTTTTGCGAACTCACGCAAACTACAAGGGATGTTGCCACATTTTACCGGACGTGGTCGCGAAGAGATCGTGAAGATTTTCTGGAAGAACTTTGGGTTTGATTCCAGATGCAAGGCACAGCTAATTTTACAGATTTATTAGAATACGAAAAGTTGCTAAATAAGAGTTAAAGAAAATTAATCGTAGTGGAAAACATAACTGCGTGACGAGTGCTATGCACCGAATCCTCATCTTCATAGAAGATATCATCATAGAAAAGGATGAATTTTTATTTGTCTGAGATTTTGATTGATCACGACCGGAATAGCTATCATAAGAGAATCAAAAAGTGATTCGTCAGTGAAATCATCTTCAAAACTTTCGACCGTGATTATGATTAACGTATTGCCAAAAGTGTGCCGTAGTTATTATTAAAACTATTATCGTCATATTCGTTTAAAAGAAGGTCACGGTTGATAACCAAAGCTCAGCCAGGAATCGACGGTACGGCGTATTAAATTAGACTTACCATGTAGAAACCTCACGGCGGTAAAAGTAAGGGAAGAGACGCTTTTTGCGCTGAGTCACACCGACATAGCAGACGACGCTCCTCTTCAGTACTATCCTCATCGGAACTCATAGAACTTTGGGAAAAAGACCTTCTTCCATGCCAACCATGAAAACGACCGGAAATTCAAGCCCCTTTGGCCGCGTGGAGGTCATCATAGAGTAGACGGAATTATCACGAGTCGATTCATCGGAGGAAGACATCAGAGCGAGAGTCGACCAAAAGAAATCTTCGAGGGTATCAAAATCTTTGTAGTGTTACCGACGAGGGCATCGAGGGTTTTCCTGTCGCTCAGTAGTCGCCGTGTACCATCATCGACGAGACTCACAAAATCGAAAAGTAATTAATACTTCAGTAATAATCTCCGAAGGATTGGCGGTACGATCGATAGTCTTGAGGAAAATTTTGCGAGACGCAAGAAACTATTTTTCGCCTTACCGGTGATAACAGAATCCGCAGCCAAATCAGTTAGCGCTCCATCCAGGCCGAGAGCGAGATAGATTTTTTCCAAGCTGGCTGGCCCAATACCAGAAATGATATTTCTTTAGTAACACGTTCAAAAGGAAACCCGATCGCGTGGATTAAGAACGAGTCTCAGAATAGCTAGAAACGTCTTTAATTTCCTTACGATCATAGAAACGAATGCCGCCAATAATTTTATAGGGAATATCGCGCGAAATCAGGGCTTTTTCCAGGGCAAAACTCTGCGCGTTAGTGCGATAAAGCACGGCAAAATCGGAGAAATTGCTTACCTCATTTTTAGCATTGGCTAAGAGATTGATAATTTTTAACGCGACAAAACTAGCCTCAGCCGATTCGTCATTGAGAGCCTGGATTTCAACCTTTTCCCCATCCCCAGATTCGGTAAATAACCCTTGGAGCTTCTAGTTTTATTATGTTCAATGACTGTTGGCCATTGGCCCTTAGAATATTACCGGTACTGCGATAATTTTGTTCGAGTTTAATAACTTTAGCGCCGGAAAATCCGCTTCAAAGTGAAGAATATTTGCGGAAAATCCGCGCCACGCCAAGAATAAATCGACTGCCAGTCATCACCGACTACACAAATGTTTTGTTCAGGACCGGTAAGTAATTTAATTAAACGATATTGGACATGATTAGTATCCTGATACTCGTCAATCAGAATGTGACGGAAACAGGTCTGCCATTTTTGATGCACGGCTGGATTAGTCTCAAAAAGCTCCACGGTTTTAGTAAAGAGATCGTCAAAAATCGAGGGCAGAAGCGGCTGCCTTCAATTTTTCATATTCAAAGAGACTTTGGCGATATTTTCTGCTGAGGGTAACTGGCGGAAGCTTCATATTCTTCTTGGCAAGACACCGGCATTTTCGAGCTAGAAATCGTACTTTGAATAGTTTTTCGGACGGAGATTCTTATCTTCGAAAACGGAGGTTTTAATCGCGCGTTTAATCAGGGCCTCCTGGTCAGGAGTATGCATAAATTAGGAAGATTACGGTCGAGGTGAAGATTTTCCCGGCCTCCATGCGTAAAACTTTTCGACACAGATGCCATGAAAAGGTCCCCATAAATGGCATAAAATTGCGTGGCACCTCTGGCGGATAAAAGATCGGAGTGAAGAAAGGATTTTAGATTGTCAGGGTACTCATGGTTTCCTTTTTGAGGCCTGCTTTTAAGAGGTGAAAAGCGCTCACGCATTCTCTGGCAGCCTTGTTAGTAAAAGTTACCGCGAGAATTTGTGAGGGCAAAATCGCGAGTAATCAAATTGGCGATACGAGTGGGTGAGGGTTTTTAGTTTACAGAACCAGCACCGGCCAAAATCAAGAGCGGCCCAGAAAGAGTTTTCGACGGCGTCAGCTTGGGCGGGATTTGACTCAGAGGTAAAAGATTCATAGATTAATTATACGCTGCTAATGACAAATATCTGCTGAATCGTTTGCTGACAGATAGGCATGGAAAAGGCGAGATAACCGGCGAGAAAAAGTAATGAAACGTAGTATAAAAATAAAAATGCGCCATCCCATTAAGTCGTAGAGAAAATAATTTAGCACTAATTAGGCGAGGAGGCTAATCAAGATAATTAGGGTGAGAATATCCATGTATTTCTTGGCAATGGCAAAATTTTGTTTTATCTCATGGATGGTATCGTGCATAGTGAGTTGACCTAGGTAAACTTGCACAATATAATGCGTAGTGGCATTTAATACGGCAGGATTAATCGATTGGCCCGGATTCCGCGAGAAAGTGGTCAATCTTGGCAGAAAAATTATTCATCAGAGTCTGTTCGAGATCAATATTACTTGGAATTTGATAAATATTATCGATGATGATTCTGGTATTTTTGATATTCCTCTAGCATCAGCTGGCCGGAAAATTTTCGGAAGGAATTATTTTAGCAGTCTGGAGATTATACATCACTTCACCCGGCATGATCTGATTATCGGGAGAGGTTTTGCGCAAAATTAATAATCTCCGAATTCATCGTGCTGGTAAATTCTTGAGTACCAGTGCCGTAAAAAGCGATCGATATAGTGATTTGGCTTTGAGAAACCTTAATCAGTGTAGTAGGTGGGATTTTCACTAAAAATATTTTTATACTGGCATTCATGAAGTGTCTGATTGGCTTGATTAATAAAACCAGCGAGCAGTGCTACGACGAATAGGAAAAATCAGAGCCAAAAGATGACGAATTTTGAAACGCTTGAAATTTTCTGAATATTATTAAAGCATTACCTTTATTATATACGAAATATCAGGCCACGTGGGACCTGATATTTTTAGACTACAATAGGTGTGGTATAACTAATAAACCATCTAGTTACGAGCCTAGATGCCAACCAGCGGTTTGACATCGGCACCTAGATGATTAGAGACGACGGCGAAAATCCTGATAACCGCGATTAATGGAATAGACATTGCGCAAGATAGAAACGCCAGCCAACATACCGAGGAGTAAAACTACACCAGCTGGACGGAGGGCTGGAGGCGAAACTGAGTTCAGCGTGCGCCAATTAGTCGGGCCAGAAACGTAGAAACGATGAGCATCGAGCAATTCTGACCTTGGCATTTAGGTTGGTGAGGTAGTGGAATAGATCGTACGATTTTCAAAAACGCAGTCATGAATCAGAGTGCGGCCTTCAGCCATGGCGGCAATCACGGTGAAGGAATGGGATTATCGATATTTGAGACCCGGGAATGGCATGGGATGAATTTTATCAGCCGGTGCCACTAGGTCAGATTTCAAGATATGCAAATCAACTAGACGAGTGCGGCCGTTATAAGAGAATATTCCTCAGAACGTTCAATTTGGCATGCATGGAACGATAGATACTTCGAGCTCAATTTCCGAGGAAGTCAATCGGCGCGCGTAATGGTAATTTCGGATTTGGTGACTAGACCAGCTGCCAGAAAAAGACATAGCCTCGATCGGGTCTTCACTGATATATTCCACATCCTTATCGATGCACTTTTGACACGCACCACAAGCGTGGTGGTGCCGATTCCCTCAATCACCCCGAGGTCTTGCAAAGAAGAAACAAACATCCTGCACCATATGTTCGGCGAAGCCCCCGATGGTAGTTTGACCAGGATAAAGCGCCGCGCCATAAGAATATTCTCGTTACCGTGTCACCACGCTCAATAAGGACGATACGTTTACCGGATTCATCGCGAAGCACTTTTGATCGACCTTAGCCTCGTAAAAACCAGTGTGAATAGTGGCATCGACATTGAGACCAAAGACCGAGAGGGCGCGAAGGTGCGGTTCGACGGTGCGCGTACCAAGAGAGGCAGCCACCAGCATAAGGCGAGGCAAATTTCCTTATAAAAATGGAGGAGTGGCCCCATCAACATGAGGACCGAGCGAGGTCTTGCGGGCGGCAGCGAGATCCATTTCGACCTCAAGCTGACGCGGAGGAGGTGATTTCCAAATCTTTTGACGATTGACCCAGCGACACTTCACGCCGATCGACTCAAGCACTTCGATGATACGAAAAACTTCTTCGATGCGAGCGAGTTTTTCAGCTGCAGTGCGACCATGATTAAAGTAGTGCAGCGCAGCAAGCCACACCGGCACTTTTTTGGAAGAATTAATCGTAATAGAACCACTGAGCGTCTTGCCACCATTGATACGATAAGACTGAAAGAAGAGTCGCTGACGGCTAAAATTTGATGACCGAGCGCGGAGGAAATTTTCTTAATCATTTCGAGAGAGGTGTTTTGGTCGCCTTTTTCGATACGATGGACGGCGGACTGAGAAGTACATCATCTTCGCGAGCTCACCCGGTGATACCCTTTTTCACGACGGAGATTGGTAATAGTCGCCGATTTCTTCTTGATAAGTTTTTGTTTTCATAAGAACCTTTCCTAATAAACCATAAATATTATATCATGGATGGTATATTTTGAAAATAAAATAAGACCCCTAACGAGAGTCTTATTTGGAGAATTTTCAGATTTTGAGCTTCTTTGACGCCACAAACGACATTATTCGCGTAGCAACCTTCGACAGAACCGCCGTCAAGATATTGACCAGAGGTGGAAGCGACGCATGGTTTGACCCGCTTAGCGGTCATAGATTGGGTCGGTGATCATGTGTCCTGATCGGTTGGACCAAAAGTCGTGTTCATTGAGCAAGGCAACAATCTTTTGCAGAAATCCGCGAAAGAAACATATTTGCTGACATTAATCTGATTGATGAGGGCTTCTTCGACTGATGGCTTTTTCAACCATTCGTGAGCTTGACTGTCTTGGACCTCGAGTACGCCATATTTATCGACTTTTTCCTTAGGGATTTCGACACTAGAATAGCCGAGAGTCAGTTTCAGACTGAAGAATTAATCAGAGAAGTGGCGGCAGATTCGCCATCTGGATTCCAAATAAGTCATCGCTTATATAAACAATCACTGGGTTCGTTAAGATTATACTCTTCGGCAGCCATAGCGACAGGGACGAGCGGTGCCATATTTACTATTGGCATCTTGAGAGATGTAATGAATCTTAACGTGCTCTGGAAGAGTCTTGGTAAGAGCGACACTATCAGCCTTACCGCGAGAAATCAGATAATCATTTAGTACAATATTATCAGAGTAGAATTCACGAATCTTGGCAAGGTTCAATATTGCTAACCACCATATAGATATCGGTAACTCCAGCTTCAATGAGTTCTTGCACAGAGTAGTCGACGAGTGGACGGTTGCCAACTGGTAACATGGATTTTTCAATAACTTTAGTAATCGGTAGACGACGTGGTACCCCATCCGGCCACAGGAATAATGGCTTTGGTAATTTTTCTGCATTTTTCTCCTTTTCTGAATTATACCATATTTTTACTCAGTGGCAACCTCTGGTGGCTATTTTAGCTCAATTAAAGAGTCGCGCCAATACTCAGAATGTTCAGCTAATTAAGAGGTCGGCAAGCGTGGCGGCAATATTAGTTGAGGCCAGCGTCAGGCAAATTATTTAGTCGATAGTGCTGGCTAAACTCGGTATTATCATAAAAATAACAAGGAACAAGATTAGTAGATGTGAGGTCTTGGCTTGGTGGGTATTAGCATCAAAAAGTTCCTCGGCATTACCGCGATCGGCGGTAATCAACATCATACCACCTAGCTCATCAACCTTTTGGCGAGACGCTGAAGCTGTGCATCGATGGCTTCCATAGCAACCACGGTTGGCTCAAGCTCAGCAAATGCCCCACCATATCGCCGCCAGCAAAATTAATTCGGACAAAATCAAATTCAGACATTTTTTTCAAGCACGGCGTCAGTAATTTCATGGATTTCATCCAAGGACGTTCGTCATAGAGGCGCGTATCGGATTTAATTTCGAGAAATTCTTCGCCAGTGAGCGGCTCATAACTATTGCCGTTAAAATAATAGGTAATATGGCCGAACTTGGCGGTTTCGGAACAGGCTAGCTGAGTAAGATTTTTTGGCTGCCAAATATTCATGCAGAGTGTGTTGATTTCGACTGGAGCGACTAATGATGCTCCGGAAAATGACGATCCACATCATACTCAGTGAGACTGGCAAAGTAAATCGGAAGTTTCTGATTCTGTTCGGTCCCACGATTGAAGCCTTGAAAATCATCGAGACAAAAAGCTCGGCAATTTCAAGGGCGCGATCGGCACGAAAAATCAAAGTAGATCAAAACTATCGTGTGGCTGGACTAGACCAATTGGATGCTTCGCCTCATCCGTTACCACGAAAGCTGGAAGATACTGATCTTGGAGACTAGGTTCAGATTCACGAAAAATACTGAATTGCCGCGTCTGCAGAATTAAAATAATACTCGGCCTGGCCATGAACTAAGGCCCGCCAACCACGTTCCACCATCGACCAATCAGTTTGATAACGGTCAGCAATGAAGACCATGCGACCACCGCCAGAGGCGATTTGAATATCGACGTCGAAATCATTTTTAATTTCTGATACAGCTTGATCGAACATCGTGAGATATTTTCTCAGCTGACTGCAGAGCGACATCGCGACCATCGAAGACTGCGTGTACGCATGGTTTTGATGCCAGATTCGAGCGGCGCGTCTTTAGCATAGCAAATAGATGAGATAACTCACTGTGTACCCCACCATCAGAGAAAATCCCGGAAAAATGTAGGGAGTGGACTGGTGGGTTTTAAGATTTTCGATAACCTGCCAGGCTTGAGATTGCCGATCTCTCCAGTGGTAAAAGCTTGGTTGATTTTAGCGATACCCTGCTTAATAATTTGGCCACTACAATGAGGGCGTTATGTCCAACTTCGGAATTCCCCATTTGACTGAAAGCCAAAAATGCCCACCGCCTCACCGGAAGCTTGGAGGGCTAAGCTTAGGATAATTTTAGATCTAATTGATGGAGAAATTCAGTGTAGGCTAAGGCTACAGCATTACCTTCGGTTTCCTGACGGATGCCTACCCCATCCATCACCACGAGGACGACTGGGCCGCATAATTTTTCTTTTGATTTTGTTTGCATGACTCACCCTTTTTATTGCTTAATTAATGCGTTTGATTGGCTGCGGCAGAGGCCAGGACATTTTCGAATAGTAATACACCCAATAGTAAGCGGACCTACGCCACCAATTTTTGGTGTGATAGCAGAATATCAGTGCGAGCGCGAATTTCATCGTTAATGTCACCGAGAATCACTCCGCATCACTGGCCGTACCGGCATCAACAATCACCGCACCCTCGCGAATCATTTCAGAAGTAATGAGATGAGGGTTCCTGTAGCGGTAATAATGACATCGTGATTTTAAGTTCAGAAAATCGAACCACGGTGAAAAACCGATACGCGAAGATTCGTGAACATGCGGATGAGCGGTTCACCCACCAAGCGACCACGACCGACGATGGCGATAGATTTATTATTCAGTTCGATACCGTAGCCAGTGAGAAGCCAGTTAATGGCGGTAGCGGTGGCGCTTTATCAAACTGACTTTTGCCGGTTAAACCATCGACGTCTTTTTCGAGGGCGATCAGGAGACCAGCTCCTCAGTCCACTCTCGGATTTTTGCAGTGGAAGCTGCAAAAATCACCGAAGAGACAGAACTGTCTTGATTAGCAGATTCGATGGCGGATTGACAGCCTCCTTGGTAGGATTTACTACTTGGTCAATTACCTCAATCCGATATCTTCACCGTAAAGCTTTCTTCAAGCTGACATATTTTTCGATGACGGGATTATTTGAATCACGAATAATGACAATTTTCGGACGGATTTTACGTGAGCGGAGAGCTTTCACCTGATGAGCTTGACTGCCTTAATGAACCCGACTAATTCACGTAGCATTTAATTCTTTTAACCATGGAGCTCCTTACTTAATTCGTCTGGTTCTTGTTCGATCTAAGCCGAAATTTATCGAAGACAATTTTGCGATTTCAGACGAGCGGCAGCAAGATCGACATAGGTTTCGGCAGATTCATTAATCAAAGATTAAGAGCGGCTTTTTCACTGACTTTCATCACCATGGAAGACCTGGCCTTTAAGTCAGCATGTTCGAGGAGCCAACCAGAGTTGACTAAGTTAGTGCGTTTTTCTGGAGAATCTGGACCGACTTCTGAGCATTGCGCCAAACTTCGATCCCACCGTGCCTCGGCCTCGTCGGCTTCTTCATCAGTGAGGTAGATATTCTTGAAGAAACTACCAGCACTAGCGATCAGGATCTGGCAGCTTAGAGTTTCTCACTTCATGAACCATGCGTGCGATATTAGTTGGTGAAAAATCAGTTTCTTGATGTTCGTCTACTGCAAAGCTTGCAAGGAGCGGTAGAATGGTGGATTAAGTTGACCTTTTCAAACGAATGACGATAGAATAAATAAAGTAACGACCCACACTTTCGCCAGAATTAAAGATGGACTTGCGATAGCTCATCTGCATATCTTTCGCAAGGATGGTTTTAAAAGTTTTTCCTTCAGATCGTAGGCATCAGCAGAAACGATCACCTGAGTGACTTCCTGACCATAGGCGCCGATGTTCTGAACTGAGAGGCACCAGCGGTACCTGGGATGCCAGCCATCGCTTCAATACCAGAGATAGCCAAGAGCGGCGGTAAAATTGACTATGGGAGTCCCAGATTTCACCACCATTAGCGCGGAAATAACCGTATCCCTCTTCTTTTTCAGCCTCGGCTTTCACCTCGGCGCCGTAAGTGGCTTCAATTTCCTCCGCAGAAAGCTGTGAAATACCGAGAATGCGATCGAGCAGGATCGCACCATGATAACCTGCGTCGGTAGCAGAGTATTAGCACCATGCCAAGGATGGTGACTGGAAGATCAGCAGCGAATTGATAGGCTTCTGGAATTTCATCTTTAGACTTGATTTCGATGACATATTTGGCTTGGACCACCAATGCGCATGGTAGACAAGATTTTTAATCGGGACATTTTCGGAAATTAACATTTATTCTCCTTGTTTTTATTAAGTTTAACAATGGTTTAAAAATTCAAAAATAACTAAATCATTACTTTTATTTTAACATAAACAAATCCGACCTCTCATGTTAAAATAGATAAGTAGTTTGAATTTCAGTGAAGTATTCAGGTTTATCAGCTTCTGGTTTTTGATGTTCATTATCTATTCTTTTATCGGCTGGGTCTTGAATGTATTTGGATCGAGTGTCGAACAACGAAAATTGCAGAACCGAGGTTTCCTTTTCGGACCAATCTGCCCAATATATGGCGTGTGAATGATCTCATTTTTAATCCTGACATAAGAGATTCATTTCGAGATGGTATATTGAATTTTTATTTTTCGCCTTGATTTGTGCAGTGATTAGAGTATACTACTAGCGTGGTCATGGATCTTTTCGGGTGCGTTGGTGGGACTACTCAGAGACCACACGTTTCTAACTCTAAACGGCCGCGTCTCACTCTGAGACTTCTCTTGGCTTTTGGTCTGGGTGGATGGTAATTAAGTACGGGCTTGCACTCATTTCATTTTACATTTGATTTCACCACTCTTCCTGGCCAATGATTGAATCAATTAATGGGGTACTACTGAGCAATTTTGGTAATTGATATTATTTTTACTACGGTGGCGACTTTGAAATTACGTGATAAATTCAGCGCAAAAATTCGGTTCAAACCTAAAATTGACTTAACTTCGGAAATTAAAAAGCTGACCTCAGTGAATATTATTCGTGCGGCTGGATTTAGACGCCACGTGACCAAGCAGCAATGAAAGAAATATCCAAAAACCCAAGAAAAATATTGGCAACAAAAATCAATTCGATTACTAAGCCAGAAAGAAGTAAATTATTCCAGCTTGAGATATTTTTCAAAAATGCGACAGATAGTAGGTGGTACTGACGAAATTTTTCGACGCTGGCTCCTTGATAAAACTTGACTCTTACCATCGACAGTGAGTAAAAATCACCTGCTTCTGGCGCGAGTGAGCGCGACGTAAAGAGGCGACGCTCTTCATTGACTGAAACCTGATCTAGTCTTTAATTCTTCTACGATTTGATTAGCTCAGTCTTCAGTGGTGGATCTTTAACATGAGCAGGAAAACCCAGCTTGGCTTCGCGATTATTAAGGATGATCACATAATCAGCTTCGAGGTCCCTTAGATTGGTGCACGGTGAGAAAAACGAATTTTAGAGTCGGGCCGCGGTGAAATTCTATACCATCTGAGGTTAAATTAAATTTACTGCAGTGTGCGAGGCGGAATCGATCAATCTGAAAAACGACCGAGCATAAAATCGAGCTGTCTTTCGGGCAGAGACTCAAAAGTAGTGCGTCAGGACTTCTCGGATCGAGTCGCTCTCGAATCGCCGAGAGATCTCCACGACCGGTCTCTAGCGTGTCTTCTTTTTGGCTTTGAATTTGTTTTTCGAATTTGAGTATGATCCTGCATGATGAAGCTCGAACTTAGCCTTGCGAGGGTGGGACGAAAACGATAGGGTTTTTGGAAATGCGATGCAAGGAAAAATCACCCTATCTACGAAAATTTAGGTAAAATCGACGCGACTCACCACTAAAACCATAAATGGCCTGCCAATCATCACCCACGGCGAAACAGGTTGCTTTGCGAGGATTCAATGAAGAAGATGCAAAAATTCCTGGCGTAGAGCCAGAGATATCCTGATATTCAGTCGACAATAATATAGCGAAACCGGGTTTTCAATCTCGACCAGGCGAAGATACCGAATCGCTAATTTGATCAGTCCAGAAAAACGTAGTCTGATGTTTTTCTAGGAGACTGGATAATTCCCTTTGATATTTTTCGAGCGTGAGGAATAATTTACGGTATTCCTCGAGAAGAGAATTTATTAGCGATGACGATGGTGTGACAGAATCCAGCTCGTGCAGATCGAGAAATTCGCGAATAATTGAAGTCTGCATTGTAAGCTCATCAGAATCCAGAAACAGTATCATCAGTCTATTTTCAAAACGGGCTGTTGTCATCTACTTCTTTGTTGCTACGGAAAAATCTGGCCACAGACTTTCGCAGTAATTTCAGCGCTAAGCTATGAAAAGTCTCAATCGTGATGTTCGGTGGCGGAAAGCCTTTTCCTCAGCAAAATTTGCTCGGCAAATGTCTTGATAATATTCAGCGTAAGAAACGTTCCCCTGAGTTCCGTGGCCGAGTCATGAGTAAAAGGATAAAACCAGATATTCTGGAGGGCTGGCAAAACCAGATTGCAGGAGATAGAGATTTTGCCGAGAATGGTGGTGTTTTGCCGGAACCAGCACCGGCCACAACTAGATTAAATCTGGCAGGATCATAAATAGCTGCGTTGCTCTCTATCGAGAGGATGATTTTCAACGAAAATCTAGCGTAAGAATGTCGAGGATTTATTTTGAATGATGGCATGCTTGGCTCTTTTTATTTAAGAGCCAAGATTATTTGAATAATAAAATGAGTTGCGAAGCTGGTTAATATTTTAGAAAACTGGATTCATCTACCGACGCGTAATAACAGTTTAACAAAAATCATAGCTCTCACTACGATCGTCTTGTGGTGCGAAACAGGACTTCTGAAACCTGCACCCTAGAAGCTGAGACTCGCACCAGTTGAGCTAGCGCGTCTGCCAGCATTCCCGCCATTCGGGCTTTGAGGATAATTATGCAAAACCCGACAGCGTTCGTAGAATCCAGAAATATGATTCTACGCTGCCTTTTATCTGCTTACCGGTAGAGGCATTAAAGATGTCGCCTCAGTCATTAGTGTAGAAGATTTGCAGATGCATCTTTGGTTTGTGTGTATTTGCCAAAAATCTGCAGGTGGATTGTATCGACAGTGGCGGAACCACCGCTTCGGAGATTAATGGTGGATTTTTGAGCTGCCGGTCAATATATTTACCCCTGGGCCGCGAGTGCTCTGCTTAATACCATCAAAGGTCGGCGACGAGATCTGGATGCTTTTAAGCCGAAGCGGCAGCAAGCGTATTGAAGGCATTATCAAGATTAGTTGTATCTGCTCCTGATTTATACATTTCGATCGACTTCAAACTTGGCAATTTTCTCTGCAGAAGTTATCTGAATTCATATCTTCAAGAGTTTTACTAATACCATTAGAGAGATGTACTACCCATAAAGGAACCAGACCGAACATCATCAGTATCCAGAAGCATCCCCCACCGCCATTGAGGTGGCTACTAAACTGATTGTTCATAACTTGATACTTATCAGCTAAGCCGGGAGTCTGAAG
>BNJV01000143.1_pt1 | contig 154304 bp, 172 predicted proteins | sample 8540591 | NCBI WGS metagenome assembly BNJV01 (sample SAMD00202457, study PRJDB9452) | human saliva metagenome | host: Homo sapiens
TTTCTTGACATTAGACTCCAGGAGCCTGAAGAGTCTTTGAGCCGACTTAGCCTGGCTGACCAGTCAATCAGTTATATATTTCACATTTTTACTTTTTGAAGTCATAGCACCAACAAATTTATTCTCATTCCGCCTCAATAATCTCATCTATTTTATCTTTCACCAGGATCCCACCTGTAAACAGCACAACCCCTCCACAGCGTTGAAGGTTTTACAGCAGCATTTGAACTTATTTTTTACTTTTTCAGACACCCATCGCACAATTTCTTGAACTATTTATTTTTCTACTTCAGCCCAATCTTTCCTTCCACCGTTATCCGGCGTGATACCCTCTTTGTTCATCGTCTTTATTTAACATCGATTATCTTAATGGGTCTTCATATCGGCCTATTTCAGCAACGGTTAGTTCCGCATCTCTATCGCTCATCTGCCCACAAACTTCACATCTTGCCCGCACCACAGCCTTCAGCACCATAATTAACGCCCATCCGAAATTTCCATTCGCGCCGCCGACGTTCACTGATACCACCACTATTTTACCACCTTATTTGTGCTTATAAATTGCCTGGCTCACCTGGCTGAAACGATTACGTATTTTTACCACAATATTTTTATCGACGACAATGAACAACACTGCCCACGACACCGCTTCAAATTATTTTTATACCATAATACCACAATCATTTTATCGACTGCAATATTTGAAAAAATTTCTTTATCGTCCAGATCGCGATTACCGCGTTTCAGCACGTTTTTAATGAATATCTGTCCATTCTCGGAACACAGCCGCAATCAGCCCCATGCCCACCACCAGGAACTTTCAGCATCGCAATACTTCACCAGCACTCGTACGTTGCCGCATATTCGTAAAGACAGTTCCCGACGATAACCGTCAATCATTCTGCCCACGTGCCGTTGAATCTGCACGAGGCTCCACCTCGCCGTTGCGCCGCGGCCGACGCACAGCTTGCCATTGCGTCAGTTGTCTAAAAATCACACCTGGGCCTTTACTGCGCCACCAGACACCAGACAGCTCACTGCACGCCCAAGAACACCTTCATCATCACCATCCAACCTCAACACTGCACCATTACCTTGCTCAATGCCCTTCTTTCACTTTTAATTAGATCTCATTGTACCCTTTACGACTCCAGATGAACGCGATGAGGTCAGTTGCTCAATTCTATCACTTCTTTCACGGCGCAGTTGCTGGCGATGTCATTACCTGAATTGTTCCGCTGTGGGTTTGAACATGATACGTCATAATTTTGGCTCACCTTTTAGGTCGCATAAATTTCATATCTTTCAACGACTTCACGCGGCTTCAATCCTTCCGCTGATGCCCAAAACACCAGTAACTTTTCACCACCAGCTTTCGCACCATTAACTGTTTCTTCGGTTATAACGCCATTCCACATTTTTGTTTGTTCATCAGGTCCAACTGCTCTTCCACCACCGTCGGTTCACACCCTCAGCCTGATTATCTGGCTGATTGTCTGATCATTTATTTTCCACCATATTTTTTTCACCACTCCCACCTCATCCACATTTTTCTCCTTCTGTTCAAGACTTGCACCATTACGGTAACATAATTATATTCAATTTAATTTGTAATTTTTACACAATTTATTTCCACTTGCGTACTGCAATCGGATAACATCAGCTGGTTGCCGCCCCGACCATTCATTTCGCCTTTTTCATCAATTTTCATTAAATTCAATATTTCATCCTGCCCGTTCATACCCACCAACTTCGCCGAAAATAGCCTTGCACGCATTTGCGTCCGTCACCAGCGCACACACCGCCCATCATTTACCGCCCGCTGATTGTCGTTTTATTTAACATGAAATATCTGTGGTCATACGTTCATGCCATAACACAGCTTCAATTGGTCACCACAGCTTCATCGTCAATCGCCAGCGCTTCATTATTGTTACTTGTACCAGCCTACCTGTGATCTTCATTTCGACATCAGACTTTGACCTTTCTCCTTATCCGCATCTCATAATGCCGGTCGCTGAAGACAGCGATGACAAAACCATCCTGCATGACGCATACAGTCATTTGACATTTCGAATGTCAACGCTTTACCGCCTCATTTTTCCAGTTGTTCATAATAAATGATTACCGACCCTTATTTTCCAGTAATCACCACAACAGCCGCTGGCCACACAGGCTGTTTCACCACAGCGATGCCTTTGCCAGAACCGTCCCAGCCCCGCAGCACCGCCCATACACACCCTTTTTATTAATTTACGAAACCATCAACGCGTTATACCGGATGGTTTTTCGCACGACCAAACATTTCGCCTTGTCACGATACCGTTTGCTTTTCGTCATATTTTCCACCATTACGCCATCTGAACTACAACCGCACCATTGCCCAGTGATTATTTCCACATCCTTCGTATCACTCCAAAGTTTCATATTCACCACCGGCGCACAATCTATCATTTGAAGTTGTTTGATCAATCCACATCCCTACATTGCATTACAATCTTCACTTCAATCAGAGACATGCCATTTATACTGTCTCTATCATTAAAAATATCATTAGTCTTTTTCGAGATTGAATTTTCATCACCAACCTGCACCACAACAGCACACAGTCTCACATTCCCCACAAACAAAGTGAGACCATTTCACCCACATCCTCCACTATAATAATTTTACTGCTCACCATACATATCTTATAAAATATGTACCACCTTTATTAGCTCATCATATCATTTTATTAACGATATTTGTTAAATAGAAAATAGCCCCGATAAAATCCCAGTTTGTGAGCAGCATGTGATATCGATAATCTTTTGCCAATAGTTTTCCACCTCGAAGTATATAACTAAATACTATTCATGGCCATTATCACCTTCCTATTTTTTACCATCTTGTTTTGTTATTTGTTTATTTTTTAACGTCCGACACCTTTTAATAAACTACACAACATTTAGAAAGATAGATACGCGAACACCCTAACGAGTTCCCCCATGATTACTCCAGCCGGTTACGCAAAACTTTCACATATTACAAAATTGTTTCACCCGATGTCACCACAAACACAGCCGTATCCAACAAAGTCTTGTATGATACTAACGACAACACCATTTTATAAGTCAGGTTGTATAATAAAGGTTTCAATTCTATGAATTTTCGATTTCACCATCATTTTTGTCTGTACCATTTCCATATTTGATATAATGATTGAGAACCGAAAACAAAGAAGCGACTGCAGGTCATGAAATGGGATGTCGATTCATAGCGAGTCCATCAATATTAGACGCATCGCGTCATCATATCGATAAACATCAGAGCGAGGATATTGCCGATATTAACATAGCAGAACGCCAGCAGCGGCGACAGGAATGAACAAAGATATTGAAATGGCTGCTCGGGGTCAGCGATGAATGTGCGGAGTATCTGAGCTTGTGCCTGCATGTCGACGCAGCCGACGGCTGTGGCCGAAATCGCACACGCAGTCGAAAGGCCCAGGCGGCTTGATGATCGTATGCGGTCAGAATTTCAAAATCGTTTGCAAATAGAAAAACGTATTACTGCCGAAAAACACAGCGTTATTCCCGATACATTTACAGGCTCAGCCACTAAGCCATCAGCCCGCCTGTGCGATATCACCAAAACTTCAGCATGATCAACGTCCGCGGCATCGTCACCTTTGCAAGTTTCTCAATCTTGAACATCCCTTTGAACATTTGAAAGTGCTTCACCAAGTGATGAGAACAAAACTGGCTGGAGCCCTTGTAAATGCGTACATCCAGGGAACAATAACACTTTATTTTCTCAGCGTTCCAACAGCAATATTTCTATCTTTTTGCGCCAATTTGAAATCATACTGTGACATTCGCACGTCAAGAGCCACCAGATCGGCAGAAGGTAGCTTCCCAGCCACAGCCCCAATAATCAGCCATTTTTTCTCAATCGACATATGAATATCTTCATCAATTTTAAACTCAAATTCTCCTTTCAATTTCATCCTTATTTGAAGCAAACCCATTTTCAACATCTTTTGTCTATTTTCCGCAATATCCTTGTTTAGCAAGCATTCTGCTATGTGCAATACTTCCGCAATATCCTCTACATTCTTTTATCAAATGTACCACGCATTAAATTTTTCTAATAATTTATTAGTTTCCTATGGAATCGACCTTCCCACATTTTTTTTCATATTTTCACAGTCCTTTTTTATTTTTTAGTATTGAATTATTTTATTATATCAAATAGAGTAATTTTAAAAGATAAAAATAAATTAATACTAAGCCTATTTAACAGAAATTAAAAATTCATAGAATTTAAACCTTTTTACAATATTATACAACCTATGTAATCTTTAAAATGTCTTTAATTAAATTAATCATTACATCCATACAATAGACTTTTTATTTAGATTTTGAAAACTGTATTTGTGAAAGTGGCGGTTTTTAAAGTGCTTTTATAATATATCAAGAAAGTTTTATGGAAAGCGGAGAAAGCGGAGTAATTCGTTAGAACTGTTAGAACGTTTCGCCATTATCTATCTTAAATATACTTATTATTTATTATATTACCTTTATTAAAAATTATCGGACGTTTATTAAAAAAAATAATATAAATATAATAAAATATAAATAAATAAAATAAGATAATTAAAAATAGGAAGGTAGGTGTGATAATAGATAATAATATTATAGATAGTATTTGTTATATATCAGAGGAGACGGAAACTTATTACGTTTATGTTGCAAAGTTTATCCACATTTATCCACATACCACTCACAAACTGGGATTTATCCTGCTTTATTTCTTATTTAGCAAAATATCATTAAATATAATATTATGATGGTATAATAAAAATTAATTTTATATTTTATAATTAGTATAATTAAAATTAATAATTGAAGGATGTAGGTAAAATGAAAATAATATTATCACTTTTTATTTTGTGTAGTGTTGTAGGTAACATTGTAATTTTGTTATTAATCCTGATTTTTTGACAAAGTTATTATGAAAATTGAATAAAGACTATCATTTGATAGAGAGACATATATACAATTGAAATGAAGATTATAATGCAAATATAGGGATAATAAGGTTGATCAAACATCTCAAATGACAATTAAAAATATTTTTTCAAGAAGTTTGATGAATATAAAAACTTTTACAAAGATTGACATGAAGGATCTTGAAATAACCGCTTCCAGATAAGGAAATAGTGTTTTATACAGTCGTGATGAAAAAAGTATTATTATGAATTGGAAAATATGAATATGACTTGAAAACTAAAGAACAGAAGAATTCAAAAGGCAAAAGAATATTTTGAAAAATACAGTTATTTGAAAAATACCACAAAAGATAGTACCTAGATGAACAATGAGATAAAATTAATCTAATCTAAAAGGAGTGTAAGTACATATAAGTACAGAAAAGCTGTAATTCCTGCTGCGGGACTTCCAATAGAGTTTTACCTGCAACAAAGCTCAACCCTAAAGGAATGTTTGTAATTGTTGATAAACCGCATTGCAATATCTTGTGAAGAACCAATAGCGGCTGGCATTGAAGAAATTTTTGATTATTACTGAAGAAGAAGGTCAATTGAAAATCATTTTATCATTTTGAACTGAAAACCTCAAAGAAAATAAAAGATTTATTAAAATAGCTATCATTTGAACAAATATTTATTATGTACGTCAAAAACCTTAGGGATTAGGACATGCACAAGCTGTGCTAAGCATTTGTTGAGATGAGCCATCGCAGGTGCTTCTTTGGAGATGATATTATTTATACGGACAGAGGCACAAAGTCCCAAAACAAACAATTAATAGAAAATATGAAGACCTGTAAGGTGGAAACAATTTTAGGAGTTCAGGAAGACAAAAGAATATTTCAAATATGGAATAATAAAGCCTTTAACACAAATTGATGTTCAAGTTGTAGAAGATTTATTGAAAGCCAATACCAAAGGAAGTCTGCCAATTTAGCGGGCACTTGGACGATATAAGTTTGAATCCAAAATATTTTCATATTAAAAATACAAAACCTGGTACAGAGAAATTAACTTAGATGTACTCTTATGGAAAATGATGGAGAAAAATTAGCGTATACAATTTGACGGACTTAGATAGATATAAGAAGAGATAAAAGCCAGTCGTCAAGGCAAATGTTATTTTGATTAAGACATGAGGAACTGGTATAGAGTTAGAGAATATTTAAAAGATTTAATAGAAAACGCAAATTATTTATGTAAAACGAAATGTAAAAATTAATCAAGCAATATTAGTAATGATATTATCCGATTTTTAATTTTTTAAAAAATGCAATTTTATATTAAAGAATTTTAAATTAAAATTGAAATGAAAAAATATAATATGTTACCATAGTAGCATATAGATATATAAAGTCTTGAAACTTATATTACATGAGGCGCAGGATGTTACAGAATTTGTGTAACTAAAATGAAAAAGAAAAAAGAAATGGAGGAAAATGAAACAATCAGATAATCAAAAGTTGGAACAGGTATCAAATTTAGAAAGTCTTAATGGATTGACAGTTAGTGAGGAGAATGATAGTTTTGATGAAAAGAATAACAAAAAATGTGGGAATAGTTATAGTAATAGAGAAAGAAAGATGGTCAAGCGTAGGGAACCCAGGTTGAAAGTTACTTAATTACTATATTTTTGAAAAAAGAAGAGTGAAGAAATGTAACTCAAGAAATCGAGCTACCATTTATAGATAATATAAATTTATACGATAAAGAATTAGCTTTCAGCAAATCATGGAAGGAAACAACAAATATTCACAAATTTTTGAAGAAAGACAAAAGTCTAAAGATGAAATGAGCATATTCATATTGCTTGGCTTTTGTACTAGAAAAGAAGAATTGAAGCAGCTGACATAAAACGGTTGAGATTTTGAAATCATCTGAATTCCTGTACAATGCGGTATTTAGACACAGCAAAGAACTGAATCTTGTTGGGAAAAGTAAAAGAAGAAGGAACACACGGAAAAGCAAGAGCTACGTGAGAGTACGAAGTGTTTAAAGAGTTGAAGAAATTGACAGACGAAGAGTGGTTTAAAATATGAGTGAAGAATTACTACGTGAAGTCGGCAAATATGTATCTGAAAACAAATGCTATTAAAATCAACGGTGATCGCTTGAATAAAGAAGCCGATGCGCAACATGCATTTTAGTGTGAATTGGTCACCTTTGCAGATTCAATAGCCTCCACGTAATACAGACAAATTGATTATTGATATTAACAATTGATCGTGGTAAATTCAGGAACCGCATTTCTATGATGCTGCGTGCGCTTTTATATCAATTACAGGTGAAGTACGTTGGGAAACACATGAATTGCTGAAGAAGTATTGATGTATGCAACAGCGTAAGGGTATTACGAAAGGAATTGACTTGGATATCGAAGACAAAAAATGTTAATATGAAAACTGGCGAAACAACTTGATCTGACGATTTAAAAGAGAATTTTTCAATACTAACCAATTTTAAATGAAGTTGTGAATAATTATGAAAATTTATAAAATAAATTCAAAAACGAGGTGAAAAATAAATGGAGCGAATATTTTATTTATTTTGTCGGGAATGATGAAGATTAAGAAAAAATTATAAAAAATGTAACAAAAACTGATTTTATCCATTGTGAATTAATTGTAGGCAATACTGTTTATGATTATTCTGAAACTTTAAATAAAAGTGGTAAATGAAATGGTATTTACCTGACCGTTCAAAACAAGAACTTATTCAGAAAATCGACAGAAATTTTGGAAATAAAAATTTCCAGATGGAATTACAAAATTCAAAATTACATAGAAAATTACTTAAAACAGCACTATGATAAAGATATGAAAGCTAAGAGAAGGATTAGACTTGTTAGAAAGTGTAAAAGGGAGTTTTAATAAAAGTGACAAATGATTTATTCCCCATTTTGCTTAGAAATATTAAAAGCATTGAAAATCACAGATAATCAAGTCTAAACAAAGATAGATAAAATCAAAAAAATATGATGAAGAGTATGCTAAAATGTCAGAATGAGAGATTAAATTGGGTAAAAATAAATAGTCAAAAGAAATTGCATTGAATATATATGCAAGAATAAATTTTCCTAGTACCTGAACGCTAAAATATACCTATAAAACTAACTTCAACACTCATATGGCCTTTAATGAGGAGATTTGTATATATTCGTATTTGCAAGAGGATTTGAAGATAAAGACATGAAAGTTATTAATATGGAATAAATTTTGTTAATTTATGATAACTTCAAAAAGTAAAATGAGTATATAACAATTGACACAGATAGTGAAATTTAATGCAAGTCGGGCTCAAAATAGTGATATTTTGTATACTGAGCTCCCAAAATGTCAAAGGACAGAGAATGTTATTTGTTAGTGAACATACTATTTTTGACTGAACAGGAGTTGCAGGAAGTGAATAATGAACAAAAGAATTTTTATTTGATGAAGAAATGAAATGAATAAAACAGGCTCCAAAATTAATCATAATAGTTGTTTTGAGAATATTGATTGATGAATATTGTTATAACTGTGGAAGGGAGAGAGGAAGAACAGTACTACTAGAAAGTTGAATGCAGCTAATGTTTACAACTGACAAAGTCATAATACTGAGAGAATAACAGAAAGAAATATTTAACTGACTAGATTATAAAATCCTTTATTTTAAATATGATTCTATTAATTTTTCACACAACATATAAATAAATTATAGTTTTACTATCTGTGTTAATGAGAAAACACTGAGACACTATCTGTTAAAATTAGAAAAGAAACACTTATCGTTGTAAATTAATTACATTAGTGATTAAATTAAGAAATTATTGAAACTATCTGGATTAATAAAGAATATTAGGCTGAATTAACTGACAGATGACTAAAAATGTCAATGATTATTTACAGCTATCATGAATATCAAATTCAAACCAAAACAAACAAACAGAGAGAAGAAAGCAACCATCGCCAAACATTTTATACCAGATACCAAAACTCCTGAATCAGATTCCCAAATATGACAGCGCATCCATCCTATTGCCTTTCAGTGAACCTGTCTTGCCAGCATGCCTTTCCCAGCCTGCGGCGCATGGCAATGCTCGCCTGATACTTATACTGAAAATTCGCCCTGAACCTTAAATAATAAGATTATCATCCTTAGAATGGCTTTACCAACAATGTCATTAAATGTTGTTCATCCAACCACTTTTTACCATCACCCGCAGGAAGGCATACCTGATACCGCGATGTGCCACAGAGCTGTGGACACCCACATCCGTATGATCAAGACCATATATACTCAAATCTCACTGTTTGAACAGCCTTGAAACACTGCTGACCACCTCAGCCCATACCACAGAGAAAATCGAGATTATTTATTTATCAAAAATTAAAATTAAAGAAATAGAAAAATTATTAAAAGGGAAGAAAAAGTATCTATTGTATTAAAAACAACTTTTCTAAATATTAGTATTTAAAAGAAGAAAGGAAATAAAAGCATAGAAGACAGGATTTAGGTAGAGAGGAGCAACACTTTAGTTTTTTAGATATGAGGTGTAATTTTTATGGAGCAGATTTTTAAATGAGTTTGAAAAAGAGAATCGAACTGCTATTTAAAAGAGATGAAGCTGAATTGGCGATTTGGAATATGTCAGGGATGGCGGGTATAATTATTTTGAGAGTGTATGTGGAAAAACGGATGGAAGTACAACTACGCTTGATGACCGTATTGATTTTAGTCGTAGATTGACGGGATTATGGATGACCCTGATAAATGAGAAGTGGAGGTTTCTACTCCAGGGTTGAGCGTGATTGAAGAAGCCTAAAGATTTTTAAGATTTTTTGGGGAGAAAATCAATGTTCAGGCTAAAAAGCAATATTGATGGAGCAAAGAAATTTTTAGGAAAACTTGAAAAATTTGAAAATGATACGATTTTCCTTTTGGATGAAAATTTGGGGAAAAAGTTGTGGAAATACCGCTTTTGAAATTAAAAAGGCGAAATTTGATATATGAAATACCAAATGGTGTATTAAACGGTGAGGAGAACTAATGAGAGGAAGAGATCAGAAAAATCTTTTTGGAAGCACTTTGATGAGCTTGAAAAAGAAAAAGGAATATTAAAGGAAGAATTACTTGAAACTATAGAAACTGCATTGCTTGCGGCGTATAAAAAATTATGGGGAAAAAGGATAATGTAAAAAGTAACGATTAATAGGAACAGTGGAGATGTAAAAGTATTTTCACAAAGACTAATTGTAGAAAATGTGGAAAATCCAGATGAGGAAATTAGCCTAGAAGATGCAATTTCTGTGAAAAGCGTGCTAAGCTGGGAGATATTCTGGATTTGGAAATTAATGCAGAAAGTTTTAAGAGAAATGCAATTCAGAATGCAAAACAGATTGTTGTACAGAAAGTTAGGAGATGCGAAAAAAAGAAATATTTTTAACAAATTTAAAGGAAATTGAAAAATTCAATTGTATCAGCAAATGTTAGAAAAACCGATGAAAAGGAATTTATATATTGATATAAACGGGCTTGAAGCGATTGTGCCATTTAAGGAATTATCGCCAGCGGATAATTTTGTACAAAATGAAAGAGTTAAAATTTACGTTGAAATGTGGAGGAATCAACTAAGTTTACAAAAACTTTTGTTTCAAGAAAAATCTGAAGAATTGCTTCGTGGCTTACTAGAATTGGAAGTTCCTGAAATTGAAGAAAAATAATTGAAATAAAAATATATGCAAGGAAGCTGGAAGCCGTGCAAAAGTGGCAGTTTATTCGGAAGATGAAAATCTGGACGTAAAAGGTGCATGTATCGGACGTAATGGAATGAGAATACAGAATATTATTGACGAGCTGCGTGGAGAAAAAAATTGACATTGTGCTTTTGGAACGAAGATATAAAGGAATTTGTAAAAAAATGCCTTGAAATCCTGCAGAAGTTTTGCTTTAGTGGAAATTGTTGAAGGAAGATGAAAATACAAAAATAGCAAAAGTTTTAGTTAGCTGAAAACCAGTTATCACTTGCGATAGGTAAAAAAGGTCAAAATTCAAGACTTTGCAGCAAGACTTTTGCGGAGTGAAAATTGACATTCATACAGAGCCTTTTGAAATAGAGCAAAATGATGAATATGAATTGGAAGAAGAAAGTGCATTTCATAATTCAGTTGAAAAGTGATTTGAAGAATCTGAATTTGAAAAATATCGACAATGCTGATGAAGCCGAAATTTCTGATGAAACGGATGAAGATTATGAAGAGGAAAGTGCATTTGCTGGACTTAATAAAAATGAAGATTATTAGAAAATTCTGAAAACAAGAATAATTTTAAAAATAAAAGTAATTTTTGAAATTCAGATTGTATCGAACAAGGAGATGATTGAGAGTTTGGATACATTAAAAAGATAAAGAAATGAAAAATACCTGAAAGAATGTGTGTTTGCTGTCGAAAAAAGGTGAAAAAGCCTGAATTTTTCCGTATAGCTGAACAAGATGGAAAAATATGTTTTTGATGAGGAAATGAAGGTGCAGGCAAGAGGATTTACGTATGTAAAACGGTTCAATGTATTGAAAAGTTGTCAAAAGCTATAGAAATACAACATTGATATGGAACAGCTTGTGAAAAATGCTGGAAGAAATTAAAAAGGCAAAAAGAAAAGTATAATTGATATTTTAAGACCGATGAAAAATTCTGAATACTTTATGTTTGGAATAGATGAAACTATTGACGGAATAAAGCGGGAAAAGATAAAACTTGTAGTTATTCCAAAAAGATATAAAGTCCAAATATATTGAAGAATTTAAAAATTAATGAGAAATTTAATTTTAAAAACTATATTTATTGAAAAAGCTGAATTAATAGAACTTTTTCAAGAGATGTAAACGTTGTCGGTATTTTTTGACAAAAAGTAATAAAAGGAATATTAAGCAAAGTGGAGGTGATGAATGGATGAAAATACATGAATTGGCAAAAGAATTAGGTTATAGCGGAACTGCTAAGTTTATTGAGGATATTGCTAAAATCGGTGTAAAAGGTAAAAACATCATATGAATGTATTAAGCAGCGAAGAAGAATCTTTAATTAGAAAAAAATCTTCAAAAAATATCCAAAAGTAATCAAAATAACAGTAATAAAAAGCAAAACTGAAAATTTGAATAAAAAAATGAAATGAAAAACCAAGGAAAATAGTACACCAAAGGTGAGTAAACCATTCAAACATTCAAAAATAATGCTGAACAAAAATAAAAATAATAGAAAATTACAAACAAAATGCAAAACAGCCATTAAACAAAAAGATAGTAAACTAAATTCAGAAAAAATTTAGATAATAGCAAAATCAAAAATTTGAACAGTCAAATAAAGTTTGATAAAAAGAAAATCAAAAGAAAATGGAGATGAAAGCTAATTTGAGTAGTCAAAATAATAAAACAAATGATGTAAACAAAGAAAAGCAAAATTTTTCAAAATAGAGAAAACAGAGATAATCGTGAAAACAGCGGAAGAAATTACCAAAAACAGGGATAATCAAGGACGAGACAACCGAAACAGAGATAACTTTAGAAAAGATGGAAGAGATAATTTCAGACGAGATAATAGAAATTTTAATAAAGATGGAAACAATCAATCACGAGATAATCGAGATAACCGTAATTTTAACAGAGATAGAGATAACAATAAATCGAGATAACAGAGAAAATAGTGGAAAAACTTCCAAAATCAGGGATAATCAAGGACGAGACAACTGAAACAGAGATAACTTTAGAAAAGATGGAAGAGATAATTTCAGACGAGATAATAGAAATTTTAATAAAGATGGAAATAATCAATCTCGGGACAATAGAGATAATCGAGATAACAGAGGATTCCAAAACAGAGATAGAGATAATCAAAGTGGTGGAAGAAACTTTTAGAGACAGACAAGACAACCGTAATTTTTCTGATAGAGGCGGATTTAACAGGGATAGAGATGACTTTAGACGAGACAACCGAGACTTTTCAAATAAAAAGGAGACACAATCGGAAAATTCCAGCATCTACAGTGGCTGAAAAAGGAAGAGCTGGTGAAAAGGAAAAGGAAAATTCGATAAGAAAAATACGAGAAAAATAGAAGAGACAGAGAACAGCAGGAAAAAGAACTTGTTCTGACTTTAGAAAAGATGACAAAAGAAAAAAGAAAAACAAGAAACAGGAAAAAGGCTGTCAAAGATGAAATTGTCAGAATTGAAGGAGAGACATAGAATGATAACAATTGAGAAGAAATTGTTATTAAAGACCTAGCTGAAAAACTTGGAATCAATGTTTCGGACATAATTAAAAATTCTTTATGGAAGGAAACTACTTACTGCAGAATGCAATTTTTATCCTTTGAAGAAGCAGAAGAAGTGGCACTTGACTATGAAGTAATTGTGAAAAAGGAAGTAATTGAAGAAGTAGTTATGGTGAAAAAAATATCATCTTGAGCAAGAAGATAAGGAAGCTGAACTTGTTACAAGAGCACCTGTAATTACAATAATGGGACACGTTGACCACGGGAAAGACTTCATTGCTTGATGCACTTAGACATACAAATATTAGTGAGTGATGAAGCTGGAGGAATTACGCAAAAATCGGGAGCTTACCAAGTAAACTGGAAAGGGCAGAGAATTACATTTATTGATACTCCAGGGCATGAGGCGTTTACTGAAATGAGAGCAAGAGGAGCGAATATTACGGATATTTCGATTCTGATTGTAGCGGCTGATGATGGGGTAAAACCTCAGACTGTAGAGGCAATTTCTCATGCTAAGGAAGCAGGAGTTCCAATAATCGTTGCACTAACAAAATTGATAAGCCAGGTGCTGATCCTATGAAAGTTAGAACTGAATTGACTGAATATGGACTTGATGTCACCTGAATGGGGAGGAACTACTGAATTTGTTGAAATTTCTGCAAAACAGAAAATTAATTTGGAAGAACTTCTTGAAACAATATTAATTACAGCGGAACTTGAAGAATTAAAGGCCAATCCAAACAAACGTCCTAAAGCAGTTGTTGTAGAATCAAGACTGGATCCAAAAATGGGAGCAGTTGCCGATGTAGCTTGTACAGGAAGGAACGCTTAAAATTGAGATGTGTTCAGCAGGGGAATCTCATGGTAGAGTCCGTTCGATGCTTGATGACAGAGGTAAAAAAATAAACAAGGCTATTGTTTCACAGCCAGTTGAAAATTACAGGATTTAATGTCGTTCCAAATGCGGGAGATATTTTGTATGGTGTAGAAAGTGATAAACAAGCTAAGAAAAATTGTTGAAGACTTTATCAGGGAAAGAAAAAGTAAACGAACAAAAACAAGAAAAACATATTTCACTGGAAAGTTTATCTCAAGAACTGGAAGAGCAGGAATTAAAAGAATTGAAATGTATCATAAGAGCTGATTCAAAAAGGATCTAGTTGAAGCATTGAGGGAATCGCTTGAAAAATTAAATACAGAAAAAGTTGTAATTAACATAATTCAGGGAAGTGCAGGAGCTGTAACGGAAGGGGACGTAAAACTTGCAGAAGCATCAAATGCAATTATAATCGCATTTAACGTACGTCCAACAACACCAGCCAGAATTATTGCCGAGAAAAACTGAGTAGAAATTGAAACTACAACGTAATTTACCACGCAACTGAAGAAATTGAAAAGCGATGAAAGGAATGCTTGATCCAGAATTTAAAGAAGTTTATCTACGGAAGAATTGAAGTTAAGCAAGTGTTTAAAGCATCAAATGTTGGAAATATCGCTAGGAGCAGTTGTTGTTGACGGAAAAGTTACGAAAAGATTCGAAAAATTCGTGTAATCTCGTGATGGAATTATTATTTTGACGGTGAATTAGGTTCATTGAAAACGGTTTAAAGGATGATGTTAAGGAAGTTGTAATGGGACAAGAATGTGGAATCGGTATTCAGGACTTTTAATGACATTAAGGCTGGAGATATTATCGAATCGTACATTATGGAAGAAATCCCAAGATAACGGATAGATAGGTGATAATTGTATGAATGATAGAAGAAAAAGGATTGGAAAAGGAAATATCAAGAATTGTCGGAATGACGCTTTTGACAGAGGTAAAAATGATAAAATAAAAAAATCTCGTGTCTATTCACAAGGTTGAACTGACAAAAAGACGGGATGGTATCTTGATCTAACTTTTTCAATACTGGATTTGAAAGATAAGTAAACAAGAAAAATCGCTGAAGATTTGAATAAATTAAAAGGTTTTTAGAAAAATTGGTTCGCAGCTATCGATAAGATTTGTTCCAGAAGTTAGAATTCATTTTCGGATGACAGTGTTGAATATGGAGTAAAGATTGCTTCGATATTGAATGAAATAAAAAGGAAAATGATAATATTGAATAGTAGAATTGCTTTTAAAAATTAGAAATTTATTTTAAGGCAGTTCAACTATACAAAAAGAAAGCGATTAACTTGTAATGAAATGGGAATTAAAAAAACTATGATGAAAATTATTTGACATCTAAAAAGTTCTGAATTTGGTGAAAGCAGGTTAATTTCAAGACTTCTCTGAATCGAGGAATCGACACGAAAAGGAAAAAAGTTTCTAAATTTAAATTCAGATGAGAAAAGATATTCACAATCCATTTTTTATTTGAAAAATATGGAAAAGTTGAGAAAGAATACAGCAGGCTGGGAAAAATAAAGAAAAATCGTAGATTTACGGAGATTATGACGTTGATGGAATCTCTGGAGTGGCGTATCTCGTAATCAAAATGCTACGAAAAATTGGGACTCAATGTTGATTATTACATTCCAAACCGTGTTCATGAGGGAACTAGAATAAATAAAACACGTTTTAGCCTTTTTGAAAAATCGGGAAACAAAACTGTTTTATAACAGTTGATACTTTCGATAAATAAATTATGATGAAATATTGATGTTAAAAATATTGGCGTCGATATAATTATAACAGATCATCATAGGCAGATTGGCGTTTCTTTGAGAATAAGGGGATGTGGAAAAAGGAGCTTAATATTCTTACGATAAATCCAAAAGACCAGCAAAACTTTACCCAACAAGTCATTTATCAGGCTCTGAGTTGCTATCTAAAGCTTGCGTGATGCTGTTTATGAAAAGATATGGCGTAAATAAAAATATTATATGATTATCTGGATATTATAATGATTGGGAACGGTTGCAGATGTTGTACCGATGACAGATGAAAAACAGATTTATTATAAGGGCTAAATAATCTAAAACCAAAAATAAAAGGTTTGAAGATATTATTAACTATTTGAAAAATAAATCCTAGAAATATAACGACGAGCGATATAGGATTTTTCATTGCACCAATTTTTAACGCACTTGGGAAGAATTGATAACTCCAAAAAGAGTTGTAAATTTCTTTATTGAAGAAGATGATTTTCAAACTTTTCGCAATAATTGAGGAAATGAAACGTGCGAATAAAATCAGACGTTATCTGGAAAATGAGATTTACAACGAGCTGGAAGAAAAATCACAGACTTGAGCGATCGAAATATATTTTTATGAAAAGCAGAAAGATGGTATTCTGGCGTGTGATTGGAGTGGTTTGTTCAAGAATTTCCATAAAATACAATATTCCAGTGATTCTTATTTCAATAAAAACTGGATATGGAAAAAGCATCCTGCAGAAGTATTGAAGGAATCAAATATTTTTGATATTTTAAAAAGTGTGTCGGACAAGCTGGAGCGGTTTGAGGGCATGACTTGGCGGCAGGGATTTCTTGTTTCGGAAAAATATTTAGGCGAAATTGAAAAAACATCTGCTGGCAAAGACTGGCAAAGAAAAATAGAGAAAATGTCCAGAAAACGTTATATGTTGACGCATGGTTGAATATCGAGAATTTAAACAAGAGAAAAATTACATGAAATAAACAGGCTGTCCCCTTTTGGGCTGATAATCAGGAGCCAAATTTTATGGATTTTGACGTAATTTTCTTAATTTAACAAAATTTGGGATAAATAATCGGCATTTCAAAGGATTTGTCAGAAAAATAATCGGATTATTTCAGTAATTGGATATAATTTAGAACATAAATTAAAGATGAAATAATTTTTATAAGAAAAATTTAAAAATAGTTTATACACGATATTTAAGTCTGTTCATTCAGATTTGTTTATTGAGTGAAAAATAAAAAGATTTTAAGTAAAATAATAAAGTTAATTAATTAAATTATAAATAATAAAAATTTTTAGGAGGAATTAAGAAAATGGCAGTAAAAATTAAACGAGTCTACTTACGAAGTATCAGCAGTTAGAAAGGGAAGAATTAAAAACATTTAAAAGGAACATGTTTTAGTACATTTTAAAGATGCAAAAGTTGATGGTTTCCGTCCAGGACACGTACTCTGCAAAAGTGATTGAAAAATAAATTTAAAAGAAAGAAATTGAAGGAGAAATCTGAAATCATATCATTTCTGATGAATATAGAAAAGCGGTTGCAGAAAAATGAATTAAGACCAATTGCTGATATTAAACTTGAAAAATATGAGACTTAACGATGACAAAGTTGAAGTAGTATTTACAATACCTGTATTACCTTCATTTGAATTGGGACAATATAAAGGTGTGGAAGTAGAAAAAGGAAAAATGTTGAAATTACTGATGAAAAAGTAAATGAAGAAATTGAAAAGATTAAGAGAAAAATGCTGCAAAATTAAAAAGAAGTTGAAGAAAATGAAGAAGCTAAAAATGATGATGTTGTAAATATTAACTTTGAAGGATTTATAGATGGAGGCATTTGATGGCGGAAAAGCTGAAGGGTATGACTTGACATTAGGTTCTCACAGCTTTTATTGACACTTTTGAGGATCAAATCGCAGGACAAAAAGGTGACGAATTTGACGTAAAATGTTACATTCCCAGAAGAATATCATGCTGAAAACTTAAAAAGGCAAAAACCAGCTTTATTCAAAGTAAAAGTAAATTCAATCAAGAGAAAAGAAGAAGCTGAATTAAATGACGACTTGGCAAAAGAATTAGGATTTGACTCTGTTGAAGATATGACAAATAAAACTAGAGAAAATATTACAAAAGAGAAGAAGCAAGAGCTGAAAAATGACTTTAAGAACAAAGTTGTAGAGGCTGTAGTAGATGGAACGTACATTTGATGTTCCAGAAGCATTGGTTCAAAGAGAAATTGACTACCAAATCAATAGATTCGCACAACAATTGCAAATGCAAGGAATGAAATCTGGAGCAATATTTCACAAATGACTGGACAAACATTGGAAACAATGAGAGAAAGCTGCAAAAAGAAAAATGCTGAAAGAGCTGTAAAAACAGAACTAGTATTGCTGAAAATCGCAAAAGCTAGAAGAAATCAAAACAACTGACGACGAAATAACAAAAGAAATTGAAACATTGGCTGCAATGTACGGAATTGACAAGGAAACATTACTTTCTGATGTAAGAAAAATGGAAACTATGAAAGATTCATTGATGAAACAAACTATAGATTAGTAAATCAAAAAAACAATTGATTTATTAGTAAATGAAGGAAAGTTAAATAGTATAGTAAAACTGCTATAAAGCCAAAACTCAAAAATCTATGACTATTTTACTCAAACCCTAAACTTATATAATTTTAATAGTTCTATTTTAAATGGGTTCGAGTATAATTTAGAAAAAAATTACGAAATAAAAAGAATATTTTGATTTTAGAAGAATTTTGTGATAAAATGAGTTTATTAGGAAATTCTTTTTTCTATATTTAAACTGTAAAATTTTAAAATGATTTTACGATAGTTTTGTAATAATGAGAAAAATAAAAATGAAAGAAAAATTGACAGAAAAAGAGGAGGAAATAATATGTCAGCATATAGTCCAGTAGTTATTGAAAAATGATGGGACGTGGGAAAGAAGCTATGATATTTATTCAAGACTTTTAAAGGATAGAATAATTTTTGTAAGTGGAGAAGTTGAGGATGGAATGGCAAACGCGATTGTCGCTCAATTATTATTTTTAGATGCACAGGATAATGAAAAAGATATGGTTATGTATATAAACAGTCCAGGTGGAGTAATTACTGCGGGACTTTGTAATTTATGACACAATGCGTCACATTAAAAGCTGATGTTTCTACAGTCTGTGTGGGACAGGCGCAAGTATGGGAGCAGTATTATTGTCGGCTGGAGCAAAAAGGTAAAAGATACTCATTGCCAAATTCAAGAATCATGATTCATCAGCCACTAGGCGGAGCAAGAGGACAAAGCAACAGATATTCAGATTCGTGCAAAAAGAAATTGAAAGAATGAAGAAAATTACAAGCAAAATTTTATCAGAAGCAACTGGAAAAATCAGTAGAAGAAATCTATGCAGATACTCGAAAGAGACAAACTTTTATGTCACCAGAAAGAAGCTGTAAATTACGGATTGATTGACAAGATACTGTAAAACTTATTTGTAACTTTAAAAAGAAACTACGATTGAATAATTTATCTAAGAAAATGACTTTTTAATTATAAGATGTTTTTAATTTACTGAAATTAATAAAATTTTGTTGTATATTTAGTTTTAGTTTTGATTTGTCAAAAGAAATGATACATCTGATATTTTCGCAATAAAGATTAGTATGATATAAACAATTTGATCTGCTTTGAGATTAAGATGAAAGTTCTACGAAACTATCTCTATATAATATAAACTTCTCTTTATAAAAAGACTCGCTTTGAATACAGGTTATGGTATAAATGAAATGTATATAATTTAAAATTTTGAAAAGCTAAAACAGTTCTTTCTTTTGATGAAATTTTGCTATTATAATGAAATATTAGATTTTAATTAAATATAGTAAAAGTATAAATTATAAAGAAAAACGAGGTGAAAAATATTGGCAAATGATTACTGTTCATTTGTGGCAGGGAAGAGCATGAAGTGGAACGGTGATACAGAGTCCTCGAAGAGGATGATGTGTTTATCTGTAATGAATGTATAGAAGATAGTGCGGAATTGCTGGACAGTTTTAGGGAATATGACGAAAATGAGCATAACAGAGAGATTACACTGTTAAAAGCCTAAAAGAAATAAAGGCAAAAACTTGATGAATATATTATCGGACAGGAAACAGCCTAAAAAGGTGTTGTCTGTGAAGTTTATAATCATTTTAAGAGAATAATGCACAAACAGAAAAATGTAGATAATGATGTGGAGCTACAAAAATCAAATGTACTGCTAGTAGGGACTCTACTGGAAGCGGAAAAACCTTTGCTTTGCACAGACATTGAGCGAAAACATTGAATGTGCTTTTAGCGAGTGCAGATGCAACAACATTGACGGAAGCTGGATATGTTGGGGATGATGTCGAGAATGTGCTTTTAAAAAGCTGATAAAAAGCGGCTGATTATGATATTGAAGCAGCAGAGCATGGAATAATTTATATTGATGAAATTGATAAAATCGCTAGAAAAATCGGAAAAATATGTCAATTACAAGGGATGTTTCTGGAGAAGGAGTTCAGCAGGCATTACTTAAAAGATTATTGAAGGACTGTTGCAAGTGTGCCTCCACAAGGTGGAAGAAAGCATCCGAATCAGGAAATGATAGAGATTAATACAAAAGGATATTCTATTTATCGTTGGTGGGGCATTTGAAGGACTTGGAAGCGAAAGTTAAGGATAGAGTTAATGAAAAAAAGAGTTGGATTTGGGCTGGAAACAAAATAATACAAAACTGATGATTTGACATTGTTTGAAAAATGTACTGCCTGAAGATTTAATAAAATTTGGTCTGATTCCTGAATTAATTGGGGGTTACCAGTAATCACAGCACTTCATGGACTTGATGAAGAAGCAATGATTAAGATATTGACAGAGCCTAAAAACTCACTTGTTAAGCAATATAAAAATATTTTGAGATGGAAAATGTTGATTTGGAATTTGAGAAGGATGCGATTACAGAAATTGCAATAGTTGGCGCTTAAAAAGAAAAATTGGAGCAAGAGGACTTCGTTCTATCATTGAGAGTGTTATGACTGATTTGATGTATGAAATTCCATCAAAAATAATGTTAAAAAGTAATAATTACTAAAGAGGCAGTTACAGATAAAGAGAAGGTAATTGTTGAATAATGTTTAATAATTAAAACAAAAGTATGAAAGGGGAAATTATGCAAAATAAACCATTTATAGCTACAAGAGAATTAGTTGTATTTCCAGGTGTTGTAACTCCAATTTTTATCGGTAGGCAGTCAAGCCTGAAAAAGTCTTGAAGAAGCAATAGCAAGATATGACAGTAAACTGATTCTTTCAGCACAAAAAGATGCAAATGTAGAAGAGCCAAAAATTTCGGAAGATGTGTATGGAAACAGGGTACTGGTTCATGTAATACAGACTGTAAAAATGCCAAATGGAAATGTAAAAGTTCTGTTGAGGCAAAACATAGAGTTTTAATCAATCAATTTCCAAAAGATGATAAAGGCGTTGTTTATGCTGAATATGAAGAAACTTTTTCAAAAACCAATTGACGAAAGTAAAGCTGAAGCACTAAAACGTAGAGTTATCGATGAATTTTCAAATTATGCACAAAAACTAATAAAGTGTTGCCGATATTATTTACAATATAAAAGAAATTAGTAATATTGACAAAGTTTTTGATTTGATTTGTACGAACTTGATGGTTGCAGTGGAAACGAAACAGGAGTTGCTTGAAACACTTGATGTAGAAGCAAGAGCGTATAAAATTTTTGGGTATTCTTGAGAGAGAAATTGAGATTTTTATGCTTGAGCGTGAAATTGAAAAATCGTGTAAAGGAACAGATGGCGAAGTTCAGAAAAACTATTATTTACGTGAAAAATTAAGGTAATGCGTGAAGAAATGGGTGAAGGAACTGATTCTGACGAGGAACTCGAGGAACTTGACCAAAGAGTTAGAGATGCGAAAAATTCCTCAGGGAACTAAAGGATAAAGCTAGTAAAAGAGCTTTCAAGAATGAAGAAAAATGCCGACTTTTTCTGCAGAATCTTCAGTAATAAGAACATATCTTGAGACTGTACTTGAATTGCCGTGGGAAGTTTCTTCAAATGATGAGATTGACATTGAAAAAGCTGAAAAATTCTGAATGAAGATCATTATGGATTGGAAGAAGTTAAGGAAAAGAATATTAGAATTTTTGGCAATACCAATCAATACATTGAAAGGTTCAATTATCTGTCTTGTGGGACCTCCAGGTGTGGGTAAAACATCGCTTGCACATTCGGTGGCACGTTCAATGAACAGAAAAATTCACAAGAATCTCACTTGGTGGAGTAAGAGATGAAGCTGAAATTCGTGGACATAGAAGAACTTATGTAGGAGCAATGCCAGGAAGAATTATAAATTCTTTAAAACAGGTTGGTGTAAATAATCCAGTAATGCTGTTTGATGAAATTGATAAAATGGCTTCTGACTTTAGAGGAGATCCCTTCAGCAATGCTGGAAGTTTTAGATCCTGCACAAAACAACTCATTTGAAGATCACTATATTGACCATACTTTTGACTTGTCAAACGTATTCTTCATTTGTACAGCAAATGATTTGGAGGAAATTCAGGACCGCTTCGTGACAGAATGGAAATTATTTCAATTGAATCGTACACAGAATTTGAAAAATTAAATATTGCAAAAGATATTTAATACCTCAAACACAAAAGAAGAAAACGGATTAAAGGAATTCAAAATTTCATTTTCTGATAAAGCAGTTATGAAAATTATAAATGAATACACAAGAGAAGCTGGAGTAAGAAATTTACGAAGAGAAATTGGTAAATTATTCAGAAAAATAGCAAAAGAAATACTTGTATCAAAAATCTAAGAGTAAAAATCTCTGTTTCTGAAACAAAAATCAAGAAATATTTAGGAAATGCAAAATTTAGAGCAGATAAAGTCAAGAAAAAGAAGGTAAAATTGGTGTTGTCAATGGACTTGCAGTGGACAGCAGTCGGAGGTACCACTCTAGAAGTGCAGGCAGTAAAAATGGAAGGAAAAAGGTGTACTGCAGCTTACAGGAAAATTGGGAGATGTAATGCAGGAATCAGCTAGAGTGGCTTATTCTTACGTACGGCATATAAAAATGAACTTGGAATCAAGGAAAAATTTAACGAAACAACAGATGTTCATTTACATTTTCCGTGAAGGAGCAGTGCCGAAAGACGGGCCATCAGCAGGTATTACAATTACAACAGCGATAATTTCAGTATTGACTGGACAAGGAAGTTAGCAGGATGTGGCAATGACTGGAGAGATTACGATTACTGGAGAGGTTCCGCAGTTGGCGGAATCAAGGAAAAGGTAATTGGGGCCTACAGGGTTGGTATAAGAGATGTTGTAGCTTCCTTATGACAATAAAGTTGATACGGAGGAATTGCCAAAAGGAAATTGCAGACGGATGAAATTCTACTTTTGCAGACTTATGATGATGTTAAAAAGATTGTTTTGTGGATAATAAAATAAAGAAGCAAAAGAAAAGCAAGGCTGTGACGGCTGGGAAATAACATAAAAGTCATACATTGTGTAAACTCATGAATATTTGAATTTACACAATATTTATAAATTTTTCTCATTTTCCCACATTTTCTTCTATCTTTTCGTTGTCAATTCCAAAGAAATAAGTTAGGATAAATCCTCCTGCATAAGCTCAGTATCGCGATTATAAAGTAAATCAAGTTCCTGGAACAGCAATAAGAAGTCTGAATAAGCCCGAGACACCTTGAGAAATTGTTCCTAAATGGAATAGAACAAGAACTCCACCAATTCCGCATCCCTAGACAGGCTGTAATAAACGGTTTTCCTAATGGCAAAGTTACAGCGTACATTAATGGCTCACAATTCCAAGTATTCCAACTGGAATAGAATCTCCACCATATTTTTAAGCCTTTGATTCTTAGTTTTTATATAAATTGCGATTCCCGCGCCAACCTGCCCTCCGCCTGCCATCATAAGTATAGGAAGCAAATACTGACTCCTTTTGTGGGTCCTGTCGGATCATTAAGTAAAGTGTGTATAGGAGTTAAGGCACGATGCAATCCAACTGAAACTAAAGGAAGAAATCCAGCTGCCAGTATATATCCTCCTAGTACTTCCTAATTTCTGTATGCAAAATCAAGAATAGCGAATATAAAGCCTGTTACAACTGTTCCTAAAGGCTGAATTATTATTACGCTATAAATATGCCTAAGGATTAAAGTTAAAAGCGGGGTAAAGAAGGTATCAAGCATTTCGGAACTATCTTTCTTACTCCAGTAAGCAATTATTATGCCCCATAAATAATGATGCAAGCAGTCCTCCCATTCGGTGCAAAGGCTTACCTGTAAAAGGGAAGTATAACTGCGCTCTTGTCTTCTGCTTTTAAGAAGTAAAAGGCACAGGCTGGATTTGTGATAAATATTGACCCCATAATCCCGCCAAGCACTGCAGTTCCCGCAAATTCTTGTCAGATTCATTCCTACATAAATTGCTAAAAGATATCCAAACATAACAAATCCGATACTTTATCGCGTACAAACCACCATACTGTTATTATAAAGCATTTTTGTTGCAACATTTATTACATTTGTAAGTCCCATTATTAATCCTGCTGAAAATTATTCCAGGCAGTAAAGGAACAAATATGTTTGCAATCTTTTGAAGAAATCGTTGGACAGGTCCATTATATTTCTGATTATTCACTCTTGTTCTCGCTTGCCAGCATCCTTTACGTGTGTCTGAAAAATCCTAGAGCAATACCGCTGCTTTGAGAATTCATCTCCTACTGCATTTTACTTTTCCGGTCCTAGTATTATCTCGTAAAGTTTCAGCGTTTACTACGTTCAGTACGCTATCAACTTTTTAACTTTTTCTAAATCTACTTCATTTTTAACTTTAATTCTAAGTCTTGTCATGCAGACTGCGTTTGAGATGAATATTTTCCTTGCCTCCCTAAAATTTCTATAAATTTCCTTTGTTGTTTTGGCATTCATAATGCCATCTCGCTTGTGAGTTGGGTTTCAAAATCTTTTAATTGAATAGTTAAAGATAAATCCATTAGATAGAGGCATATACAAAAGAAAATTTTTGCCAAGGCTTGATGTAATCAATTAAAAATATTTCTTCATCAGCTATCCAACAACATTTGACTTCCAGTATTTTCATTTCTGTTTTTGCAATCAAAAGTTCACCTATAATGTCCAAATTGTCATTGCATTAATTACATCTCCTTTTTCTTATTGTTTCGTGAGCGTTAACTGAAGTTATGTCCTTTGTACTTAATGTGACTGTAGGAACGGATTAGATTTTTCCGGAAATATCGCTCTATTAAAAGTGGAATTCATCAAAATTATTTTCTGCTCTGTTTGTGAGATATAAGTTCGGATTGAGAAACTTACCATATCTTTACGTACCTTTTGAATTCTTCTAATTCTTCATCAGTTGGATAGCAGTTTGAAATAATTATATCGTCAATTGCTTCCTGTGCGACAAAATATTTTGAACTGAACTATCAACGGTAAATTACGGCATTTCCCAAAGTTGGTATCCTTGTGTTACTGGCTTAGGGGCCGAAGCTGTCTTTTAGATTGCGAAGTTATAATGCGACTGTTCGTAATCCGTATTTTGTAAAATTTTCACATTTTTGAAAAATTCCAAGCCTAATCCTGTGTGGATAGGAGGATAAAAAGTTATGGCATCCTATTAGATTATTTTTATTTGGGCAGTAATCCATACTGTATCGATATAATGGGTGTCATTGCTCATATTTATCTCAATTTTTAAATTTTCCTTGTTAAAAGTCATAATGCTTTCCTGCGGTCCAGTAAATCCAATATCAAGCCTCAAATCCTGTCGCTCCCATTTCCTTAAAAAGCTAGATTATCATAATTTATTCCAAGATCATTAAAACTTTTGGATTTACATCCGGGACTAATCTCAAACCCTCTTTGGCATAATAATTTATAAATTTTTAAAATCACTTTCTTTACCCTCTGCAGAAGAGAGCAGACAACTGAATATTCGACTAAGCCAGCCTCAAAAAGTTGTCAACATAATTTAGCAGTTCTTCTTCAGTTGTCTTTCCAGGATAAATTGAAATTCCTACTTCTCATTTTAGTGTTATTTCCCTTCTTCTATCTATTTTTATTCTTGTGCTTCAGCATGTTCTTCTGCCAATAATCTTTTCTCGTGAGCGCGTTAAAGAAAGGATAGTGAAATTACAACTGGAAATTACAATAAGAAGTATGTTTAAAAATAACCGCTCTAAAATCTCCATTTGTTGCTTTAAAACTGCCCTATTGGTCCGAGTGTCCAAGGCGGTGTTGAAGTTACACGGTTTACCCATCCTGTCGCGACCATCGCAAAATAAGTGATAGAGGCATTAACTATCGGAACAATTATAAAGTGCTAGCAATAATGTAGGATTTAATACGATTGGAGCTCAAAAATAATTGGCTCGTTTATGTTAAATATTGAAGGAAGGATTGTCGCTTTTCGTAGCGTCTTACCGTAAGCTGATTTTGATTTTAGTAGCAGTAATAATGCAAATCCCTATTGTTGTTCGAACCACCAATCCAGTATAAACCATTGATATAGCGTTCTGTGCTGACTGATATGAGGAATATTTTGTCCATTTGCCAGTGCTGTGGCATTTTGTTTCAAGAAGACTTAAGCCATAATGGACGTACAACCAGATGCGAGCAATTGAATCACCATGAATTCCCAAAGCTCCGTGAAGAATGTAATCATAAATACGATAAGTATTACGAGAAACCATGAATCACTAAATTTCAAAAACAGGTTTTATAATTGAGCCGACTAGGTCGTGTGTAAATCAATGATCTAGCCAGTAAGTCAAAAATTGTCAATGTGAAAATCACTATTGCTGCTGGCTTAAGGCTTCAAATGAGCGTGCAACTGACTAAACAGCACGGCTTCGACGTATATTCTAAATCCAGTTATTGTCAGCCAATTCTATATGCTCAACTGCGAATATCGCCGCTATAATATTCCTACAAATAAGCCTGCAGAGCCCTAATCTTGACATTTGCAGTGCATATCCAACATCTTCGAATAAGCTGAGAGCCTACTTTGTTCCTTCCTCAACAATAACCTGCACCGCTTTTCCACCGACAGTTTGATTTATCACTTCAATCGGATTAGTCATTTTTGCATAATTGTAAGCAAACATGCACATACTGACAATATTGACCCTGTGATTCCGTCTAATTTATACTGATTTTGAAAAGGCTGTAACCTATTCGCATAACTGCATAAAGACCCATTATGAACATTGTCGCATACGGTGAGGGCAGTAGCATTTGTACATGCTGTGCTAAAACTGAGATTGCCCATTCTTTTGGAAAAGGTGGAAACGCTAAAATTAAAATATTGAGTCCAGCAGAATGACTGAGTGGCAATGTGGAAACTATACCGTCCCGTACGTGCTGTAAATGTCTTTTTGTTCTGATATTTTTGCCATTTTTATTGAAAGTTGATCTAAAACTGCCATAGTCTGCTTCCTTTCCTGTTACGATATTGTTTTTGTGAGTTATTAAATATTAAATTTATTTATTTTGTATTAATTCACAGATCTGTTTTAATAGTTTGGGGCTCCAAGCGGGCTGGTATCCATGCGGCGTAATCATTGCACACGGAACACCTGCTTCGCTTCGCTTCAGGCATCTCAGTGTATCAAATCCAGTGCCTTATTTGAGGGCGACCATCGCCACATCATATCCATTTTACTTCTTCCTCAAACTGCCAATGTGTCACAGCCTTTTTACTTCGATTTCTACGCCTTTTGCATTTGCTTCTTTTTCAAGAGCGACTTACTGCCACTGCACTAGACATTCCTAGTGAACATACAAATAATACTTTCATCAAAATCCTCCTAATATAAATTTTTATAACTTTTGTTTCAACTCTGCTTAAAATAGCTATCAGTTTTGTCTAAACCTATAACTTTTCAAGTTTATCAATTCTTCTATACATTTTTATCATGCCTTCAATTAACGTGCCTCTGATCGATTGTCGTCATCAAATGATCCTGCGAGTGAGACGAATAAGACTGAAGGTGTAATACCTTTCCCATTTACTTCCGTCTGAATTCATTTCCGTCTGAACATTGTGAGTGGATACGAGAGCCTATCATCGCCTTCTTTTCTCTAATAAATTTTTCAGCCTTTTCAAATTCCTTTTTCTGCCTCGCTTAACAGCTCATAAGCTCATTCCTTTTGCTCATTTCCGGCACTATTTACGATTTCCAAAGACGACTAATTCCATTTGTTCCTTATCCATAATTTCTTATTTTCCTCCTTGATATTTTTCTTATTTTCATAATAATCAACTACCTGTGGTAAATATATTTTTCGTGTGCATCCAGTTCATTCAAAACTCTGTTGTGTTCCTGGAACTAATGGATTTGTAGTAAAAGCCTGCAACGCGGTGTGTGTAATAATTTCCTGTAACAGCCGCTCACAGTAAGTTCTTCCATTGCCTTCATTAGCTGAATATATCCTCTCTGCCCAGCATTTGGAAATTTACCAAATGTTATAGAGTTTAGGCCGTTTGCTGTAATGTGTGAGGAAATTCTCAACTGCCGAAATTATACGGTAAATCTGCAATGCTCCTTTATTTCTAGTGTTACAGCCATTATGTGCAGCTTTTACTCGTCATTCACGGTGACTAATCAATTCTGGTACGTGATCAGAATAATAAGCTCCACCTCTTTGTTCAAGCTGTTTAGGTTTTTCCTTCAAATTTCCACATCCTTGTAAAGTTCAAAAGAGTTCTGCTTCAACTCTTAACAATTTCCTCTTGTTCCATTCTCCTTATATGATTTCAACCCTTCAGCCAGCATTTCATCCTGTAAGTAATAATATCTATGATAGTCACGAGGGCAGAGATTTCGTATTTTTATCTGATCATAATCATAATTTATGCTTACAATATACACCAAGATTTTCCTTATCCTGCCTCTTGTCCCATAAATCTGATGTAAGCTCATTTCCTTTGTCCCAGTACCTTGTACGACAAAGTGATTCAGCCCTACGCAGGTGGAATTTAAACTCGCTAATATCTTTTCGTAAAGGCTTGCACAATCCATCTGGTAGTGTACCGGAATATTGCAAAGGTCCGACAACTTTTTCAAAATTTCCACAATTTAGTACAGCTTCTGTTACGATGATCCAGCTGGATTTGTAGTTAATGAGCCAGGCGTCCGGAGCGAGGATTCGCTTTATCATTCACAATATCAAGTATCACAGAATTGTACGAAATGCCTTGAACATTCCAGCTCCATTGTTTCCTGTCCCGTGAAAGTCCAGTTTTCCAAATGGTATTCTTCATCCTCATTCTCGCATCAAGGTCTCTACACGACTGAGTAATCAAGCAGTCCGCATCTTTTATAGCTTCCTTCTGTCCAGCGTCAAACTAAACCTTGCAGTCAATACCGTAGCCTTTTCCACCATTCTTTTAGCCAAATTTCCAACTATTTCTAATCTCTCTCCCTCTCCTCAATATCAACCAGCCATATTTCCTTAACTGGCAATTCCTATCCTTTAATGAGATCCTTCTACTCGCTCCGGGAGCATGCCAGAGCCTCCGCAATCGTTACAATTTTAATTCCATCCCTTTTCCCATTTTTACTATCCTTTCTAAATTGCTAAATATTTTTCAGAATATTCATGTATCAATTTTGCTACATTATTATCGTATTGTTTTAATTCTTCCATTGCCATATCTCTATCAATATCCAAAAGTATCATAGTAATAGCTGTTTTTACATCGTTTCCAGCTTTTTCCAAAACAGAACTTGCAATTTCATAATCGAAAGTCCCAGTAGTTTTCTCATTATTATTCTTTTCGCCCGCTCAACCCAGTCCTGATTGGAAGTTTTAACATCCACTATGTAGCTTCGAAAATACTTTTCCAAGTTTTATCATAAGTGTAGTAGAAATCGTTATTAAGTATCATTTTCTGTGCCGTTCCGCACTTCATTACTCGTAGAGACTCTGTCACACCTCTGGCACCAACAGGGACTTCTATTGGATATTGACTGACTTTGGATAAATCAGAATTTTGGAACAAGGTTATACTTCCAATGTAACTGCACCAATGCTATTTGCATATTCTACTGCTCTAAAAACATAAGGTGTTCTGCCGTATGTGAAGCGGCAAGCCTATCTTCATCATTTTCAGTAAGATTTAATATTTATCAAATCCTGTCCCTGAGTTCCGGACTATCTTCAGCATTTTCCTTAGCTTTGAATATCGTCATTTCCTGCCAGCAATTCATTCCTTGAACTTTCCTCAAAGGAAACTCCGTAAGTAGGAGGGCGTATCCCGAAGCATCAAGAGATTCCAAGCCTTCCTAGATGTTCCTGCACCAATATATATATAATTCTTTGTTTCTATATTTTGACAATATGGCATCTCTCAGCCGTGAAATGCTATCTAATTCTCTATGCAAAATGCCACTTTCTTATCTTCCCTCATTTATCCTTCTCACAACTTCAAGGCTATCCTGTAATTCAATATCCTTGCTATGGGATTATTTTCTTCAGTAGACAATTTTCAAGTTCAATCATTATTTATCACACCCTTTTAAGTTAAGTCTCAAAGCTATTTCTGTATACCATAATTATATCTCGATTTTTCTTAAATGAAGTCTATTTTAAATTTATCTGAAAATTTGTTTAAAAGAGAGAGAAAGTACTGATAAACTTAAACTCTATTACAAGAGCATAATTATACACTCTTGTTTATTTATAGATGGTTACAGTTACTGTTTATTAAATCATTTGTTAAAATACCATAGATATAACCGATACAAAATTTATACTTTTTATTTTATTAAACTAAATACCACAAAATACGGAAGAAGCCCTAGCTCATGCTTGATAATCCATAGTCCCGACACAGTGCTCTACAATCTTTCCCGATAAATCCTTTTTCATTTTACCATAAAATATATCAAACTATCAATATTACAAGCAATGTTAATCCACCAAAGGAAAAGTATTCTTTTATAGGCATGGGTAAGCCCAAGAATAACAAGAAGATATTCAATAGCAAAATGTAGGCTTAAAAATAATCACAGCCTCTCCCAAAGTTTGCTATATGTTTGCACTCCATGTTCCTCTTCATCAGCTCTTCGTTTTCTTCCTATTTCCAGTCACGATTCCATTTAAATAATTTAATGCAAAAAGAGGAATTAGTCCTATAAAAATATCGTATTTTTCTAGTGATAAGTACAAAGTTTTCTAAAAATGAGACTCCAAAATATATCCAGTTCCTTTTACAATGACAAGGGTAATAAATATCATTATTACAACATGAGAAAGGGCATAGATTAAAATTCTTTTCTGTTAGCCAGTTCTTTATAAAGAATTCCTTTGTCATTAAAAACATATAAATCCACACCAATAGCATGAAATAAATTAGTTTAGGATTTATAATGTGTGCAAGAAATTATCTGTACTATAACGGTTGCAATTCCTATTTTTCCTCAATGTTTTTAACGAAATTACACCTCTTTGAACAGGACGGTAAGACCGATATTTTAAATCTCTTCATAATCCTTAGATTCATCTGTAATTCTCAGCTGAAAGAAAAACATGAATATTATGATAAATAAAGGAAGTAATTTATACCAGATTATTGGTACTTTTATCGATTTCTTTATCCCGAGTAGTGAGGTCTCTACTGATTTTCTTTTTACAAAATTGGTTTTATAATTTTTGAGTTATAGAGTAATTCTGTGTAAATATAACTTGACAAAGTAAAATCAATACGAGAGTCTAATGGAATCGCTCATTCAAATATATTTTGAAAGTTTTTATATATTGGATTGTTGACTGAATTTATATTATTTTCGTTCATTTTTATTTTCTCCTCTTACAATATTATAATTACAACAATTTTACTGACAATAGAAGTCAATCATGGAAAGTAAATATCCTGATTACTGTCTACTGGTGTACTTTCAAGAAAAATCTTTAATTTTTATACCTTAATATTAATCATTATACTGTTCACGCTTTTCAATGGTCATCGCTCTATCCAGGATGACTAAACGGACTCTCGAACTTGCAATGCCTTCTATAATTCCCTAAAAATCAAAAAACAGTCCTCTTGCTTTTAGAACGCATATGAGTCTGATACTTTTCATCAAGATATGACAAGTCTGCCTCTTTTCTTTTCTGCTGAAAGATAAAATCTTTTCAAAGCTCTTTCTGTCATATAATGAAAACAACTTTTAATCCTTCTCGAATTAATTCTTTTGCTTCTGTTTTCATAAAAATTTCCTTTTCCTTTCTAAATAACTATCTCTTCCAGCCTTTTATAATCCGTCTTGCTGTTATGCCTTTTATCCATTGAATTTCAGTTTCAATTATTTTAAATATTCCAAATTTTTCTTTTTAGTTTTTAATTTCACTATCCTCAGATAAATTTCCTTTTATATTCGAGTTTCTTTTCAACAATTAGATACAGTTTATTATTTTTGAAAGTAAGAACTGATTTTTCACGTTTTTGCAAAATGAAAAGGCAGTTTCTACAGTAAAAGGATAATAAATGTTTTTCTTCAATCTGTATTCGCCCTTTAACTCTTCCAAGTAGTATAAGTTGACCTTTTGTTAATATATCCCATATCTCCTGTTCTGTGCCAGTTTTTCATCAGAATCAATATTTAAGTAACCATCAACTACAGTTTCACCCCTTACAAGTATGTTCGCCCTTGATTTCTGAAATTTTATCGAGGCGTCTAATTCTTCTATTTTAAGTTCTATTTCATTAACAATTTTTTTCCAGCGAGAAGCTCCATCGCCATTTTTCATATTTTCAATATCTTCTTCTGTTATGTCTTCAAAATTTAATACTGATATGGGTTCAGCCTCTGACGCTCCATACAAGGCTATAATTTTAGCATTTGCGAAAAACTTCTTTAATATTTTTCATAAGGCTGTAAAAGACAGGTGCTCCACCTGTAGTATACCTTTGAACATTTTGAGCATTATTTTTCATCTTTGCAAAAATTTCACGATGTTTTCAAATATTGCAGGAGGCAAGATGATGTTTTTGTATATTATTTTCTGTTATTTTGCTTAATCAATATTTCCAAAATCTGACTCGACAGGGTTTTCGCCAGTTCAAGTCAGGGAATAAAGGTAGTTGTTCCTGTGCCATATGTGAAAGAAGAAATATCGGGAATGAAGAATAAACAGCTGTTTCTTTTTCAAATTTTAGATCAAGCACATTGTGCTGTCCAAGTAAAAATTCATGAGTTCTCATAATACTTTGGAAAGCCTGTACTCCCACTTGTAAAACTGATAAGAGCAGGTGTGCTTCCGTCAATTTTTCATTTTGTATTATTTTTCTGATTTTTATTTTTCATATATCGAAAGTTTTTCAGAATGTTCCATCATTTTAATATAATTAATGCCAATTTTTCTGATTCCTTCAAAAAGAATCCCTTTAAAAAGTGTCTTTCCACCTCCAATTATCCCATCAGGAGAAATCATTTCACAGCATTTATTTATATGCTCAATACCAGCATACGGATCGAAAGTAAACACAGCTTGCAGTCCCATTTTAAATATTGCAGTCAGAATAAGATAAAATTCTATGCCAATGGGAACAAAAACAACGATTTTATTTCCTTTTTGAAATCCTTTTTGTATCAAATAACTGCAAATTTCATCTGATTTTGTATCAATTTGAGTAAAAGTAACTCTTATTTCCTGTCTTTAAATCAAATAATGCTGTATTTATGTCGGATATTGTTTTCTCAAATCTTTAATTTTGTCAATTATTGTCATTCTACACCGCCTTTTATTTAAAGTTCCTTTATAAACAGGGCATATCTTCTTAGCTCATCTCCTAAAAGTGAGCCGATATTTTTGATATATATCGTGCATCAAGGCATAAAATCACATTTTTATAGCCTGAATGTTCCGCTTCCTTCACAAGTTCATCTATCAGAATATACCCCATGCCTTTTCCATTGTATCTAGGAGAAATTGCAATCGTTTTTAAGAATCATAGTTTCTATTTTCTCCTTGTATTGAAGTTCGGCATAATCAGGTATTCCAAATACGTAGCCGATTAATTCGTCTTTTAAATAAAAGCATTTTTAAAGAATTTTTACAATTTTATCTTCATAGCTTTATATACATTTTCAAAAATATTTCCCTATCCAATTCAGAATACAGAAAATTATTTTTAAATGCCTCAATTGTCAAGTCATAAACTCTATTCAGCACAGCCATTAAATCCTCATTTTCTGCAGATTTTACTGTTATATCCTTTATAATAGTCAAATTTTTCAACTTTTCAATTTTTAGATAGATAACCTCTTTTGAACAGAGATTCATATTTTCCATTACTGTTGAAATATAATAGGCAAAAGAGGCTTAAAAGCCAGAGTTTTTCAAAGAGTTCTCACATAGTAGTCTTCATTCCAAGGTTCCATAGAAATGGCGAACGATGTCCTTTGTCAGTAACATAACGATATGTATTCCAAGTAGTTCCCATTTAAAGGGCCTATTATTGTTTCTATTCCTTCTTTTTAAGTTCTTTAAATACTTCATTAAAAATTTTTCTTCATTTTTATATATTTTTCTATGTATACTTACATTTCCTATATATGATGTTTTTCTTCATTGTAATTCGGACGATTATGCCATAAATGTAAACCACCTGCTATATTGTTATTTCATCCATGAAAAATCATTATTTCGATGGTCGTTCTATCATTATTTTTCTGTAATTCTTCGTGAGATACGTTATTTTTCTATAACGTATTTCTGAATTTCTGCTACCTTTTATTTTCATAATTTATCATCTACTTTCTCTATAAACTTATGGTAAAATCATTTTGAATCATTTTTAAAGGCTATTATCATCTAAATTTTTATAAACTTAAAAATTATGATAGATTTTACAATAAGAATTATATCATTTTTGAATTTTTATTGAAAGCACACATAACCTTTATTTAAACTTGATTTTTATTTATATAAGTTATAATTTATTAAAGTTTCAAAAGAAAGAAGGAGATGGATATGAAAATTACTGATAATGGTAATACTTGCAATGACAGTTGCTGGATGTAGCTGTTTGATGCAAATAGATGGGATAGAGTGAATCGAGAAGCAAAAGAAAAAGGCAGAACATGTTATGAAGAAATGATGGATATTTTTATTGCAAGGATAACATGGAAACAGAGCAGATTAAGTAAAATAGACAAACCAGTATTGCAAAAGGGATGCGATTATTCCCCTTTACACAAGTAATATAACATTAAAGAAAAATATTTATTAATCAAAATAATTTGTAATGAAAAATCCTTTATATGAATAGATTTTTAATTAAAAACTAAAACAGCATTCCTATTCCTAGTAACATCATTGAACAGATAAAAACTATTCCGAAGTTATAAATACTTTTGTTTCCCACTAGTTCGTTTTCTTTTCAATAATATAAAAATCTTCATACTTATTTCGTAAATAAATATTCCACCGAATATTAAGATTATTATTCCAGTCAACATTTCAACATCTAAAATTCTTGATAAAAAGTAAAATAATTTATCATAAAGAAAACCAGTGCTTTTTGCGATACTTCCCATCAGAAAAATTCATTCTAAAATGTTTCCTTTTTACATTTCCTGCATTGTCTCTTATCAAATTTATAATTCCAAAATGTAGTGAAAAAGCAAAAATATAAATAAGATACATTTTATTTTTTTATCTAAAATAATACTCATTGCAAGCCACATTGCTGTAGTAAATGCTATTGCCGCAAAAAGTCCTCTAAGGGAATCTTTTACTTGCCCTTTTACCTTTGAGTAAAATGATAATAGCCAAGATACATTATTAGTGTGCGGAATAAGCTTCATTTTTATTCCTCCAATTATCATAACGATGTAAAGAAAAATAAACTTGCAGTTTGTGCAACTCCTTGTAAGAGTTGTCTTTTTCTATTTAATATTATTATAATAAATAATACGATTATTACCCAAAATTTATACATTAACTCCCGTGCTGTTAAATATAAAGTTCAATCTTAAAAATAAGTACACAAAGAACGGCACAAAAAGATTATCCAGACCGTTCGCATGAAATAACTTCAAGAATCATTGTAAGGATGCTTAATAGCAGGAAACAAGCACGATGTTTATACTGCCAATATCACTGAAGAATAAAAAGAAATTTATACATATAAAATATGTTGTCAGAAAGAATGTTACCGGGCCTTCTATCGACTTTGTTCCAAATCCTGTACTAAATTTATACTTGCTGTAAAATTCCTATAAGAGCCGCAAAGGCATCAGAAAGCATAAGAATTATAAGCGGAAGGGCATACATCACCTTTATTATCACTTGAAACAAGCCATAATCCCAAAATACTCATAATAAAGTATATATCCCCTAAAGTCTTCCTATTTTGTTTCCAGCACCTTTTTAAATCTGTCACCTTATTTTTACAATTCTTATGGAAACAAGCAATACAAGAAATACTATTCCAAGTATTACAACCGAGCTTTTTCTTTCAAATATAAAAGGAAGTGACAGTCCTCCAATTCCGAGCCTATGCAGAATCTTCCTTATAAATTCCGAATTAAGTTTTTCGTCAAAAGCTAGTTAGAGAAGGAAAAAGAGTATAAAAAGCCACAGAACAAATATCATTTTAACTATTTCCATTTTTATCACCTTTTCCACTACAAAATCCGTATAGAAAAATGTCATATCCTTTTCATGAAGCTCCCTATCCAGCTCCTTCATCCTTTTCATATTTTTCCGTTTACATTTCTTTCTTTTCCAGTAACTGCTATTTCGCTATCCGTCTTTTTATAATCAAGTTTTTCTGAATTTCTTTCAACTATTAGGTTCCAGTATGCCAGTAAGGCATTGTCTTCAGCATTGTCATAAATTTTTCCCCATTAATTTACTGTAATTTTCAGCTGACATATACTCAAATATGTCACTTAAATTAAATTTATCTATTTTAAAATCAATCTGATCCAGATATTCTTCGACAGAACTCTGTAAAATTTCCACCTTATGAAGATTTTTCTGATTTTTATCGAAAAATTTTCTTTTCTAAGAAAATAAGGAAGACAGTCCTTACGGTAATTTCCGTCAGAATATAGTTAATATAGGGATTCTCATACGGATTCAGCTCACAGAGGGCGTATCTGCTTCTTTCCTTCATTTCTTCAGAAATATTTTTTTCTGCATATCTGAAAAATTCCTTATCCCTTCCCAGTTTCCCAACTATGTATTTTGAAAAGAACAGCTTAAACATCAGTTTCCATCTGAAATTATTCCAGTGTTTATCATAATATTCCGTTCTTTTCCTGTCTGGATTTCTTTTCAAGAAGCTTTTCTACATGTTTTTTACTATGCACAAAAGGAAGTATTTTTTCCCTGAAAATCTTAAAAAACTTTTCAAATTTTCCGGTATGTATTATTCCTTTTTCAATTGCCTCCTTATTAAAATCCCAGTATTCCTTCACTTCTTTATCAAGATTTTCTCTTATTCTGTCAGTATATTTCAACTCTTTTATCAGATTTCATTACTCCCATGAACTCAAGCATTTCTTCATAGGACAGGCTATTAAAAACTTCCTTTTTTTCAGCTTTGCAAGTGCTATCTGAGGAAAACTTATATCAAGCACCACCACTTTCTTTGGATTTTCTGCAAGCATTGAAAATACATTATCTCCCGCAGACAGTATTCCAAAAGCATATATCATTTTCCTGATATTAAGACTTTTCAGTAAAACCTCTGTATCTTCCCAGCATTGGGAATACCTTATCAAAGAAAAATCAACCCTGTTTTCTTTTTACTTCACTTTTCATCTATAACTTCCTCCAAAATTTATCTGTATAAAAATTTTAATCAGTTTTTCTGATTTTTATATTTCATCCAATTTTTATTATTCCCTGTACTTTCCGTCAAACTGTACACTCCTGTTTTTAAAGCAGTTGTTGCTCCCTGCACTCCAACTATGGCAGGTATATTCATTTCACGTGAAATAATTGCACCATGAGACAAGAGACTCCCTTTTCTACTATAGACCTTTTAATAAAGGAAAAACCATAACGCAGCTTGGATCCGTAGACTTTTGTAACGACAATATCTCCATCTTCAACTTCTGTATTCATAGGATTTAATACAATCTTTACTTTTCCCTTGACTACTCCTTTGCTACATCCTGTTCCCTTAAGAATATTTTTTTATCTCCCTGTTCATTTCCTGTCAAATCTTCATAATGAAAGTTTTCCTAAAATCCTCTCGTTAAAAATCTGTCAGGGAAGAACAGCTCCTTCTTCATATTCCTTATATTTTTCTTTTCTTAAGTCTATCATCTTTTTAAGTCCGTATCAATTAGTGCACAAATCTATCAGTCCAAAAATTTCATCTATTGTCAGATAAAAATACATCCCTTTCATAAACTATTATATTTTTCTTCCTTCAGATAAATTCCCATCATAATTTTTCTGACCATGCCAAAAACCTTCGTTCTTTCATATCGTAGATTTTCCCTTAATCGAATAAATGCATAGGATACTGTTTTTCAGTATAAACTTTTTCAATGGACTGATTTTTGAGATTTTCATATATCTTTTTCTGTTCTTCTGAAATCTTCCTTTTTACTGTGTTCACACGATTCCTTTGTCATTGAAATCGAATATATCATCCCGATCTAGAAATAACGGATCCTCCCTCAATGTCAATGCTTCAAGTTTCAGCTCATGTACTGTCCCTGTCTCCAAATTTTTCCATATATTCTTCCAGTAATGAGTTAAATTCTTTATTCCCAGTTAAATTTTCAATACTGACATCATGTTGCAGTTTTTGCTAATTATCCTTTTATTTCATTCTGTAAATTTTTATCTTTTTATTATACTGCTCATTTTCATAATATATTTTTGAAGGCTCGACACTTATCATGTCATTTCCTTCACGAGCAATAAGAATATTATGTACTTCTTCAAAAATTTTCCTTTATATATTTTTCCGCTACTGAAAGACCAAACCATACCATTACAAGAAAATCATTTATAATAGGTATTTCCCAGTTTTAAAAATTTATTTTCAAGAAACTTATAATATTTTTCAGTTCCTTTACGCTCTCCAGACTGCTATTTTTCCATTAAGATTTTTCATCTATGAGCTTATAAAACTTTTTAGCCTTGATTCTCAATCAGGAACATATTCAGAAACAATGTCCCTCCTGCCTTCAGTTTTTCAATCCTGTTTCTGATCCCATGAAGACATTTTTCTTCCGCTTCAGAAGGTTTTCGTTTATATCTTCTTCTGACAGTTCCTTTTTCACTCCCATCATCTGTTCCATAAATTTGCTAGTTATTACGTGAATTAGGAAACAGCATGAGAAGTTTGTACCAGTTTATCAGATTATAGTAAACCCTTCCTTCAGAGTCCAAGCATATTGTCATATACAACCTGATAGCTTTCACAACCTTCGGAGGGACTCCCGTAATTTCTGAAAATCTTTTATATACGTCAGAATAGGCTTTCCTTATAAAGCTGAAGATGAGAGGAAGTGTAATTCGGGATAGCTTTCTACAATATTGCTGTTGTCCCATATTATTGTATTTGATGTTTTTCATTTGATAACGTAGTTACTAGGTCTTGACTGCAATATATAAAGTTTCCCCTTTCAAATGCCCATTCCATATCCTGAGGGCTTTCCATAATATTTTTCAATATTTATGATATTTTTCTCCAAGCTCCTGTACTTCACTGTCGTTTAACACTTCATCTTCAATATTTAGTTTCTTCTATCTTTACTTTCTTGTTTTTCAAAAATCTAAAAATCTGTCTTATGTTCTTATCTCCTTTTAATTTCCTTCGTTTTTATTATATATAAACAGATCTCCATTTTCATCTCCATCAACTATACTTGTTCCCCAGCCCATAAGTTCACGAAATTACTATTTCATCATAATTTCCATTTACGGATTTACGCTGAATCCGACTCCGGCCTTTTCAGAATTTACCATTTCCTGAATTATTACTGCCGGAACATTTATTTCATTGTTTATTTTTCCCTCTTTCTATATTTCATGACATGTGAGGAAAAAGGAAGAAATCCATACTTCCTTCACTTTTTCCATTATATTTTCTTTTTGTATATATAGATATGTTTCAAACTGACCTGCAAATGAGTACTGCTGTCTTCCTCAATAGAAGAAGATCTCTACAGCATAGTAACTTTCTTCATTTAGTACATTTTCTATTTCCTTTTTCAAATTCTTCCCTAATTTTTATGATTTTTTATAATTCTAATTATATTTTTCAATTTTTCTTTTCGGCATTCCGCTAAATACAGCATCCCAATCCTTAATTTCATCATTATTTCCTGCTTCTTGATTGTACATTTCAATTTCTTTTTAGTATAATTTCCTTAAAAAATATCTGTTAGTGATGACTGAAAAATACGGCACATTAAATCCATCGGCAGCAAGTTCAAGCAAATTTTGAGCCCTTTTTGCCAATTTTTCCTCAAATACTGTATTTTTCATTATGATTTTTAGGTTATCAATATTATAAATATATTTCATAATTTATTTTCCTTTTTCTAAAAATTCTATTTTTCATTATATTATACCTCATTAAACTTATTTTTTAAAAATTTTATGCTATATATTGTTATTAATATATTTATTAAAAAGGGCTTAAGCTTCCTTCACGAAAATAATTTTTAAAAAGTCATTATTTTAATAAAAAGCATTATAAGTAGAAATGATTTAGAGCAACTGGATAATTATTTAATGAAAAAGAGGGAAATTCAAAATTCTAATTTATAATAAAGGTCAATTCAAAAATTTCCCTTCACAAATCCCCAACCTTAACTAACGCCAACAAAATCGTAAGCAGCACAATAATCGAAGTACTGACGGAATATTTCAGCGTGTAGGGAAAAATATAGTCCTGACAGTATTCCGATGAATGAAAAAATTATGGATAGAATTATGATTGCTGAGTATTTTCTTGCGAGTGAGGCTGCGATTGCCTGCGGGATTGTCAGGATTGAGATTATTAGGATGATTCCTATTGTCTTTTATGTTTATTATTATGACGGAGGATATTAGGATTATCATAAAAGTAGTTTATGAAGGTTACTGGGACGCTGTGGATTTTTGTAGAAGTTTTTCATCAAAGCTGGTGTAGACGATGCTTTTGTAGAAGATGATGAAAAATGTGATTGTGATTATGTCCAGTATTAGCAGTAAAATTATGTTTAGGGTGTTGGATAAAAGGATATTTCCGAATAAATAAGTTGACATATCGGACTGATAGCCTGGCGTCAAGAAGGCAAAAATAATTCCGATAGCCATTCCCATTGACATAACGATACCTATTCCCAAATCACCGTCAACGTGAAGAGTGTCTTTTAGAACCAAAAATCAGCACACCTGACAATATTGAGAAAATCAGTCCAAAAAATAATGGATCTTTTATTGGCAAGTTAAAGAAATAAATTAGGTAGATTCCTATTCCGATACCACCGTAAGACGCATGGCTGATACTTGATGAAATAAAGACCATTTTTATTTACAATATAAGTTCCTATTATTCCACAGCATATACTTGAAAAGAAGCCCTACAATAAGGGCGTTTCTCATAAAGAGCATATTCAAAAATTTTTATAAATTCCATATTTCCCCAATCTTTAATAATTTATCTTTTAATTTTGTAAATTTTATTTGTGTGAATGTAAATAAGGGTTGCTGCACACGTAATCTTCCTTTTTCTCATAAACTCGAATATTGCCTTCCACGACAAAAATTGAATCAATGTAATCGTAGATTTTTTTCAAGCTCGTGAGAAATTACAACGATTGTTGAATCTGACAATTCCTTTATTTTTCAAAAAGTTTAAATTCAAATTCCTTATCCAGAAATGATTCCGGCTCATCAAGAAAAAAATAAGTTCTGGCGAAGAAATTAAGGCACGTGCAATTAATGCCCTTTGAAGCTGTCCACCAGATACTTCGTTTATTAATTTATTTTTAAATGAAAAATATCAAATTCCTTCAAGAGTATTTCAGCACGTCTCTTCGTTGTTAAATCTTCTGAAAAAGATTATTTTTATTAGTCAATCCCGATATTACCAAGTCAAAAATATTAATGGGAAAGGAAGTGTCAAACTCCCTTATTTGTGGTAAATATCCCAATTTTTATTTTCACTTGTAAAAATTCAATACTGCCAGAATTTTTTCTCAAAAATCCCAAGCATAACTTTTACCAAAGTTGATTTTTCCGCCACCATTTCTTCCCAAATTGCAACATTTTTCCTTTAAAAATATCTAGATTTATATCATTCAAAATATAGTCATTGTTGTATTTAAAAAGTTAAGATTTTCGTACACTCACAAGTTTTTATTCTGTCCGTTAGCCATCAAATTTTTATCCTTTCGTTTTTCTTCTCGTTCTTTTTTTGAATAAAAATTTTTAATTTAAATAATCTACAAACTGTTTTAGATTTTTCAAAGACATTTTCCTTGTCAACATTAAATTCAGCGACTTTTTGAGTTAGGAATTTCTTTTTGAAATAGCTTCAGCACTTTGTTTTGGAAATTGAGGCTGAACTAGGATTGTAGTTACGTTATGTTCTTTTTGCTTCATCAATAATTTCTTTTATTTGCTGTGCTGATGGCTCTTTTTCCTTCCTGCTCGATTGAAATTTCTTCAATGGCATAGTTTTTAGAAATAGTTTAATGCAGGGTGATAAAATCATAAATGATTTTTAGTTTTTGAAGCCATTTTTGTGAAAGTTCTGCTTTTACTTGATTAAGTTCTGTGATGAAAGCATTGTAATTTTTTCAAAAGTTTCTGTCTGGGTAAAGTTTTGACAATTCATTTTTATATTTTCAGCGATTTTTGGCATCATATCAAGCGAGAACCATACATGCGGATCAATCCCACCGTGTCCTTCATGCTCGTGATGATGTTCGTGTTCTTCCTTTTTACCATGTTCATGTCCATGTTCATGTTCGTGATCATGATCTCCTTTGATAAATAAATTTTTATCAACACCATCCAAAAACATTAACAATTTTATTTTTATCGCTTAGGCTGTCAGAAATTGTTTCTTCAAATCCTAACATATTGTAAGTGAAAAATACTTTTGAATTTTCCAAAATTTTTCAAATCTGAAGGTTTTGGCTCAAATAGTTCGTGATTCATATTTGGCTGCACAATTGAAATAACTCAAAATCACCTCCTGCAATTTTTGAGTAAGCCATCTTAAAGGCGGTACGCTTTGTTACAATTTTTCCTTTGTTCCTGTAGTAGTTCCTTCCTCTTTTTAGTTTCTGATTTATTTCGCAAGAAAAATAAATAGAGCTGATAATAAAAAGTAATGATAATAATTTTTTCATTTTAATTCCTCCTATATGTATTTTTGTAATAAAATAATGAATTTATTAAAAACTTTTCTAGAAAAAGATAAAAACTTAATATTTTTAAATAATTAAAATATAATTTCATTTCTCAAACAGAGTCTAGTATAAATCATAGATTTAATCACAATCGTTGCATTTTCCTTTAAAAATCGAAAGATGCGACAATAGTGAAAAAGCCTCGTTTTTAATTCGCTTTTTCCTTTTCTGTTTCTTCATTTGAAAATTCAGGCACAGTTTCAATATGCTTGCAAGAATCACAAATAAAAATTGGCATTTTCTTCCTTAAAGTAATATTTTTCATTTTTCAAAGTCAAACGAAAAAAATATAATTATTTTTTTCTCTAAAAATTCCAAAGCCCGATAAACTGTCGATAAGTCAAAATCCACTTTTGATTTTTAAAAACTTAGCATTTATTGGAGTGTCTGAAGACTGTATAAGATTAAGTATTTGCTGCCTTTTTCTTAGTTAATTTCATAATAACATCTCCTAATAATACGTTTTTATTTTGCAAATTTACAAATCATTCGCAAATATTTTTGATTATATATTAAAAACCTATTTGTCAAATGAATAGGTTTTTCATATATTTATATTAAAACTGCTTTAAAACTAAACTCAAGAGGCTATGACTATTTTACTCAAACCTAAATCTATATAATTTTTAGTAGTTTAATTTTAAATAGGTTTTGAGTATATAATAATAAACTTCAGGTTATACCAACTGAAAAATTATTATTCTGTCGTTATAATAACTTTTCCATTAGCACTATTTGATTCTAAAAATTTATGCGCCAAAAGAAATTTCATCTAATGTAAAAATTTTTTGCAATTCTTGGTTTTTATGCCATGTTTTTCAATAAAAATCAAACATTTCTTTTATTGTATCTTTTTGACAATTTGTGCTGTTAAATGAGAGTTAGGTAGGATTCTGAAGGGAATTTCGTCAAGCGGCTCAAAATTTTTCGATTACCCATCCTCCAAGACAGCCTGTCATGCAGACTATTCCACCTTGTTTCACAGATTTTTAAAAAATTTTCAAAGTAGGAGTGCCGATTAAATCAGAGGACTTTTGTCAACTCCGTCTGGGAAAAATATTCTTGTAACTGAGTGTCAAAAGTTTCATCTTGAATTAAGACAAAATCTGCTCCTATTTCTTTTAAAAATTCAACTTTAGCCTTACTTCTTGATGTTGCAATCACGGTATTTCCAAAACTTTTGTGCAAGCTGAATTGAAGCAAAGGGCAACTGAGACTTGTTCCGCCACGAATTAACAGAGTGTCGGTGTTTTTAACTGCAGGCTTTTGAATAAAGGGCAGTAAGCTGTGTAGTATAATTCAGGATATGCTGCAAGCTTTGTCCAGTCTGTTTCTGAAAGAGTTATCGGATAAACTTGAGAAGATGGTACAAGCGTGTATTCAGCTAGCTTCCGTTAAATTCACCCAAGCCATTCATCATCGTGAAAACTCTATCTCGCTGTCTGAAAGTGGCTATCAGAAGCATCTTCAATAACGCCAGCACATTCAATTCCAATCACGTGGCAATTTACGAGGAAGAATCCATCTCTAGTAAATATTTCAGCCCTGATTTATTCCAAATGCCTTAATTTTTATAAGAACCCAGCCATTTTTACTTTTCGGAATTTCAATATTTTTGAATTTTTCAATTCATCAGACAGTACAAGTTTTCAAGAACAACAGCTTTTCATAGTATTTTATTTAACATAGTAAAATTCCTTTCTTATTTTAAATTTTAATTGACAAAAATAATTCTTTATAGTATTATACTATATAGAATAAAAGTCAGAAAATTTTTGTTTAGGTTAGGAGGGTATGATGAATATAAATTTGGGAATATATGTAAGTAAAATTAAGCAGATACATGATAGAATCTTAAATTACATTCTTTCAAAAAGAGAAATTACCGTTTTTAATGGTGAACGTGGAAAAATCTTGCATATACTCTGGAGAAAGATAATGTAACATGTAAGGAATTATCGAAAAACGGGGCTTGCAATAAATACGCACGCAATGCTGGATAGGATTGAAAAGGCTGGTCTGATGAAGAGCGCCACATCCTGATGATAGACAGGAAAGTGCTGATAAAACTTACAGAATACGCACAAGGCTTTAAAAAGAATATGAGGAAATTTCTGAAACTATGATAAAATTATGTTTATGAAGGGATTTTCTCAAGAAGGATGAGATGTGTGAAGAGTTTTTAAAAGAATTTCACAAAAATTTGGAAAAGTTGAAAAGGAAATATGTAAAAATGATGGGAAGGATAGAATATGGACAAAAATTATAGAATTTCAGAATGTAAATAAAGTGTATCCGAATGGAAATGAAGCTGTAAAGGATATGAATTTTTCGATAAATGAAGGAGAATTTATTGTGTTTATCGGAACTTCGGGAAGCGGAAAAACTACAGCTTTGAAAAATGATAAATAGGTTGAGGATGCGACTTCTGGGAAAAATAGAAATAAAAGGGAAAAAAATATTTTTGAATACAATATTCATAAAATGCGTTGGAATATGGGTTATGTCTTACAGCAAGTTGCTTTAGTTTCCCATCATTTGACGGTAGAAGAAAATATAAGTATCGTGCCTGAACTGAAAAGGGGTGGAAGAAAAAGAAGAGATTAAGAGCAGGACAGAGGAACTTCTGGAAATGATTGGGCTGGAAAGTGAGAAAATATCTGAAGAGAATGCCGTCTGAACTGTCTGGCAGGGGAAGCACAGAGAATCGGAATTGCAAGGGCATTAGTGAGGAATCCTGAAATTATTCTTATGGATGAGCCTTTTTAGCGCATTAGATCCAATTACAAGGAAAAGTTTACAGAAAGACATAAAAAGAATTGCAGCAGAAAATTAATAAAACAATTGTTTTTGTAACACATGATATTGAAGAAGCCTTTTATCTGGGAGACAGGATTTTTATAATTAAGGATGGGAAATTCTTCAATCTGGGACGAAATCCGAATTAATTAATAATCCGAAAGATGAATTTGTAAAGGAATTTATCAGTTTGGAGCAAAATAAAAATGTTGAAAATGAAATTGATAAAAATTATTGAGAAATTAAAGGAAAATGGAGAATATGAGAAATTTCTTCTGGAAATAAAAAATATAGAAGTAAAAATGAAAATTTTTAAAAAGATTATTATTTTTAATAGTTTTCAGAAATATCCTAATAAAGTAAAGTAATTTAATAATTTTTGAAAATAAATTATTAACAAAAACTAAGAAAAGAAACAATTTGAAAGAAAGAAGGAAAATAAAAATGACATTAGTGGTTTTGGCACATCCTAATATGGAAAAATTCAAGAGCGAAATAAAGCCTTTAAAGAAGAAGCAGAAAAATTATCAAATGTAGAAGTTGTATAATATTTATGAAAAATATCCTGATGGAAAGATTGACGTTGAAAAAGAACTAAAAATTATTGTCTGAAACAGGTGACTTTAATATTGCAGTTCCTTTATTTTGCTTTAATTGTCCGTCTTTGCTTAAAGAATGGATAGATGCTAGTATTTATGTCATCTCTTTATAGCGAAAATAAAGTTCTTAAAGGAAAAATAGGAGTTGCAGTTACAACTGGAGGAATTGCATCAAGATATGATGGAACAAATGGATTGGCAATAAAAGAAGTGCTAAAACCGTTTTTGTTAAGTATAGATTATGTTGAAGGTATTGAACTGCCAATTTATTCACTATTTGGAGTAAAGCCTGATTTAAGCGATGAAAAAGATTGCTGAAAGTGCATATGCAGAATATATAAAAAAATAATTCACAAGATTAGATTAAATTCAAAAATAAACAGTTATGATTAGGTATACTGAAAACTATTAAAATAATAATTTTTAAAAAGTTTTTAAATTAAAAATAACAGTATGGGTTTTATAACAATTCATAAACCAAAAACAGCATAGATTTTGAATTTTTAGATACTTCCTGATTTAACTTTAAATAAGAAAATTTTTAGAAATAAAAGGAGAAAAATAATGAATAATAACTTTTTCAAGTATTTTATGAGCGTAAAGAGGAGTTTTTCAAGGCTGTTATTGAGCATATCAAATTTCATTTGTATGCACTTGTAATTGCCTTTGATTATCTGCACATTCCGCTTGGAATTTGTTGACATATCAAAAAGAAAATAGCAGAAATAATTATCGGACTTACAGCAATAATGCAAACTGTACCTTCACTAGCATTACTTGGATTATTGATTCCAATTATGGGAAATTGGTAGAAAACCTGCAATTACAACACTTTGTAATTTATGCCTTGCTTCCACTTTTACGAAATACATATACGGGGAATAAATGGGTTGATCCAGTATATAGGTGGCTTCAAGGGCTATGGAATGAATAAGATGCAACAGCTTTTTAAAGTTCAGCTGCCACTTGCAATGCCTGTAATTATGGCAGAATCCGTACAGCAACAGTGCTTATCATTGGAACTGCAACACTTGCTTCGTTGATTGGTGCAGGAGGACTTGGAAAACTAATTTTGCTTGGACTTGATAGAAACAATATGAACTTAATTTTTACTTGGAACAATTCCGTCAGCATTGTTAGCAGTTTTATTTGATTTTGTACTGAAAAACTGGAAAATAAAAACTGGAAAGTAATTGTAATTTCATTTATAAGTCTATTTATAATATTTTTGGCTGGAAATTTAGTTATGAATAAGCAAAGCAAAAAGATAAAATTGTAATTTCAGGAAATTAGGAACAGAGCAAAATATTGATAAATATGTATAAACTTTTTGATTGAGAATGAAATGAATGTAGATGTGGAACTAAAAAGCAGGATTTGGAAACACATCATTTTAACTTTAATGCCTTGAAATCGAGGAAATGTTGATATTTATCCTGAATTTACAGGAACTGTAGTATTCACATTCCTTAACGAAACGCCAGTAAGCAATATAAAAGAGCAAGTTTATGAGCAGGCTAGAAATGGAATCCTGAAAAATATGATATGGTACTATTAAAGCCGATGGCATACAATAACACTTATGCAATTGGAGTGACACAAAATTTGCAAGTGAAAATAATATTACAAAAATATCAGACTTGGCACGAGTAAAAGATAAAGCAAAAGTTGGATTCACAAGAGAATTCGTTGACAGGGAAGACGGATACAAAGGAATGAAGAAATTATATAGCTTTGAATTTTTCAAGTGTGAAGGAATTTGAACCAAAAATTACGTTATGTGGCGGTGCAAAGTGGAGATATAAACGTTATAGATGCTTATTCTACAGATAGTGAGCTGGAGCAGTATCATATGACTGTGCTTGAAGATGATAAAAATTTATTTCCGCCTATCAAGGGGCACCTTTAATGCGAAGCGAAACTCTGAAAAATATCCAAAAATTAGAGCAAATTTTGAATAAATTACATAATAAAGTCTGAGATGACGAAATGCGTAAAATGAACTTTGAAGTAGGAGTCAATGGTAAAAAGGCTTATGATGTGGCAAAGGAATATTTTGATAAAAATAGATTAATAAAAAATAAATACAGTTTTTCTATTTTTATTTTCATAGGATTGCTCATTGCTGCAAATCCTATAACCTATAGCTAGTCTACGACATTTTTCTGCACTGACAAAAACTCGCTATACTCAAACAGTTTTGTCACTACATAAAAATGCTCCGACGGATTAATTTAGACTAGATTCTGTTTAAAAATGAAAATTACATCTTGAATTATTTGAAAATATTAGATTTATATCTTCTATTAGAAAAAGTTTGTAATAAATTTGTTATTTAAATAAGATTGAGTATTAAATATTTAGAAATACTAAAATGACAGTCCTGAATTATAATTTCTTATAACTTGCAGGATTGCCATCTTAAATAGTGAATATGGAGAGAGTATTATAAAAATTCACTATTCAAGATATGAATTATTAAAAATATATTTGTTAGCATTATTATTAGTATGATTATTTTATTGGTCTAAAGGCATGTTATTGGTTTAGAACCTCTAGGTCTGTGATTTAACATTTCTATTAGTTTGTTTGCCTCATCTTTTGAGACTTTTCCGCTATTTAAAGATTTTATGAGACTGAATTTCTGTGTCAGTTAATCTTTTGGTGCGTCTTTTTAGTATGCATTTTATCATTTGGTTTACCGTATGGACCTTTTCTTTCTAGCATTTTTGCAATTTCTGCCCCTTCATCTTTTGTAATTTTTCCATTATTTAATTTGGTTCTCAATTCTTTCGATTCTAGCTGGATCAGTTTTTATAATATTTCCATTTTCATCCACAAGATTTCCATTACTGTCTTTTTGCAGTCTGTGTGGCGGTTTGCATTCATCATTAGTCATGCTATTGGCAGTAGTAGTTCTGCTAGAATTATTTGTCTGCAGAGTTGTTCCTGCAAATACTGATAATGAGAGTTAGTAAAAGCGATTCCTAAAATTTTTTCTTACCTATTTTCATAGTAGTTCCTCCAATTATTTATTTTATATTTTTGCATCGTTCCTTATCGACAAGGATATAATATCAATAAATTTTTGACAAAAATTATATAAAATTTGTGTCTTTTTGTGAAGTTTTTAAAATGAAAAATATTCTACTTTGGTAATTTTAAGTTAATATAATTGAATTAAAAAGATAGTATAATTAAGAAGATTAAGTTTATGAAAGGGGGAAAAATTATGTTAAAAAGAGCTATTGTATGAAAAATATAAAAAGACAAAAAGTTACAGTGGAAGATTTGAAAAAGGCTGGAAAATTGAAAATCATCTAGGGGCAGTTGCCACAAAGATTTGGACTTCTTGTTAGAATGCTGAGGCGGACAGAAGAGGAGAATTTAAGATTCCGGCGATGGATAAAGGTAAAAATCATTGGAGCAATTGTTTATGTGATTTCAACAATTGATGCAGTGCCTGATATTTTACCCATTATTGGATTTGGGGATGATATTGGGATTGTAGCTTATGTTATTTCAAAATTAGGGAATTTAATTTCTGAATATGAAAAATTTGAGATATCGAAGAAAGAGAAGACAAAGATAGGAAATGTAGATTGGGATAATCTAAGGTTTATAAATGAAGATTAGAAATGGAGAAATATGAAAAAGAAAATTTTTGAGGCAGTTTCGAAAGAAATGGAGTATCTGGCGAGTAAATTATATAATTCTATGCAAGTGCACGAGAACTATGAAATTATAGTTTTACAGAGGAATTTTATACACGCAAATTTTTGGAAGAAGCTTGGAAAAAGGTGGGACGGAGTGAATATTGCCTGTGATGGAGTTTTTAGTGATAGCGATAGACGGCAAATTGCATTTGTGCCCTGAAATTTTTATAAATGGAAATAGATAATTTTGAAAAATTTTTGTAATGATATTGATGATGAAAAATAAAAAGTTATGGAGAATTTGAAGGAAATTTTTAGTAAAAATAGTTTTGAATTTGAATAAATTGTTAAAAATATCGATAGATTCAAGATTTCGTGAATATTTACACAAAGATTTTTGGGAAGCCTTATGGGTCTTAATATAAAAAGAGAACTTATGGGGATTTGATTATTGAAAGTGAAAAATAAACAGGTTTTGGGATACATTTCCAGTTTCTGAGAAAAATTGCAGATTACATTATTTCGGAATTAAAACAAATTGGAAAAAGCGCCTTGTGAAATTGAAATTAGTGAAACCAAAAAAATAAAAATAGCCTTCCAAAATATAAAGTATGATGATAAATTAGTAACTGTTCCGTCAAAAGCGTCTAGACAGTATAGTTTCAACAATTACCAAATTTATCTCGTACAAAAAGTAATTGATCCAATTGAAAAAGGGAAAGTCCTTGTAGATTATGTGGAAGAAAAGGATAAGTCAAAAATGCTTGAGATTGGTAGTTTGATTTACAGTAAGAGGATTTGGGAAAGTATAAAGTTGTTTTTAGATAAAGGAGGAAACAAAAAGGGAAAAGAACGAATTCTTGTGAAAAAATATATTTAGATGAATAAAAATATTCAGCTATGATTTATGGATTTTTTAACGTTTAAATGTAAATTAAAAAAGAAAGAAGGTAGAAAAATGAAAGATGTTACGCGAAAAAGTAATTTTGAAATTACTTATAAGATGTCTGGTGATATAGGTTGGGATAGTGGCAGTAATTGCTTTTCTGAAATTAGCATTTTCGGTATTTTTATCAGTTGCAGGTTGGATAATTCCGATTGCGTTGATATTATTAAAGAAAAATAAAGATAGTTTTTAAAGATTTTATCAAATTGATAATTAAGTAATTTAGGGTTTAAAATATGTAACTTTTTAGATTTGAAAAAGAATTATTATAAAATAGAAAAGGAATGAAAAGATGGAAAAGAAGTGAAATAAAACAGGAATATAAATGGAATTATCGGATATTTATGAAAATTATTCAGCTTTGGGAGAAGGATTTTGAGAAAGTTAGTGATCTGAAAAAGAATTGGCTGATTTAAAGGGCAATTTGGGAATGAAGGGAAGTTATTGGAGTTTTTCAGAAGCAGAGGAAATGGACAAGATTTCTTATAAATTGTATCGGTATCCTCAGCTTGCGAGGATTTTGAACTCATCGGATAAAGGGAGGCTGTGAGCATCGCAGAAGGCGAGTTTTTATTTGCGGAGATTTCACCGAATTATCCGCAAATTCGGAACTAGTTGATAATTGTGAGAATATTGAAAATGGATTGAGAATTCGATGATTATAGATGGACTGAAAAATTTATTTAGGTTGCAAAAGCATCACTGGAAGAAAAGGAAAGCAAATTGCTGTCGTACTACAGCTCATTCTTTTCAGCACCTGATGCATTTATTCGGAAGTTACTGTTACGGATGTGGAATGCCTCAGTTACGCTTAGTTCGGAGAAAAAGTGGATGTAACGCCTGCCAATTATTCTAAAAATTTTGTCTACAAATAGAAATCGGGAAGATAGAAAAACTGATGTTTCAGACGTTTTATACAATCTATGAAAAAGAAAAATACAATTCGTCGCGAATTTATAACTCAATTTTGCAAAAGGAATTGCTTCAAAGAAAAGCCTACAATTACGATTCATTTTGTTAAGCCATCCGGAGAGTGACAATATTCCGGAAGAAATTTACTTTAAATCTTGTCAATACGGCGAAAAATAATACAAAACCATTACAAAGATACTTAAAATTGAGAAAGAAAATTTTAGACTTGAAAAATATTATAATTTTGACAGCTCAATTAACCTAATAGAATTTGACAAAGGAACATGAGTATGATGATGCGAAGGAAATAGTGTTAAATTCAGTTGCTCCACTGGAAAAGATTATGTAGAAAATGAAAAAGCGATTTCATGAGGTTGGCTGGATGTATTTGAGGCAAAAGGTAAAAGAACGAGCGTATTCTGCAGGAGTTTACGGAGTTCATCCATATATGCTTTTAAATTACAACAAGATTTTTTAGACAGTGTATTTACATTGGCACATGAGCTGGGACATACCTTGCACACTCTTTTATTCAGACGAAAATCAGCTTTCTCGATGGCAGACTACACAATTTTCGTAGCAGAAGTGGTCACATTTAACGAAAAGACTACTGCTTGACTACATGCTAGAAAATACCAATGATCCAAAAGAAAGAATCGCACTGCTGGAGCAGGAAATTGAAATATTGTCGGGACATTCTATTTTCGTGCATTAGCAAGAGATTATGAATAGTCTCAACAAGTTGGCAGAAGCTGGAGAGCCGATTACAGCGAAGTTTTGAGCAAAATTATGGAAGACTTGTTTGACAAATATTACGCGACATAATAGAAAAAGATGATTTAATCTACATTTTACGCAAGAGTTCCACACTTTTTCAACTCGCCATTTTACGTGTATCAATACGCCACTTGCTTTTGCTCATCAGCATTGATATGATATAAATTCAAGTGATGAAAGCGAGAAAAACAAACACTGACAAATACATCCAATTATTAAGTTGGGAGGAAATGACTTCAATGGAACAGCTAAAAAGGCAGGAGTTGACTTTATCAAAAATTGGAACAATCGAGGCTGTAGCAAAACAGTTTGATTTGTATAGAGAAATTATGAAATTGGGAAGTTGTAGAAAAATATTAAAATATAAAATAACTTGCACCTAAACTCAAAATATTGTATAATAAAAATATACACATAAATAGTTAATACATGAAATAGAATGATAATTTGATATAGAAAAACACAATAAAGGAGATGGTATATTTATGATAATTATGCTGGTTATACTTAGCAGACTGTTGTTGGATGAACTGTTTGATTCAGAAAGATGGGCTAGAATTCATCGTGAAGATGCTGAAAGAGGAGGAGATGTTATAAGCAGTATGAAATGTATACTGTAGGATAGAGAGGAAATAGAGTATATTAATAAATGATAAACTTATATATGAAGGGCAGAGGATTTCTCGTTTTGGGAGAATGTATCTTGCTCTTTTTCTTTAGTTAAATAATTTATTTTAATTACTTTGAACTATATACTATATTAATAAAGAATTAATGTCCTTACATATAGTTTCTATTTTATAATGGGATTTATTAGACTATTTTTATTTAATATTAATTTTTACTGTTTTTATTAGTATGCAGGATTGCTCTGTCGCCGCAAATCGCACCTATATTAGATTACGACTTTTTATTTATTCACCTGAAAACTCCTCCTTTCAGTCGTCAAACAGTCGTAGTTGAACAAATAAAAGCTCCGTCGGTTTATTAAAAATTATTTGAAATACTCAAATTTTTATCCTTGTTGGAAAAAGTTTGTAATAAATTTTTATTTGAATGAGGTTTAGTATAAAATCAATTCTGTTTTCAATATTAATAACATCAGTTTATTGTATTGACAATGTAATTAAAAATTGATACAATGAAGAGGAGGTATTTGTTATGGCAAATGCAAATTTAAGTATTAGAGTTGATAAAGAAACAAAAGAAAAAGCAAACGAATTATTTAACAAATTTTGGGCTTGACAATGACAACAGCAGTAATATGTTCTTTAAAAACTGCAAATTAGGGAAAATAGAATCCCTTTTTGAATGAAAATTGGAAGAAGAGCCAAATGAAGTAACAATGAAAGCAATTGAAGAAGGAAGACGGATTGCAAAAAGACGATAGTAAAAGGATATGACAGCATAGAGGAGTTGAGAGAGGCACTTGGTGTATAAAGTTAAATTTACAGGACAATTTAAAAAGATTTGAAATTGGCACAAGGAAAAACCTTGATACATTATTTAATGATAAAAAGTCTTGGAAAAAGGTGAAAAACTTGATGATAAAATATGAGACCATAGTTTATCCTGAAAACATAAAGGAACAAGGGAATGCCATATTGAGCCCGATTGGTTGTTAATTTATGAAATAATAGATAATGTGCTGGTACTTGTATTGTATAGATTAGGTTCACACTCGAACTGTTTTAGTATGGTTCTGAGTATGATATTATGTTGTTTAAAAACTGTAATTATTAAAATATTCTTTAATTAAATTTCACCAGTACTATTTATATAAGAAATTTTTCATTTAGATGTTGAAAAACTGCTGTGTATTGACAATGTAATTAAAAATTGATACAATGAAGAGGAGGTATTTGTTATGGCAGATGCAGAAATTCTAATATTAGAGTTGATAAAGAAAACAAAAGAAAAGCGAACTGATTATTTAACAAATTTGACTAAATGACAACAGCAGTAAATATGTTCTTAAAACTGCACTGAGAGAATAGAATCCCTTTTGAATTGAAAATTGAAGAAGAGCCAAATGAAGGACTTTAGAAGCAATGAGAAGCTGATAGAATTGCAAGAGATGATAGCGTAAAGGATATGACAGCATAGAGGAGTTGAGAGAGGCACTGGTGTATAAAATTAAATTTACAGGACAATTCAAAAAGAATTGAAATTAGCCAAAAAGCAAGGAAAAGATATTAATAAACTATTTAAAATCGTTGATATTTTAGCTCAAAAGAAAGTATTAGACATTAAATATAAAAGATCATGCATTAATCAGTAATTAAAGGATTCAGAGAATGCCATATTGAACTGATTGGCTATTAATATATAAATATTATGATGAGTTTTAGTATTATCCTTATCTCGTTTAGGTTCACACTCAGAACTGTTTTAGTATGGTTCTGAGTTTTTATGATATTATGTTGTTTAAAACTGTTAACTATTAAAAATATTCTTTTAATTAAATTTTACCATTAAGTATTTATCTTAAAGAGTTTTATAATTTAATATACAATGTCGTGATGGAATGAAAACGACTAAACACATTTATGTGTTTTTTCGCCAAAATCTTTATAACAAATATATTTTTATAGAGATGTTCTAATCTTTATTTTGCGAAAGTGAGCGTCAGCGAGTTTCGCTGTAGTAATTGTCTTTATCCAAACAATAATGTTTTGACTACTTTTCCCAAATAAAATTTGTGAATATTTCAAAAATGCTTAGACGAGCCAGGGTTAGTGCGTGCACTTTTCGCCACTCTCTTTAATATATCATTATTTAAATATGTTAGAATAACTATTATTGCGAAATGAAGGAAATGGCGATTGATTTCCTTTTGCTTTATAAAAAGTAAGGGTATAATTAATATGAAAAAGATTGAAAGAGAAGGTGATTTTGATGATTTTTAATAAAAAGATTGGTGTTTTGATTTTTCTTTGGTATGTGCGGGATTAGCAAATGCTGTACCTGTGAGAAAGTGAGAATGAAGCAGTAAGACTTGTGCAAAATTCCATAGTTACATAGATTTGGTAGTCAAGGGACAAAATTGCATGAGATTTTTATATTGATGAAACTGATGAGAATTTGAAATTGATGTGCGAAGCAATAATACGAAATGCGGTGGAGATCCAAATGTTGAGCCACGTTTGTTTAGTTATACTGTAAATAAGAGAACGGGTAAACTTTCAACAGATAACTTTTGATTATGCTAACAGTTTAGGGTTGGAATGGGACGGAAGCTATAACCCAATAGATTAATTGATTGTATTTAAAAAGAGTTGTCTAAATTGTTAAACTAGGCAACTCTAATACTAATTTTATATTTCAATTCTTTTAGTGATATTGAGTTTACTTTCAGCAAATCTTTATAAATGTTATTTAAGTGGTTAATTGCAGTTTTGTCTGTTGTTTTTATGCAAGTCTCGTGATTTAGCATAAATCCTGTGTCGGTAAAGTTTAAGGAACCTAAAAACGCAATTTTTATTGTCAATTATGTAGATTTTGCTGTGAAGATCGTAGTTCTTGCTTAAAATATGAATATTAAAATTATCACGCAATGAATAGTAAAATTCATTGTTTTTATTACTGTTCTTAAGAAAAATGTAAAAAGTCCTAGAAAAATTGTTAAAAGCTAAAAGATTAGCTTTTGCAATTGAAATACAGACTTTATAAAGGAAACATCAAAGAGAAAACAGTGTAAAAATTTCCAATATTACAAATTGACAAAATTAAATAGAGTATTATAGTATAAGTTTTTCCCAAGAGGATAACAAATTTTCCAAAACCTAGCATTGAATGATATTTAAACAAGTTTTTCGTAAAAAGGGATAAATTTTTCATTATCTTTTGAAATAATATTTACCTGCACATCTTTATTTAATGAACTAAAAATATCTTCAGTTATCATATTCCCACTTAAAAAGGAGAAATTACTGTGATTGACTTTTCTTTGCTTTTTGAATAGCATTTCTGTACGCTTATACCCAGCATTTTTCCCAACATAGATATCACAGGAAATCCCTTCTAAGAAAGGGTGCTCAGTTTTTGGAATATTTCTGTTCTTGTAGTTTTTGTTGTGTAGTTAGTTCGTCTTTGTCGTCTTTTCATCATTTTCTATTATATCAGAACTTTTTAAAAAGTCAGAAATCTCCTCTCATTGTTCGGTTATCTTTTCAAAATGCTCGTGTGAGTAGTATTATTAATAATTTTAAAATTATCAGATTCCATTTTTCGCAGTTTCCAAAGGCACCATTCCATCGTCCTTTCCCACGAATTATCATCGAATATAGCGGATTATTTGTCTTGTTTCCAATCAGAATCATATAATCATAATTAGGTTCGCCAAGCTGATTTTACAAAACTATCCTTTTTGTGCTAAATTGTGGGACGACTTTTTCCAAGCATAACTGGGAGTTTGTCTCACAAATGGAACATCTGCTAGATGGCTTCCGTGGGATGGCGGGAGAAATAAATACAACTTTTTCCTAAATTTTCAAGAGAGTTTTTCCTTTAAAATAATATCGTAAAATCCCAGTTCCCATCGAGTGTGCTACAAAATTAATCTTTATATGTGTATTTTTCATCATTTTTATCTTTTCGTTTACCATTTTCATCAATTTCATAATACTGATTATCTATTTTTGTATGCAAATTATCTGCATAAATCTGCCCGTTAATATCTCTCAATATTTGGCTTTATATAACGCTCAACAATTTCTTCAGCAGTTTCCTTGGTGGTAGGATACTGAATATTGATAATCCTGTAATCATTCTTAAATTTTTGTGCGATACTTTCCATATCTGAACTTTTTCCGTAAATACCGTGAAGAAGCACCATAAAATCCCTGATCTCGAGATTTATCATCTTTTCATAGTAAGTCTTGATTTTATACTCATGGTAAAGAAGTCCAGCAACAATATTTTTGAGCTGCAACTGCTCCCAGCTATTGTAATTATTGAGCCAATTAATATATTTTTGCTATCATATTATTTTTTATCTATTTTTATTTAAGTTGTAAATTCAAAAATTCATTTCCCCCAAGTTTTACTACATATTCATCAAACCCTTTCTTCGATATATTCTGAAATGCTGTCCGCCAGTTGTGATAACGTAAGCTGCTTTGGAAAGGAATTTTTGTATTGTAAAATTACCCTTTTATTGCACCAACATTCCTGCAAAAGATACCGGCATTTATTTGTGAAATTGTATTTATTCCCAAAACTGTTTCGGTGCTCGGTAAATTGATTTTGGCAAAGGCGTATTACTAAACAAGGCATTTCATTGAAAGTGTGATTCCAGGAAGAATGCATACACCCATATAAGTGGGAATCTTTTATCATGTCAAAAGTTGTGGCTGTACCAAAATCAATTATTAAAAGTTCCTTTCGGATATAGTTTTTGCGGACAAAATACTATAATCCTGTCAGCACCGAGACCACGTTCCATATTTGGCAAAATTTTTATTTCATTTTCCACATTGTCAAGTGTTACAAACATTGGATTGATGTTAAAATATCCAAGCCTTGTAAAATTTTTCGCTAATATTTTGGAACAACTGATGAAAATAACAATATTTTTAATATCTGAAATTTCTAAATTGCTGTGCAAATTCCTTTAACATTACAAAAAGAGTATCTTCGGTAAATTCGCGATGTGTCGGTATTCTGAAGGTTACTAGAATATCGCCATTTTCATTATAAAAATCGGTATAATATGTGTATTTCCAATATCAAATCCCAAAATCATTATTTTTCCTTTCTGTTAGTGGGTTTATTAAAAGATTAAACTAAAAATCTTGTTTAAATTTAAATATATAAAGATATTATTTTTATAAACAGCTTAATATAAGCAACAATTGATAAAATAACGCCCATAATCGCTTCTCCACTCATTAATCCATTAGAAATTAAAAGTGGTTTGAGGAGATTTTAGAAATTCTGGTTTCCACTTGCAAGTCCGCCTAAAAATACAGTTGAAGCAACAAAACGGTACATAGATTCCAATTCCGAAAAGTTAAAACTGGTAAATTTAACAGGCTTAAAAGCAGTCCCGCTATAAGTCCAATAAAGAAAAATGCTCAAAATGGAATTCGTTTATTACTGCTACAATTGAGGTTTGTAATGCTATTAAATCCGTATTTTACTGGACCGATAGTTTATAGACTTTGAAAAATACAAAAACAAGAACATATATTACAAAAAGAACTTGCAATTGATCCGATTAATTCCCAAAAGCTGTTCTGATGGATTTACTTTTCATTTTATATCCCTCGACGTAAAGTCGTTTAGAATATCGCCGAAAGTCCGCATGCGACAGCTATAATGCAAAGCCAGCAAAAATAGCGTCAGAGTGTTTAAGTTTGTAGAAAATTTTATTCCGCCAATATTTAATCCGTTTAACATTTTATTTAAAAATGAAAATTACTAGAATTGTAATTATGGCATAAATTTCGTGATTAACTCCAGTCTTTCCAGTCGAACAACCTGCGATTATCGTGCATAAAATAGAGATTAGTACTAAAACTAACGCAAGAAATATAGAAGTTTATAAATAAAAATTATTACAATTATCGAAACGGCTGATAAAATAAATAATTTGGTAATGATACTTCTAGTTTCTGAATTATTCTTGACTTATTTGAAAATAATTTTCAAAATTACAGCGATCTCAATTCCAATCATAAATCCCATTCCAAAACTATTTTCATAATGGGAAAATCAGCAATTTTAAACATTTTTGCAAGCGGTTCCTCAACAAAATTACAGCAAATGCCTCTAAAACCAGACAAATGTATTTACAAAATCCAAGCACATATCCGATCCTGACTAAAAGAGGCGATACGTAAAAGCTGAAAGGCACATTTTTAGTGAAAACTAATGCTGGAATAATAGGAGCTTTTCCCTTTTGTAAAGCTAAAATCACGAAAAGAGCTACAACCGAGCTAAATAACGTTCCAAATGAAACATAATGAAAACTCGCTGTATTTTTACCAGAATTTACAAGATTGTAAGCCGCTCTCCAATTGGAAATTCCAAATCTTCTTCTTCAATTAACTTTGAACGAAAAATGTAGGACAAAAATGAACCTCAATAGCTTCCAATCACAAAATTGTGAAAGCGTACCGCTGATTTATGTCGTTAATTTTCCGCCTAAAAATGATGTAGGCTGGAACCGTAAAGGCAACTCCTCCCGCCACCATTGAACCAGCGCTCATAATGGTATGTGTACTGTAATTTCCTATTATTCGTCTTTTTAAAGAATTTTAGCGCTATCATTGATAAAAGTGTAACCATTATCGTTGGCCATGGCAATGCCCCGAATTTAAGCACGATATAGAAAGAGCTGGCAGATACAAGGCACTGCTCCGATAATTCCAATTAAAATTGATTTCAAATGTTATATTTAATCCATCGCTTTTTGTTGTTGTTTTTATTTGTTTTTGATGCTCTCCTTTTTCCATTAAGTTTCCTCCTCATTTTGTTATTAAAATTTTACTTCATTTGCGGGTGTTTGTCAATGAAATTTTACGAAGCTGAGTACTAATGTTTGATTTAGTAGTTTCATAAGAAGAAATTTTGTCCCTTCCTTGCAAAATAAAATAAAATATGATAAACTGTTTTAGTAATTAAATTAGAAGTAGAAACATTGTTTCTCACCTTCCATCAATATATTTAGGGTTTTTTGGATTGATTTTTCCAAATAAAAATAGAATAATTAATTCTATTTTCGTGATGAGTTGGGTATTAGTTATTTGATGTTTTATAATAAAATAAGTATTTTTGTTATACTGATTTTGTTGTAAATTTATTTATATAATAACTATTGAGCAAGGTTTCTTATATCTTGTTTTTATTGTAAAAATTAGGAGGTGTTTTTATAAGAGGAAATAAACTGATCTGATGAGCCAAGAATGAATGAGCGAATTAGGGCAAGAGAAATTAGAGTTGTTGGTGATGATGGAGAACAGTTTTGGAGTAATGTCAGCTGAGATGACGTTGGCGCTTGCAGAAAAAGGAATTGGACTTTAGTTGAAATTTCGCCAAATGCAACACCGCCTGTATGCAAAATTATGGACTGTGGAAAATTCAAGTATGAGAAAACGAAGAAAGACAAGGAAAAATAAGAAAAACATGTCGTTATTAAAGAGATTAGAATTAAAGCTCCTATTGACGAGCATGATAAAGAAACAAAAATTTCTCAAATTGAAAAATTTATAGCCAAGGAGCATAAGGTAAAAAGTCAGCCTAAGACTTACAGGTAGAGAAAGATTACATGCAGAATCTGCTATTAAAGTATTAGACGAGTTTGCAAGCCATTTTGAAGAAACTGCGACAGTTGAGAAAAATACGGAAAAGAACAGGTTCAGAAAATTTATTTTTATTATCGCCTAAAAATAAAGGCAAAATTTAAAAAGTGAAAAGTGATTTAGGAGGAAAGAAAATGCCAAAAATGAAAAACACATAAAGGAACAAAAAAAGAGTTAAAGTTACAGGAAGTGGGAAAAATTTCTATAAGACACTCAGTGAAAGAGCCATATCTTGACTAAAAAGACTCATAAAAAGAGAAAACGTCTAGGACAAGATGCAATCGTCTCAAAAAGGTGCTGAAAGAAAAATCAAAAAGCATTGGCTGGACAAGAAGGAAGATAGTTTAAGTAATTACTTTAAAAATTATTTTTAAAAAGCAATTTAACAAATTTATTACTTTGTATTTAAAAGTTAAGTTAGCGGTTTAAAACAAGAATTAACGGCTTTTTATTATCAAAATTAAAAATTAACAAAAGTTAGTTCTGAATATTAAATATAAAGAACAAAAACGGCTAAAATATCAAGGAGGAAAGAAGATGCCAAGAGTAAAAACAGGAATAGTTAGAAGAAAAAGACATAAAAAGTTTTAAAAGAAGCAAAAAGGTTATAGAGGAGCCATGAAAAACAAATTATAAAAGGCTAATGAAGACAGTTAAAAAGCTATGGCTTACGCAACTGAACATAGAAAATTGAAAAGAAAATGCGTGAATTATGGATTATCAGAATTAACGCTGCTGCAAGATTAAACGGAATTTCTACTCAAGATTAATGAACGGACTTAAAAAGCTGGAATTGAACTTGACAGAAAAGTTTTAGCAGACTTAGCGATTAAATAACCCTGCTGAATTTACAAAAATTAGTAGAAAAAGTTAAATAGAAATAATAACAGCAATACTCAAATGGTAATTTTTAATAAAATAAGCTATTTGAGTATTAATCTTTTAATACGATTCCATTTAAATAGTAGAAATCAGAAAATTCATGGAATTAAAGCCTTTTTACAAGATTGTACTGTTCACAACCTGTGTAATTATAAAAATATCCTTTTAATTAAATTTAATCATTAAGTATACATCTTAAAGACTTTTTGTAATTTTATTTATATATTTTATAGAGTTGTTCCAATCTTTATTTGCGAAAGTGAGCGTCAGCGAGTTTCGTTTCATGTAGTACTTCAAGTTTATCCAAATAATAAATGTTTTGACTACTCTTTCCCAAATAAAATTTTGTGAATATTTCATTTTAGACGAGCCAGGGGTTAGTGCGTAGCACTTTCGCCATTCTCTTTAATATGTCATTATTTAAATTTGTTAGAATAACTATTATTGCGAAATGAGGGAAATGGCGATTGATTTTTCCCTTGCTCATATAAAAAGAAAAACATGAAATTATGAAAAATATTTATTAATCAATAAGCAGTTTTTCAAACCCCTAAATAAAATCCCTATGAATACTGGATACTTATTAGATTTGTTTTTAACAAGGCTATCAAATTAATTATTAGAATTTTATTACTATTTTTAATGGAGTTTAGTATAAGTTAAAATGTAAAAACCTTATAGCATAAATCTAAATAAATTAGATTTGAGAATAAAGGAATATATTTTTAAATCTTGTAAAAGTAAAACGACTGTAGATTATGAGATAGCCCTTTCTTTTTATATAGGGAAATTAAATAAATAATGTTTTGGGGCTATCTCATAAAATGGTCTTTTATTCAAAAACAAATTTCCTATAGTAGCCAAATGATTGTTAATTATTAATTAACTTTCCTTTTGACATTATTATTATAGCATGAAAGTTAAAAAGTCAATACTATAAAATTAAATATTTTTAAAAATATTTTGAATTTTTAGAAAAATATATATTTTTAATTCTGAGAAGGAATTTAAATAAATTTAAATTATGTTTGAAATTATTGAAAATCGAGGTAAAATAGAGTTTAAGAAAAACGTTTAGTGTTCGTGTATACAAGTATTTGGGGAAAGAAATTAATAATGGAGGATAATGATGACAAAAAGATGTTGAATTTGGAATAAAAAGAGCAGCTGATTACTAAAAGAAGAAATTCAGAAAAGATTAAGAGACTAGGAGAAACAAATTACAGAAGATTTTAAAAATGAAAAATGAACCGCTTGATAGTTGTTGGGCTTTTTAAAGAGGATCTATCGTGTTTATGGCTGATTTGATCAGAGAAATAAGATTACCGCTTGAAATCGACTTTATTGAGGCTTCTAGTTATGGAGAAGGAACTCAAAGTTCTAGGGAAGTTAAGATTTTGAAGGATTTAGAAGTACAATTAGCGGAAAAATGTGTTAGTTGTAGAAGATATTATTGATTCAGGATTTACGCTGAGTATTACAGCTTTTTAGGAAGCAGAAATCCTAAGAAAGTCTCACTATGTACCCTTTTTGGATAAGCCCTGAAAGAAGAGAAGTGGAAGTTGATGTGCAATATGTTGGTTTTGAAATTCCAAATGAATTTGTTGTGGGATATGGACTTGACTTTAATGAAAAATTATAGAAATCTTGAATATGTAGGGAATTAGCTGAACCATCGGTATTTGAATAGATTTAAAAATTAATCTTTTTATTAGGATTTAATTTTTGAGATTTATGATAAACAATTATAAAAGTAATAATACAAAATCCAATAAATATAATATTTTTATCTAAAATATTAAAATCTTATTGTAAAAATGTTAGAGAAAATAGTAAAAATTAGAATTGTAAGACCATTTTAATTATTAGAGAATTTAGACTTTTTACGAATAAGTATATTTATTAAATGAGGAGAAATATTGAAAAGAAATAAAGAAAAACATCATAAAAAGAACAAAAACTTTGAGAATGAAAATCATATAGGCTAAAAAGAAAATATGGACAGAATTTTTAAATGATAGCAATTTATCAGATGAAATTTTAGACATAGCAAATATAGATGAGGAAACAGAAGTTCTGGAAATAGGACCAGGGTTGGGATTTTTGACAGAAAAATTGATTGAAAAATTCTAAATTTTTGACTGCTTTTGAGATAGATGATGACTTGATACCGTTTTTTTGGCATAAAAATTTGAAAACAATCAAAATTTTAAATTGATTCATCGTGATTTTATGGAAGCAGATTTGGAAAAAAATTTTTTGAAGATAAGAAAAATATCAAAGTTGTGGCAAATATTCCGTATTATATAACTTCGCCGATTATTAACAAACTTTTTGGAATACCGTGAGAATATTGATGAAATTTATTTGATGGTGCAAAAAGGAAGTGCAGAGCGAATTGCCTCTCAGCCTCATAGTAAAAATATGAGTCTGCTTACGCACGCAGTTCAATTTTATGCTGAAGCAGAATATCTGTTTACTGTTCCGAAAGAAAAATTTGATCCTGTTCCAAAAGTTGATTCTGTATTTTAGGAATAAAAATTTTTGAAAGATAAAAAGATATGAAAGCCCAGATTTCAGAAGAAAAATATTTTAAATATTTAAAAGAAGCTTTTTCTAATAAACGAAAGAGTATTGCTAACAATTTAACAAAATTAGGATTTTCAAAGGATGTCGTTGGAGTAGCACTAGAGAAAGTCGGAAGACAAGGCTTGACACGGACTGAAGAGTTTTCTGTTCAAGAATTTATTGATTTTATTGAGATTTTGGAAAAATAAATTAAGGGTAATTTATTATTTTATAAAATTTCTAGGTTTAAAATAAGAACAGAATATTAATCGATATCAAGTAAATTTTACGATAATTTAGAATAAATAGGCTTGGAATTATAATACTCCAAGCCATTCTCTTTTTCTAAATTTCTATTTCGATATTTTTGCTTTTAATGTTTCGATTGCGTTATCCATATCATCTAAAAAGATAAGAATTTGTGAGAATTTTTATTAAAACCGTTCTGATTGTCAAGAGTTCTTACGTTTCCTAAGTCCATCGTATGCTTCTATGATTTTTATTGATAAAAGTCGATATGCTCTTTTTGTTTGAATAATGTATTCTCAGCTTTTCATCTCTTTTTTCATTCTTGTTCATATTTTTATCCTTTCTTTTTAAAAACTTATCTAAAGTATGAATATTTTCCATTAGAGTCTTTCCAGCCTAATATTTTTCCAAATTTACATTTTGTGTTGATTGAACTATACGTTTTTTATATCTGGGATTATTTTTACAAGCTGTGCAATTAAGTCCTTGGTTTCACGACGTTTGCTTGAAGTCTTTTCGGCAGCTACAGTACAGCCGCAGTTCATCGGCAAGATACCGTTATTTCGTACCCATTTTATAATTGCTTTTTCTTCTACATAAAATAATGGACGAATTAATTCTATCTCAAAAATTATCGGACTTTAGTTTTGGCAGCATTGTTTCAAATTTTCCCATATAAAACATGCTCATCAGAGTAGTTTTCGATAACATCGTCAAAATGATGTCCAAGTGCCAGTTTGTTGCACCCAAGTGAAGCTGCTTTTGTGTAAAGGCTTCCACGACGCATTTTAGCACACATATAGCAAGGATAGTCTTTTGCAATCTTTTCTGCAATTTCAAAAATATTATCATTATAAATCTCACACGGAATATTCAGATGTTCTAGATTTTTCAAATTATTCAAATTGAGCAGGGTTAAATCCAGGATTCATTGAAATAAATACCAGTTCAAAATTAGTTCTGCTGGCTCTTTTCAGCTCCCTGAAACAGTTTTGAAAGCAAAAGGCTGTCTTACCCCTCGAAATAGCAACTGCAATCCTATCGCCATCTTTACCATTTCAAATTCCTTAAAGCTCTTATAAAAGGTGTCCAAAGTGCTGAACGGTATTTCTTCTGAATGCTTTTTCAATAGTTTCCAGTGGCTGAAGTGGACAGACGGTAAAATTGTTTCACAGGTTGCACTTCCGAGAGATGTAGAAGCAATGTTGTCAGTATTTATTTTATTATTTATTGTATTTTCATTATCGAAATTGTTTTCGATGTTTTTTAGATTCATTAATCTATAACTCCTTTTTAAAATTTGTTTCTTTATAGACTGTATCAAGTTTTTATTAGATTGTCAAGTAATTTAGGTTTTGCTTTGGTATAGCAAAGAATATTAAATTAACAATTTTTATATTGTATTTCAACAAAATTTAAAAACAAAAATTTGATAAGAATATTGAAATTATGATATATAGTTATAAGAAAAATAAAATTTTAAATAAAAATGGAGGAAAGAAATAAAATGAGTAAATATTTTTGAAACTGTGGATTTTTGGGTTGAGAATTTATTGGATTCAACTAGAAAGCTATACCTGAAAGTAACGAAAAAGGGAAATTGTAGGATATTACGATTAATGTTACAAAAGATGATATGGGGAAAAGTAATCGGAAAAATGGAATATACAAATATCACAGCGCTTAGAGTTCTTATATGTCTTCACTTGCAAGATGAGAAAATGGATAGAATAATAGCAGTCAAAAATTGCAAGATAAATAAGCGTAAAATTTTAGTAATGAAATGAATGAAAAAAGCTTTAAACTAAGGGTTTATTATTATGATACTGATAAAATGGGAGTTGTGTACATTCCAAAATTATCTAAAATGGATGGAAATGGCATGAACTGAATATTTTAGGGATATCTTTTCCATATAAGAATATGGAAGATATGGGATTTATTTTGCCAGTAAAGACGCTACATAGAATACATTAATTCTGCAAAAATACGATGAAGAAATTGAAGTTTCTGTGAAAAATTGAAGAAATAAACAATATTAAAATCAGATTTTTCCTATGAAAATGCACAATTCAGACGGAGTTTTAAAGGCAAAAAGGCTGAAACTGTAAACGTTTTTGTGGATGAAAAATGGAAAATTAAAAAGAATTTCAAATGAATTGCTAGAAAAACTCATTAAATAACCATTTGTAATATTTAGTGTTATTAAAAATAATTTTGTGAAAATAGAAATTAAAATTATGAAATAAACTTTATTATAAATTATAAAAGAAAAGAGGTATTAAATGAAGATAGCGATTGAAATGATCATGCAGGGGTAGAATTTAAAAATAAAAATGATGAAGGAACTTAGAAGCAAAGGATATGAAATTGTGAATGTGGGGACTGATACTTTGGATTCAGTTGATTATCCCGATATTGCAAAAGAAGTTGGTGAAAAAGTTCTTGCTGGGGAAGTGGACTTTGGAATTTTGATTTGTGGAACTGGAATTGGAATTTCTATTGCTGCAAATAAAATAAAGGAATTCAAAGTCTTTGCACACAACGTGAGTATACAGCAAAACTATCAAGACTTCTACAATGATGCAAATATTATAGCGTTAGGAGCGAGAGTTTTAGGAGAAGATTTGGGATTAGCATGTGTTGAAGCGTTTGTAAATACAGAGTTTGAAGGTGGCAGACACTGCTAAAAGAGTTGGGAAAAATAGAATTGCAATTTAGAAAAATATATTAAAAGATTCTAATTAAAATTTTATCGACAAATATTTGTTGAGACTGGAAATTATTAAGTTTTAACAAAATATTATTATAAAATAAAGGGTCTTTGATCTCTTTTCAAAATTAAAATAAAATAAGGAAGTGATTGTTTATGTCAACAATTTTTAAAAAGATAATAGATAAGGAAATACCATAGAATATTGTATATGAAGATGAGAGAGTTTCTAGCTTTTCATGATATAAATCCAGCATGCAAAGTTCACGTGCTTGTAATTCCAAAAAGGAAATTAAAAATTTGGATGCTAAGAACTGAGGAAGATACTTTACTCAGCTTGGTAAATTACAGCTGACTGTGGCAAAAGTAGCTAGAATTCTGAAATTGGATAAAGATGGGTATAGAGTTATAACTAATATTGGGGACAATGGATGGACAGGAAGTTTATCATATTCATTACCATATTTTAGGTGGAGAAAAACTGCCAGTTACATTGAAATAGAAACAGTAAAATTTTCTAAATTATGGAGGAAGTGCATGAAAAAGCAGACTTTCTAAAATTGTAATATTCGTTTTTCTTGTGAGCAAAATCTGGGAATGGCTGAATATATAAAAAGATAATGCTGTTTACTATAAGGATGAAATAGGCAGGATGATGAGAAAAAGGTAAATGATGCGAATTTTAAAACATTTGTAGAATTGAATAAGATTTATGGGAAAAGATGAGAAAAGTGTTTTTATGGAGACGAAAAACTAGAAAGATGCCGATTTCAAAACATTTCTGCAGTTGGGGAAAAATAGTGAAGAGATAAAGATAACTTTATTGGTATAGCTAAAAGATGAAAAATAAATCCGAAAAAGATTTTAAATTTTATAAAAATAAGGATAAAGTAGTATATTTTAGAAATAATGGTAAAATATACGATTTGGAAAAGGATTGATGAACTTGAATAATTGAAGATGTGGATACTTTGAAGTACTGATGATGAATATTCAAAAGGATAATCATATTATTTATTATGATGGAGTAACTTTGTCTGATGTGGATATGGATACTTTTCAGATAATAATGCAAGATACTTATGCGAAAAGATAAAAACAAGGTGTACTGTGGTTCAAGACCAATAAGGAAGGAATCCAAAAACAGTAAAATTTTATGAAATTTACTTGAAAGATGATAAAAGTGTATTTACAAAATATGGGAAAAATTGAAAATGCTGATTTGGACAGTTTTGAAGTTTTGTAGGAGAAATGCATAGTTACGCAAAAAGATAATAAAAATGTTTATTTATTTGGGAAATAATTAAAAGAGCAGATCCTAGAACTTTTGAAATAATTTCAGAAATAGCTTTTGCAATATATTCAAAAAGATAAAGAAAAAGTTTATATTTCTCGGAATGGAAAATAAAAAGAGCAGATTTCAAAAACATTTTGAAAAATTAGAAGAATCAACTTTTACTCAAAAGGATAAAAATAACTTGTACTATCAAGAAGTAAAAATTGATAAAATTAGAATAATTTAGAAAATATGAGTGCTGAGTGCTTGATATTATAAAAATGGAAATAGAATTTATGCTAATGGAAATAGGATTGATATAGAAAATCCAAAAATTTTAAAATAATAAAAATGATTATTACAGTAATCCAAATATGAGTTTATGGAAAAACAACAAAAATATATACGTAATTATAGGAAATGGACAAAAAAATTCATAGTAAAAGTAATAAAAGATGCGGACATAAAATTCTTTTTGAAAATAATGGAAATTGGTGCATATTCACGAGATAAAAATAATATTTATTTTTACAGTATTCTGATGTTGTGCAAATGAAAGATGTAGATAAAGCCAGTTTTACTATCGGAGAACATGAGCTTTTCACATGATAAGAACAGTGTTTATTTTTATGGAAAAAGGATAGATGGAATAAGTCCAAAAAGGATTTTAAAATTGTTGATTTAGCATGATTAATTTTTGAGATTCTGTAACATTTGCACTATTGACAGACAGTAAAAATTTATATAAACTTATTTATGAATTTTGATCCCTGAAAACGTATAAATTGAAAAAAATACAAAATTGGTTACTGTAACGAATGTAAAAAGTAGATGCTCCGAGTTTTGAGATTGTTAAAGAAGACACGGGAAGTTATTATAGGATAATGACAGCGTTTTTATTATGATATTAATAAAAATGAACTAAGAAAAAGTCGAAGGTGGTGATAGAAACAGCTTTGTCAGAAATGGATAATTTTTCGCAAAGGATAATAAAAATGTCTATTATCTTGGGAAACAAGTTAGAAATATCAGTTCAGATGGGTTTAAATTTGTTTAGGTACCGCTATATTTTTAAAAAATAAAAATGAGTGTATCTGGAAAAGATGAAACTGGAACGGAGAGTATGAGATAGTATCTTTAAATTTTGACAGTGCTTCATTTGATATAGCAAAAGTAAGGATACCAGTGATTATTTTAAAGATAAAGAAATGGAATTTATTATCTTGATTACGGTAAATTGTTAGATTCAGAATCGAAGGACATTCAAAATGCTTTTATTAAACTTGAAGGAGTTGATATGTCAACATTTAAAAGCGTTTGGATATGGGTATTCCAAAGATAAAAATAGAGTCTATTGTGGATATAAGGAATTTAAAGGGTGGGTGATGCCAAGTTTTTCTACTGTCATGCGGAAGATGAGGGAGTTAGTAGTTAAGGATAAAAATAGGACTTATGAAAATGATTGTGAATAATTAAAGAAGTAAATTTAGAAAGTGAAAAATAGAAAATGAGAGATGTAATAGCAAGTCCAGATAACAAATTTTATAAATTGTTAAAAACTGGATAAAAAGAAGTATCGTGATGAAAACAGCATTTTTAAGGCTGAAGGGGAAAAAGTTTCTGAACGAGAATATCAATTTTAATAAAATAATTGTGAAAGAATCGAAATTTGAATATTTTTGATGAAAGATATAAAATTTCTAAGACATGATAACTTAACAATTTTTGAAGGATAATCTGTTTGATGAAGTTTCAACTCAGGAAAATAGTCAAGGGAATAATATTTCTGTATTCTAAAAATTTAAATACAATTGAGGATATACAGGGAGATGTGGTAATTCTAGATGATATTCAGGATCCAGGAAACGCTGGAACTATCATTAGAACAATGATTGCTGCAAATTTTCAGAATTTAATTTCTGACAAAAGGGTTCATGTAGATGTTTACAATCCAAAAGACAGTACGTGCTACAATGAGCGGGAATTTTTCAAGTTAAACATAATTTATGAAACACCTGAAAAATTGTGGAATTTTTGAATAATAAAAATTATTTAAAAATAGCAACTGCTTTACATGAAGATTCGATTTCCTACGAAAAATAGAATTGCGAGAAAATAATGCGTTTATTTTTTTGGATCATGAAGGTGGCGGAGTGTCTGAATATCTGATAGAAAATTCTGATATAAAGGCGATTATTCCGATTTATGGGAATATAGAATCATTGAATGTGAGTGTAGCGACAGGGATTTTTTCTTTATAAAAATGAGGAGAAATTACAAGGATTATAAAAAAATTGTGGAGATAATAATACGAGTGAAATTTTGTGATTATGCAAAATAATATAAATATTAATAAAGTTCGAAAAAAACTACATAAGGGGTGGGAAATAGTGGAGAATAATATACAAATATTTGAAGGTAAAAATTAGGTCTGTTTGGGATAATGAAAAGGAAGAGTGGTATTTTTCTGTTGTCAGATGTTGTAGGAGCATTAACGGATAGTGTAAATGCTAGAGATTATTGGTATAAAAATGAAAAAGAATGACAGATGAGGAAAAAAGTGAATTGTCGACAATTTGTCGACAGTTGAAGTAAAAGCACCTGATGGAAAAATGAGATTAACAGATGTTGCTGATATACAAGGATATTTTTCCGAATTATTCAGTCAATTCCGTCTCCTAAGGCAGAGACCATTTAAAATGTGGCTGGCACAAGTGGGAAAAGACAGAATAGATGAAATTACAGATCCAGAACTAACTATTGACAGGGCATTGGAAACATATTTGAAAAGGATATTCAAAAGAATGGATAAATCAGAGATTACAGGCGATTCAAGTTAGAAAAGGAATTGACAGATGCTTGGCAAGAACATGGAGTAAAAAGGGAATAGAATATGCAATTCTTACAGATGAAATTTCAAAGGCATGATCTGGGATGGCAACTAGAGAATATAAAGATTTAAAAGGATTAGAAAATTTAAGGGATAATATGTCAACTTTTGGAACTTGTGCTTAATCATGCTTGCAGAAGCTACAACAACAGAATTAACTAATATTCATAATCCAAAATGGCTTGGAAGAAAATAAAAAAAGTTGCAAAAACGAGGTGGAGCAATAACAGGAAATACTAGAAAAGAGATTGAAAGCAGATACTGGAAAATCGGTTATTACAGCTAAAAATGCAGTAGATTTTTCTAAATTGATTGAGGATGTAGTAAAAGATATTCCTGATATAGTTAAAAATTGTAAAAATGAAGAAAAAGCAAGGAGTGAATTAAATATGGCTTCAAGTAAAGAATATTTAAATTTTGTATTGGAACAGCTGTCGGAAGTGGAAAATATTAGATATAGAGCAATGATGGGGGAATATATTCTTTATTATAGGAAAAAGTTATTGGTGGGATTTATGATGACAGGTTTCTTGTGAAGGCTGTAAAAATCGTGCAAAAGAACTTATACCGAATACTTTTGCATGAAATTCCTTATATGAGGGACAGGAAATGTTGCTTGTTGATGAGTGTTGAAAATAAAGAGTTTTTGAAGAATTTATTTGAAAGCGATGTATGATGAACTTCCTGTTTTGAAGATAATAGAAAGGTAAAAATAGAAATGTCAAAAAGAAATGTTTAAAATTGGATCACATGTTGGAATGAGTGGGAAAAGATATGCTTTTGGGGATCGGTTAAGGAAGCGGTTTCTTACGGATCGAATACTTTTTATGATTTATACTGGAGCACCGCAGAATACACGGAGAAAGCCGATTGATGAGCTGAATATTGAGGCTGGGCTTAAACTTATGAAGGAGAATAATATTGATATTGATGATATTGTTGTGCATGCTCCTTATATAATTAATCTTGGGAATGCTGTAAAGCCTGAAACTTTTGAGATTGCAGTGCAGTTTTTGAGAACAGAGATTGAAAAGGACAGATGCTATTGGAGCGAAGAGAGAATTGTTCTTCATCCAGGTGCTCACGTTGGGGAAGGTGAAGAAGTTGGGATTAATAAGATTATTGAAGGACTGAATGAGGTTTTTGACGAAAGATCAAGAAAAACGACTGTGGCACTTGAGACGATGGCTGGAAAAGGTACAGAATGTGGAAGAAGTTTTGAAGAAATTGCAAAAATTATTGACGGTGTAAAATTAAAGGATAAACTGACAGTATGTTTTGATACTCACCACGTTCACGACGCTGGATACTGATATTGTAACTGATTTTGAGGGAGTTATTGAAAGCAGTTTGACAAGATTGTTGGAATCTGACAGAATTTCGATAATTCACTTGAATGATAGTAAGAATGTGTGTGGTGCACATAAAGATAGAGCATGAAAATATAGGGTTTGGAAAACATCGCTTTGAAGTATTAAATAAATTACACATTTTGAAAAATTTTCTCATTTGCCAAAAATTCTGGAAACGCCTTATGTGGCTTTGAGCGATGATAAAAATGCTAAGAAAGTTCCGCTGTATAAATTTGAGATTGAGATGTTGAGAAACTGGGAAGTTTGATGAAAGGTGTGATAGAAAAGATAAAAATCAGTAATTTTTGGAATATGAAAGCGAAATAAAGAATACGAGGAATTATGTTTAAAATGTTTTGAAACTAGTTTTAAGATATGTGTGTGTATATGATAAGACAAAACAGTTATTTCAGACGAAGATTTTATGGCAATTATTGAGGCAGGACTTTCTCCTAGTTCTTTTGGACTTGAGCCTGGAAATTTATTCTTGTGAGAGTGAAATGCTGAATGACATGAGAGAGTTTGCTTTCGAGCAATTACACAGCGAATATGAAAGATATTGAAATAGGTGCTGGCTATAAAGGTGTTATGGTGAAGCAGTATGATAAATGAGGAAAAGATTTCTGAAAGATAACTGCTGGAAAGTGAAAGATTATTAACAGGGTTTCAAAAGAGAGTTTACATTGTAATAGAGTAGATATGTGATTGGACTACGGCTATGGGAATGGTGTGAGATGAAGTGATAGAGGCTCTTGATTGATAAGTGTGACATTGAAGTTTTAATAGATGAAAGAAATGACCCGACCTAGAAAGAAAAGTGTAGTCGTTTGATTTGAAGTTTGATTTCTCATATTTTCGAAATTAATATAGAGATGAGGATTTTACTAAGGACTGTCGGACGTTTGAGAGATGGAATGCTGTGAATTTTCCTACATCATTCACTATTAGTCATAGGATTTTTATGAATAGAGAAATGGATGTTTACAGTATACTGAAATCTGCTCATACTACCAGATGAGTGTTATGATAAGATATGATAAATAATAATGGAAAGAAGTGATAAAAATGCTAAAAGATAAAGAATTAACAAAAAGGAAATGTTTGAAATATTTAATAGAAGATATGTGCAAAAAATATGATAAGACAAAAGTTGTTTTCAGATGAAGATTTTCCATGCGCAATTATTGAGGCAGGTAGTTTCTCTCTAGTTCATTTGGGTTGAGCCTTGGAAATTTATTCTGTGAAGAATGAGGAAATGCTAAATGATATAGAGAGTTTGCTGGGGGCACGATTAATAGCTTGAATGGAGCGAGCCATATTGTTATGGTGCTGGCTAGAAAAGGTGTTACTGGTGATAGCGGGTATTTTGAAAAGAAATTGGGAAAGAAATAAAATATTTCTGATGAAAATTTGAAGATTAGAAAAAGAATTCTTTTACAAAATTTCAAAAAGAGCATTTTAAGTTGCTGGAAAGTGAAAAGAGCATTGTTTGACTGGGCTTCAAAACAGACTTACATCGTAATGGTAAATATGATGAATACGGCTGCGGCTCTTGGATTGACAGCTGTGCGATTGAAAGGATTTAATAAGGAAATGGCTGAAAATACTTCTCTGAAAAGGTGTGTTTGATTTGAAGGAATATGGAATTTCATATTTTATAAGTTTTGGAGTATAGAGATGAAGATATTACTCCAAAAACTAGAAGAGAACTAAGTGAAGTTTATGAGGTTGTTGAGTAGTTTTTCGAATACTTGAATTTTGAATATACCTAAAATTAATTTATTAGCAGAAAGAGGATTTTTATGAGATTTTTATTATTATGTCTTTAGTAACAGCATTTTCTCATGTGGAAATAAAATAAAAATAACATGACAAGAATAAAAATTGATACAACTACTACTGAGCAAGTGAAACAAAAATCAACAAGAGGAGAAAAACTGACTTTTGATAAACTTAGTAAAAAGAACAGGAAGAATATTTACAAAACTGGAAAAAGATAGAAGCAAAAATATGAAAAAGGAATTAATGGAATTAAAAATACTAGAATTCAATAAAGCCCCAAACTAATGATTCTAAGCAACTGACTGAAGAAGAGGTAAAGGAAATAAAGGATGTATTACGTAAAAATTTAAGAGAATAGGGAGTTGACAGCTGCAACAAAAAGATGGCGAGATTTTACATAATAGAAGTTATTAAAGATGGAAAAACAAAGAAGAGACTGCAAAGGAAGTTGCTCTTGAGAGACCTCGAGTATTATTGACACTATTGGTGAATGGTGTAAAAATAAAGGAATGGAATTTAAAGTTGTTTTGTCGAATTCGTGACAAAGTTCAAAATAAAAAGATTAGTCAGTCTGTGCATACCATTCTCACCTTTTGGAAATTCAGTATGAAGATAAAGAATATAAAGATGCACTGAGAGAAGGATTTTTCTAAATATAAGAGGCTACAAAAATTTTAAAATAGAAAATATTTTATAAAAAGGTGTATATTTAAAGAAATATGGAGTTTCTGTAGTGATAAATTTTGGATATAGAGATGAAAGAGATGTCTATAAGAAAATCACTTTAAGAATGATAAACATTGAGTAAAGGGTTTTTGCTTTTGTTGCAAAAGATAAAAAGTAAAAAGTCGATAAATATAAATAAAGATAAAACACAGTTCACGTTGGTAGTCCAGACGCAGTAACGTAAGTAACCCGCCTCCCTTAGGTTGTCCATTCTTTTATTATAAATTTTAAGGAGGCTGAAATATGAGAAAGATTTCAGGAAAATTGACAGTGAAAATCCTTTTTGGGTAGAATTTTGAAAAATTTGAAAATGATAATTTTATCAGTTTGTAAAAGTAACTTTTGGTTCGGAACCTAAAGAATATGAGATTTATGATTTTTATATTAAAAAGTTTTCATAATCTTCAATTTAGTAATGAAAAATGAAGTCAAATTTTCTAGTAGTCAAAAGATCCAAAACGTAGACATAGAGAAATAAAAAGAAATAGAGCTTCATTTTTAAAAAATCAGAAGAAATTTTAAAATTACAATACGAAGAGGAATAGGAACGGAAAGTTAAAACAAAACAAGAAAAAGGAAGTTGAAAAACAGAGAAAATTTTATTGAAACAAAAGAAAAAGACAAAAACATAAAAGGAAAATAAAAAGTTTTTATTTAATAATCACATCGTGAGGAAAATGGATTTAAAAAGGAAAAATTTAAAAGATTTTATATTGACATTAAATCAAAAAGACATTAATGATTTTGATGGGAAAAATCTGAAAAAGAAGAAGATAAAATTTTATAATGAGTTATTTAATTTAATTTTAGAAACAAAGCAGGATGAATTAATAGGTGTATTTTAATGAAAAAGTTTTATATATTTTGCGGGAGTAAACGGAGCAGGAAGTCAACTTTATATAATTCCGAAGATTTAGATACGAGATAAAATACAGTCACGAGAATTAATACAGATGAAATTGTTAGAAAAATCGGAGATTGGAAGAATAATTCCGATCAAATAAAAGTATGCGTAACAAGAATAAATTTGAGAATGACTGCTTTCAAAGATGGAAAAATCGTTTAATGAAGAAACAACTGTAACTGGAAAAACGATTTTTACTGATTATAAAGCACAAAGAACTAGGTTATGAAATTACAACTGTTCTATATTGGTGTAAATAATCCGAAATAGCAAAGGAAAGAATAAGAAATAGAGTAGAAAAAGGCGGTCATAATATAGCTGATGAAATTGTTGAAAAAGATATTATGAGTCTTAAAAATTTAAAACAGGTGATTACAAAGTTTGATAGTTTACCTATACGATAATTCTATAAAATATAAAACATATCATTTATAAATAATAAATTTTTATATAAAGATAAAAAATGTAAAATTGGTCTAAAGACGCTATAGAAATAATTGAAAAATATGAAGTAAAAAGGTAAATAAATTAAAATTTATTGTAATATCATAAAATCAAAATTGTTGCACAATACTTTATTTTATTATATAATATACAAAAAGAATAACAAAATAGATAGGAGAAAAATATGTCAAATAGTGATAATAAAAGAGTAAGAGTTAGAATAGCACCATCTCCAACTGGAGATCCACACGTAGGAACTGCCTACATTGGACTATTTAATTATGCGTTTGCAAAAACATAATGGTGGAGATTTTTATTTTTAAGAATAGAAGATACGGATAGAACGAGATTTTCAGGAGATTCAGAACAGCAAATTTTTTGATGCGATGAAATGGCTTGAGTTAAATTATGATGAGAGGTCCAGATGTTGGGGGAGAAGCAGGGCCTTTATAGACAGTCGGAAAGATTTTCGATTTATAAGGATTATGCTGAACAATTGGTGGAAAAAGGGGAAGCGTACTACTGTTTTTGTACTGCTGAAAGATTGCAAAAATTAAGAGAAAGACAGGTGGCTATGAAACAAGCACCAGGATATGACGGGCATTGCAGAAACTTGTCAAAAGAAGAAGTGGAAGCAAAAATTAGCGGCTGGAGAGCCTTATGTTATTAGACTGAAAAATGCCTTACGAAGGTGAAACTGTTGTAAATGATGGATTAAGAGGAGAAATTAGATTTGAAAACAGTAAAATTGATGATCAAGTATGATTAAAATCTGATGGATTCCCAACTTATCATTTGGCAAATATTGTTGATGATCATTTGATGGGGATAACTCACGTTATAAGAGCGGAAGAGTGGATTTCTTCTACGCCTAAGCATATTCAATTATACAAAGCATTTGGATGGGATGAGCCAAAATGGTATCACATGCCGCTTTTAAGAAATGCTGACAAAACTAAAATTTCAAAAAGAAAAATCCAGTTTCGTTGAACTACTACAAAGAAGAAGGTTACTTAAAGAAGGATTACTAAACTTCCTTGCACTTATGGGATGGAGCTTTTGGAGAAAACAAGGAAATTTTTACTATTGATGAAATGATTCAAAAATTTCTCATTTGATAAAAATTTCTCTTGGAGGGCCTGTATTTGACCTAGTTAAATTAGGGATGGGTAAACAATCATCACATGAGATTAAAGGATTTGGATGAATTGACAAAATTAGCTATTCCATATTTTTGTACAAGCTGGTTATTATGAAAAATGAAAAACTTGTCAGATGAAGAATTTTTCAAAAATTAAAAAGAATTGTGGAAATTACAAGGGAAGGTTCACAAACATTAAAGGGAATTGCCAGTAAATGCTTCAATTTACTGAAGATGAAATTTGAATTGCCAGTAATTGAAGAAGGAATGAATAAAAAGGAAAGAAAAATCCATCGAAAAAACTGACTTCTTCACTTGAAAGCAGAAACTGGTAAAAATCTATTCAAATGTTTATTGAAAAAATCAATAAATTAAATGAAGAAATTTCAGAAGACGAAGCGAAACAAATCCTGCACGAACTGCAAGATGAAATAGGAGAAGGTCCAGCAGCAGTATTAATGCCACTTAGGGCAGTTATTACAGGAAAAGGCCGAGGAGCAGATTGATACAATGGTAATTGCAGTTATTGGAAAAAGAAAGAACATTGGCTAGATAAATAATATTTTGAATAGATAATAATAAAAGTGATACTTTTAGAAAAATTATTCTAAATATCACTTTTTATGTAATGTTGTAATGCGATTTCCTGTTTGAATAATAGAAATCAAAAATATAATAATTAATGCAAAATGTTGTGTATTTAATGTGTTAAAATAACTGTTATTAGTGAAATAAAAGGGAATGGTAACAGAAATAGACTACTTCAGAATTTCATTCATTTTCCAAAATAGTCTCTTTCTAAATTTAATTTTTAATATCATAAATTACAATATTTTACAAATTTTATTCTTTAGTTTCATCATCATTATCTTTATCCCGATGTTTTCGTATCGTCATATTCATCATACTCATTGACTTCACTAGGATCTTCACTTGATAATCTTTTTGTTAAAATCTTTTATATTTTTGTATTTATCCATCCAAGATGAAGACATACAAATCACCCTTCTCATCTTTAATTTATAGCTTATACTGAGTTAATTTTTAATATTTATACAGCTTGATATTTTATACTGCGACACATTATTTACAATACAGCTCGAAGACTAACATCTTTTAATGCCCATTTTTAAACTCTTCAAAATCCCGTTCTGTCAACAATGTAACCAATATGCTCTTTTTAGCAGGACTTCGTCGATATGTTGTCAACATATTCGTAAGTATTTTTATAATTTTTATTATTGATTCTTCATCTGCCCGAATATCAGTCTTCTGCCAATCTTGGATTTTGTTTCCCAGTTCTTCCCATTATTGCAAGTTTGTAATATTTTTAGGAGATCTTGTCCATGCTCTGTTGGACAGTTTAGGACACTTCTCCACAACCTATGCATCTTTGGTGATCTCTTACAGGTTTATAGTTTTATATGAAATTGCTCCTGTTGAAAAGCTTTTTACACTTTCTTTCACATTCCGCAAGAAACACATTTAGATTCATCAAGTTCAGTGTTTTGCCATTCCAATTATTCCAAAATCATGCATTCTGACTTTTTGACAATCATTTGGACAACCTGTTAATGCCACTTTTGAAGTGAAAATCATGCGGGAATATTGCTTTTTCGATGCAGATTCCGTCGTATTATAGGCACTCTTTTTGGACACACTTTGTTTCACATACAAGCAATATTTCTGCTACCAGCAATGCAGCATATCCTTTATCTTTATCCTTATAATTAATTTTCCATTTTCCATGATTGGCTCTGCACTCATTTATTTACTTTTCAATATCATTCCAAAAGAAATTCCCAACACTTCAAAACCTTGACGAGTTGTAATATGAACGTTTCCATCTCCATAAGTATTAGCTATTTACGACCATTTCCATTATTTCCCCAGTAATTGCTCCTCCTGGCACTCTCATCGCATATGCTGTTTTAGATCTGTCCTTTGTTACCTGAATGCATTTTGGTAACAATTTTTTCTATTTAAATCCATGCTCATTGTTTTTACCTCTTCTTTTTGTTTTTCTTAAATTCATTCTTAATCAAGTAATGCAAAATCATATCTAAATACTGGCCCTCCTCAAGACAAATATACGTTTCATCAATTTTACAATGCCCGCATTTCCCAACGGCACAGGACATCTTTCTTTCAAAGGAAACCCATATTTTTCAGTTGGAATACCTGTTTTAGGATTTCAAGACAAGAGAAATGCATCATTACTGGAGGCCTACAACAATGTATTCAACTTCATCCATATTTTTCAGAATTTTAAATCAGGAAATATATTTGGTAACCATTCCTTCATGAATTTCGTCTTCTGTCTTTCCAATATTTCTTGCTGTTTCTACATTATCCAATGTTACAAGTATTTCAATATTTTTCTCCAATGCGAAAATTCCTCTTCATAACACTTTCATAATTTTTATATCCAACAATAATTTTTAAAAGGATTTCATTTCATTAGGATGCTTTCTGTAAAATATTCTATAATTGGACGAACTGGAGCAATTCCACTTCCTCCAACAACCATTACAATATGCTTATTTTTGTATTGTTCAATTGGAAAACCGTGTCCATAAGGTCCTCTCAAAAATTCTATCTCCTGCTTTCAATTCAAAAATCTTGTCTGTAACTTTTTCCAACTTTCTAATCAGAAAATCAAGATAACCTTCCTCCAAGTCAAAATTCGCAATGGAAATAGGGGGCTTCTCCAACTCCTGGTAACGAAACTTGCATAAACTGTCCAGCTTCTACACTTCCCTTTTTATATTCCACACGAAACAGCCATTTCTAGCTCGTCAACTTTCTCAATGAACAAAAAGTTTATGAACAGTCGGTAAATATACATTCATGTCCATTATAGCTCTGTTCATCCATATTTATTGTATTTAATGTGTTAATTGTACTCATTCTGATTCTCACCTCTTTTTCAGCCGAAATTCTTTTTAGCTCGGCACTAGCTTAGTTTATGCAATTTGAGAATGAATGTATTCAGGACACGCATCATCACATCTTCCACATCCTGTAATACTATCTGATATCCAAAATCTCTTTTTAAAATCAGATATTTTTGTGCATTACCTTAAATCTCATTCTATCTCCGTGCCTTTGCTCGAATGAATGCCCTCCAGCCATATCCGTAAAAGCCGTTCACATGACATGAAGCCCACACACGTCTTCTTTTCTCCATTGTTTTTCATTTTCGCTGTAAAAACATCTTGTGTAGTCGTGCAGGGTACAAGTTGGACAAACAAAGTTACATTTTTCCGCAGGCTATGCAACGACTGTCGTATTCACGCCATAAATCCAGATTTATTATATCTTCAAGCTCAATATTGTCGTAGAATATCCACATGAATCTCATTATCTTCCACAATTCCATTTCAAATTCAACATTTTCTTTTATCTTATTACTATTATTTTCAGCAATTATTTCTTCAAGATATCATTTTTCATCTTTTACATCCATGTACATTTCATTTATTTTATGTTCATCATTACTTCCATTGTTTTTCTCAGCAACAAGTTCTTTTAAAATAAACCTTCAGCTCATCATCTTTTATATCAGCAAATATTTCTTTCTTCTGTAACTTTTTATTCCAATATTGTATCTCATCAATCTTGTAGTTCCCATATCTCACAAAAAACAGTTCTCAAATGAATTTGGACATCCAAACACTACAAATTTAACTTTATCTCTAACCCTCTTGTAGTAAATATCCAAAAATTTATTATTCAAGTAAATATCATCAACTCTTTTTGACACCATGTAAATCACAGCTTCTAAGAAAAATAAGATATTTTGCTCCTGTTCTTGGGCATCTTGCATCCTTCTTCTGTAAAAATAAAACATTGTTTGTGTTATTACAACATTATTTCTTTGTGCTGAAAAATGAGATTTTTGTCAAAAACATATTTCATCAATTTTTCAATTTCAGAATATCTGATTACAGAAGTATCTGAAATGTACCACGAAATGGTATCTCAATTGGAGCATATATCTTGTATTCTCAGCTTTTTCAAAGTGCCATGATTAAAATTTTTCACTGATTTAAACTGATTTTCATTTTCCCTCCTAAAATTTTTACTTTATCTCTCCATTTAAAAATTATTTTTATTTAAATTATTATTTATCCTTTTGCTAAATAATAGCAAGCAAAACCAACAAATGCTCCACCAACAATATTCCCCAATGTTACAAATAATAAATTATAAAAATAACCATTTAATGTTATTTCTTTTTGCTCCATTGTATATTATCCCCATCATTAAAAAGAGTCATATTAGCTAACACTGTGCTCAAATCCAGCAGTTATAAATGCAAATAAACACCGTATCACCATTACCAGCTTAGCAGTTTCCTCTTTTAACTTTTATTCCAGCCAGAACCACAAGGCACACAGAATATTACATAAAATTCCTTTAAAAACAGTTCGTGAGGCAATGCAGTAATCTTTGCCTTTGAAACTTCTGCAATAAATTCTACAACAGGTTTTTGAAGCAGAATTTGAAAAATACATACGCTATTGCAAGCATAATTGACCCTACGATGTTTCCCACATAAGATGCGCCCACATTAAGAATCATATCCTTAAAACTTATTCCCTTGTTTAAAAACCCTGCTACTCAATCATATTATTTCCTGTAAAAAGCTCAGTTCCAAAAACAACTACAAGGCTAAGCGCTATCCCAAAACTAACTCCCATAAGAATTTTGTTAGTCGGCAATCCGTCGCTAACTCCTCCTACCAGAAAGTTAATAAAATTCCTATCCCAATAAACATTCCAGCTAAAAATGCAGACAGGAAGTACTTTCCTTTACTTTTCTTTTTAAAAAGTCCAATTTTACTTTTCGAGACATTTGTTATTGATTCTAAAGTTTCTTTATTTCTCATACTTTACATCGTAATCGATCTCTTATTTTTATTACATTCTCCTTTCCTAAAAATTTGGTCTTTCTTTATTTTGTGAAAAATTTCTTATCTTTTGATTAAATTATCACATAAAAAGTAAAAGTCTCACCATATTTTTATGTTTTTGCAGTTAGAATATTTTGTTAGGCTAATTAAAAATAATTTTGTCATCGCTGTCTTTTAAAAACAACGATTAATTTAACAAAAATTCTTTTCTACTAATGCGTTTCATATCCTTAAAAATTTTCAATTTTTAGCTAGTTCCTTAATCGTTTCTGAATCTCGCCTTTTGGCTCATTAATCGCCGCTTTCCAAGCCTTGCTGCCACGTACGTTATGAAATATCCGTAGCATGCATCAGTGAATAGATGTGGTCGAATGTCGCTGTTTTTCCATATTTTCAACATAATATATCATTTTTCTATAATTTCTTTTACGAGTGATATTTATTTCCTTTCCATAATATTTTCCAAATTCAGTTAAAAATCATAGGATTGTCGTAAATTTCACGTCCTAGCATCGCAGAATCCACGTATTTTAAATGTTCGTCAATTTCTTCAACTGTTTTTATTCCGCCGTTAATTTCTTATGTGCAACCGTGGTTATCTTTCTTTACACGGTAAACTTCATCATATCTGAGTGGCAGTATGCTTCTGTTCTGCTTCGATTAGAGTCCTGCAAGTATCGCTATCCGTGCATGAATAATGTATTTGCTGACACCCTGGCTTGTTTAGTGATTCTAATAAAATTTATCCATATCCTCTATGTTATCTAGCAATGTTCGTTTGAAAGAATTTGGCAATACATCCATCAATTCCAATTCTATGTTTTACAGAACTAGGCTTCCTGTTGCGTCTTTCGTGATTTCACAATGTTTTGCCACTTTTTTCGGAAATGCCATAAGATAAGCTCCCATCATGTTTCAGAGACTCTGTCAGAAGGACATCCGACATTTAGATTGATTTCGTCATACTATACTTTTTCAGCAATTTTACAGCCTCGACACGCTACTTCTGGGATTAGTAGTCGCAATTTGCAGACGATAGGATGTTCCACTTCATCAAATCCCCAAAATATAGTCCAACCTCATTAAGAACAGCCTAGTGCCCGTTATCATCTCGTACAGCAAAACGATCCTTATTTATCATTCTCACGAAATTTCCTAAAAAGTACTTTCTGTCCGTCCTGTCCACCATCGGAGCTATACTTATCTTATTTTTCACAGCACTCTTTCGATTACTTTCTCAAAAATTATCAGTTTATCTTGTATTATAATAGTTTCATTGCTTAGCAGCAGGAATTTTTCTTGCCGCTTCAATTCTATCCAGATGGATGTGTTGACAGAATTTCAGCCCTTTTTCCTGCTCCTATTGAATCCATTCTCTCAAGAGCCGTGATTGCTTCGGACGATTGTATCCAGCCATTGCCATAAATATCATTCCGTATTTATCCGCCTCGTATTCCTGAGTTCTGTTAAATTTCAGAAGAGTATTGAAAGTCCGTGAAACAAGTGAAGATACAGTATTTTCCACTGTTGCAGCATCTGTTACGGTCGTCGCGATTCCTGCAAGCGCCTTGTTGCTCGAAGCTTCAGCATGATGACCTCCAACAACATGACCAATTTCGTGTCCCCATTACAAACGCAATTCCTGCATCGGTATTCAGAACTGGCAATATTCCAGTATAAAAGGCAATCTTACTGCCTGGCATTTGCAAACGCATTTATTTCATTAGTTTTTATCAGATTAATTCCCACTGCAGGCTGGACACCTTATTTGACATTCCGTTTTCTTAGATACTGCTCAACTGCTGTAGAAATTTTTCCTCCAGCTCTTCTCAGATCGCCGTCAGCTGTATTATTTGCCAAAAAGCCCCTTAGCTCCTGCCTGCTGGATAAAGTTCGCCTGTAACTGGAAACCGAGCTTTGCCACGCTTTCGTCACTTACCAGTTTTAGTTTGCCTTTCTCCTGTAAGCGAGCTACTGCACAGCTGGAAAATCATCGTTGCCGACTGTTACTAAAAATAATATTTTGAATACTTTTCATTGAACTCTTTCCATTTTTAAAAACTATGATATCCATTAAATTGTACAATCAGTAATTTTCAGATATGATTTTTCTTATAAAAATTTTTATTTTTACTATAATTTTATTCAGAAAAATAAAATTTAATCATATATATTTATCAATTTATCCTTGCATGCTCTTTAAAAATAAGGTTTTTATTTGATATAATATACAAATAAATTATGTTTTTGTGAAAGGACTGAAAATATGAAAAATGTGGAAGGGCGATTTACAAGGAAACTAATAAATTGTTAGAAAAATTTAATGCGTCAATTACATTTGATAAAAGAATGTATGAAGAGGATATTGCTGGAGGTATTGCACATAGCAGAATGCTTTACAAAGAAGGAATGTTGCAGAAAAATGAACAAAAGATATTGAAAATGGGTCGCTTCAGATAAAAGATGAAATTGAAAAGGGAGAATTTGAGTTTAGAATTGAAGATGAAGATATTCATATGTCGATTGAGAAAAAGGCTGACACAGATTATTGGGGCTGTGGCTGGGAAAAACTGCATACTGCTAGGAAGCCGAAACGATCGGTGGCTCTTGATGTGCGAATGTATGTACGAAAAAGAAGCTCGTGAAATCTCAAAATATTGCTTGTAAAAATGGAAAATGCACTGCTAGGACTTGCTGAAAAATATAAAAATATTATTATTCCTGGATATGCGCATTTACAAAGAGCTCAGACCAATTTTATTTTCTCATCACTTAATGGCTTGCTCCAAATGTTTAAAAAGGGATATTTTGAGAATTGAGGACTTTTCAAAGAAGTGATGAAATGCCACTTGGAGCAGGGGCATTGGCTGGAACTACATTTAATCTTGACAGACATTTTGTGGCAGAAGAACTTGGATTTTCAAAGCCTCACGGAAAAATAGTCTTGATTCTGTAAGCGACAGGGATTTTATAATTGAGCTTGCAATGATTATTTCAGTAATTTCAATGCACTTGTCAAGATTTTTCAGAAGAAATTATTATCCGGTGCACATCCGAATTTTCATTTATAAACTGGATGATGCCTTTGCAACTGGCTCTTCAATTATGCCACAGATCGACATTGCCGAACTTGTAAGAGGAAAACAGGCAGAATCTACGGAAATCTTATGGGAATCTTAACAACGATGAAGGCACTTCCACTAGCTTACAACAAGGATATTCGTGGAGGACAAGGAAGGAATTTTTGACTCTATTGACAATATCAAATTATCCATCGAAATTTTTCTACCTAATGCTTGATACAATAACAGTAAATGATGAAAAATCTACACTTCAATGCAATCGTGGATTCCTAAACGCAACAGATGTAGCCGATTACCTGCAAAACACAATATTCCGTTCAGACAGGCACATAAAATCGTTGGAGAAATCGTATCCTACTGCGAAGATAAGAAAAATCGCAATTGACGACATGAAACTCGAAGAATTTCATAAATTTTTCTGATGTTTTCAAAGACGATATTCTTTCAGAAATCACAATTGAAAACTGCGTAAACAAAAGCGAAAATTCGTATGGTGGAACTTCCATAAAAATGTTGAAATGCAAATTGAAAATGGAAGGAAATTTTTAGAAACTTTATAATAGGTTTGATAATCATTCAACTTTTTCTTTTTATTTTTCGTGAGATTGCTCATTGTCACAAAACCTTATCTTGCAGTAAAGGTTTATATTCTTATTACAAACTTTTTCAATAAAATAAAGGAGTAATAATTAAAATACAATTATTTACTTTTAATAAACTCGACGGAGCTTATTTGTTCAACTACGACTGTTTGACGACTATAAGGAGGAGTTTTCGGAGTTAGGGCAAATAAAAGTCGAGTCTAGTTACAGAAGCTGCAGGATTTTGCAGCAATGAGCAATCCTGCAGAAATAAACATAGTAAAAGCTATTATTAAATAAAAACAATCTACTAAACCCTATTTAGAAAATAGAAAACTATCTTAGAACAAGAAGTTATAATTTCTTGCTAAAATATATCATTCGAAATTTATTAAACATTCACTATTTAAATAGGAAATAGTATTATCACATAAAAATACAAATAAAAGGAGAAATTATTACAATGAAAGAAATTAGACTGGCACAAGAAAAGGATATTCTCAAAAATAGAAAACTCATAGAACAAATTTTAGTAGTCCATCACAAAGGGCGTCCAGACATTTTCAAGGCAACTGATACACAGCAACGAAATTAATGGAAATGTTAAAATGATCAAGTAAGCCAATATTTGTAGCAATCTGATGAAAATGATAATGTAATCGGCTATATTTTTCTGCATTTTCAAGAATCAAGCAAATCACAACGTCCTAACTGATATAAAAACATTATTTATTGATGATCTTTGTGTTGATGAGCTACGTGGGCAGAACATTGGAAAGAAATTATACGATTTTGCTGATTTTGCAGAAGGCTGTTATAATTTAACATTGGACGCTTTGGGCTGATAATGCTGGAGCTGTCGATTTTATGAAAGATTAGGAAATGAAGTTCAAAAGTATGTTTTTGAGCATATTTTGTAATTTTTATTAAATGGAAGAAATATAAAATTGCATTTTAACTTGAAATATTGTATAATTAAAATATAGAACACTAGTAATTAATACATAAAAACGGAATAAAACATATTTGATATAGATAGATTTTTAAAACGTAAGAGATGATATGCAATGTTTAAGAAAATTTTACTCATGATCTATTCTGTTATAGTCTGTCGTAGGATGAGTCGCTAAGTCCAAAAGAATGGAGGTAGACACAAGAGAAGGGCTGAAAGAGGTGTAAATGTTATAGAGATTCTAGTGGATACTTTTTATTGTAAGGACAAGTATGGAAACAGAGTAGACTGATATATAATAGTATAGATATAAAACTAATCAATTAAGATGGATACTGATGATCGTGAGAGAAGGGAATATATTAGAGCGCAGGGAGGCTTCCTACAGGGAATGCTTTTCCGCCTTTTTCTTTTTCTTTAAAATAATTATAAAAATTAAATCTAATTTTTAAATTTTAATAAACTGATGGAACTTTCATTTATTTAGCTACGGCTGTTTAACGACTGGATGAGTTGTTTTAGAGTTGGATAAATAAAAGTCGTAGTCTAGCCATGTTATTCCTATAGATTTTGTAATTTTCTATAACGAGAATTGCTATAGATTAAATTTAAATTATTTTATTTTGATATTTTTCCTGTTGAAAAACTGATAAAAATATTATATATAAAAAGTACTGTTATTTTCTATGATATAATACGCCTTGTAATAATTTTGAAATCTTTTCAATTGAGTTATCCTAACTCTTTAGCTTGATTTTAAAGAGGAACTTTTAAAGTTATAACTTTTATCCGATTCCAAATTTTATTTATTTTTAAAACATAAAAAGGATTAGAAGCAAAAGATTTTAAATGACATCAGGAAACTAAAAATAAAAAGGAGACAAAATGACAAATAATCTTAAAACTTTACAAAAGATTTACGTGCATTTGCACGAAAAATTTTTAAAACATACAGATTCTGCATTTTCATCAAGTTTTAATAACAGGAATGGTATCAGTTGCAAAGCAATGTGTTTTCAAGTACACTCGATGAAAAAGCGTGAAAAGGATCACAATTGAGATTTCATCTTCAATAAAGAATTTGCATCAAAAAGTTAAGGATACAAAACAGAAAAACAGCAAATTACTAAAAAACTTAAATCTTGAACTGATTCAATTAATGGAGCAGGGAGACCACGTGACAAAGTCACCTTGGAGCAGCTGGCAGTACGGAGCAAACTATTTTACAAGCTGCTAGCTACACAAACTTTAAAGGAAAAGGAACAAAACTGGCGATGTTATCTATCAAAGAGACAAAACTTTAAGAAAATATTTAGCAAAACCAGTAAGCGAAGGCAGTTCAAATGCAACTACGTTAGGATTTGTCTATGAGCCAAATGCAATTCCAATAAACGCCGCACTTACACCAAAATCAATAACAAAAAGCAATCCAAATATTCAAAAAGCTTGTGACAATTGCCAGCCTTTCGTTTGAGCCAAGAGTTTGTGCAGGAGCCTTCTCTCCAATCATAAACGTACCTAACCCAAGTCAGCCTGCACCATTTAACGTGGTAGCCGTATCTAACGGAAATGACTTTGACAGTGCCTATGACGATGCTCTTCAGAATCATGAAACGATGACGGAGTCATAGAAGGGGAGTTGCTAGTACATGGGAAATTTTAACGTAGAGAATTGGAAGAACATTCAAAATATAACTATTCAGGATATTGTGAAGAGCAGATAACGGATCTTTGGCTTATAGGGATACATCGAGTTCCGTAGTTTATCTGCAGCGACAATAGGAACCTGGTCAATTTAAAGCAGACCGTCAACGACAACGATTGACGAAATGGATTTTAAAATGGCTGGATACAGAAAAAGGGAGAGCTGCTAATGTTATCGGATGCCACTTTTGTGTATTCAAGACGGAAGAAGACGTCAGTTCTTACTAATTTGGGAGAATTTGCACACTTAGATTTGCATGGCGCTCAGAAAGACAACGGACCGCGATTGCACCGATTACCGCCTCTTCCAGTGCGAGCCTCAGCACTCATAATGATGCAATAACATCCTGCTTTAAATTCTGCAAACCCAAAACATAAATGGCGGCGATCTGATCTTCGATTCACAGACATATATAAACGCTGGAAAACTAACTATGAAAGGGGAACATATCATTAACAAAACAGCTATAACCATAATACCGAAGGAAATAAAAAGGGCTATAGTGATAAATACTGGCGATGTTGCTATCGAACCGTTAGAAGATAATGGAATCTTGGAAAATATAATGCCATATTTGTTGTTTCAAATGATAACTGGACCCAAACCAGCAGACTTTATATATACTCGACAAATAGACATTTGACCCAAATTCAACTTTTGCCTTAATTGACCCTAACATTACAACAACTGCCGTATCGTCATTATCTTTGGCTTCTGTTCAAAAACGTCCTGTTGACATCGTAAAACAGTGTCGAGCTCGGTTGCATACATGACGAAAATTCAACTGCGTATCTACTGAAAAGAAATGTTGATGCCTATCTTGACTTTTACTGATGGAACGGATATGGCAACTGTTGGAAACGGATGGAATCCTGTAGTTATCTCACGGAGATAAGAGTACAGGGCTATTTTGTCAATACCTCCGGAACAACTGTAAAAAGGATATTTTGCCGCTGATATTGGAAGCGCTGGGACAAGGAAAACAAGGTTTTTAACGGTACAGGAGGACTCGCAAAATTATGATATAAATAGAACTGACGATGCTAACGCTGGAATAAGCGAAGATTTGTCCAATCCTCACTAACAGCTGATGATAAAGCCAAATAGAGGAAAACAATCTTATTACAAAATCCACTGGAATTTACACTGTAGCGCCTATTAATTCTAACTACATCAAATAAGAATATATGACAAGACAAAAGGAAATGTCGGAATTTATCCCGATGGAGAAGTAGCCGTTTACATTGGGAACAGGAGACATATTATTAGAAGGCGGGTACAAACAACACTGGAATTGCAGTTAAAGTAAAAAGGTTCCTCGGTAACTTGCAGATGGCACGGTAACCCTTTCTAAAGGTAACGCAAATGATACTATTTACACTGACGGATTATCTGACAGCGGTAAAACCACAAAAGTAACCGTAAAAATGTAGACACTTCAAATCAAACAGAGAACTCAGTGAGTTTATGCCAAAGACGCTCTAGCTGTCGATGTAAAAAAAGAAAAATTTGTCATAAATTCAAAAAGTTACCAGCACAAAAGAAACGGCTATTGCGTCAAAAGCTGGCGGAGGATTAGATAAAAGCACAGAAAACGCTGGAGGTGTCTATGCCGCTGGTTCAGATACTAAAGTGAGCCTTGCTTCTGATATTGGCAAAGAGTCAGTCCGGCTCCAGCCTCAGAATTAGTTAATATAAAAATTACTGGTGCTGAAATAGTGGATTCTAAAGGGCAGGAACAGGCGAGTATGCAGGATTTGGGTTATTTGCAGAAAACGGGCAAAAATTACTACAGCAGGAACTTCGCTTGCAACAGACGGACCAAAAATAGAAGTAGAAGGGTGGTTCAGTCGCTCGCTTCAGTAGGAGCAAATTCAGAAGTGGTAGTCGACAAAGGAACTGTTACTTATGATGGAAAAGGTTATGCCCTTTATTCAAAAAATAATGGAAAAGTTCATTTAACTGACGGAAAGCTTGTGTTAAAAGGAGAGCAACTGGATTTTCAGTGGATGCCTCAGTTCCTGCATCAGCACAGCCAATAAAACTGACTGGCTCAAAAGTTGACATGCAGTCAGACAACGCAATACTAATGAGCATAAAAAATGCAACTAATTTTAAGCACAACAGGAATTGCGGCAATGCTCGCTAGGGTATTCGGACTTAATCCATCGGATGCTTTCAACTAGCACTGGAAACAATTATTATAAACTTGCAGTTTTAGATGGAGCAAAAATTAATATTGATGGAACTGGAATTGATAAGTCTGATTCGACTGCAGGCTCAGACAGTGAAGTATTTACAAGAAGGTCGCTATTCAAAAATTCAATTTTAAATGTGAGATTCAAAAGTTTTTGGCTCAATTAAACACAACACAAATTACAGATATTGACAGTAATTTAGCAATTCCAGTCGGATTAGCCGTGAGCGCCAGCGGAAACTCCCCAAAACATAAGCACAACTGGAGTAAATGTTGCAATGGCGCTTACAATCACTGCAGATAGAACAGACAGTGGAAATGGTGGAGTAGGTGCGTATGTAAACTACGGAACTATCTCTAATGACGGAAAAATTGAAGTTGAAAAGACAACTCCAAATGATTTTGCAGTAGGACTTTATGCTACAAATGGAACACAAGTGGATAATAAATCTAATGGAACTGCTGAAGTTGGTGGTAAAGACAGTATTGGTATTCTTGGACTTTCGTATAGAATAGACAGTAAAAGGCAATGTTGTGTATAGAAAATTTGGAACTACTGGTCCATCTTCGCCTATAAACAAATTAGGAACAGTAGATATTACAAATAGTGGTAAAATCACTTTGATGGAGAAAATTCTTTAGAATTTATGCTAAAAATAACAGTTTAGATGTCGCTGGAACAAATATGGACTACACAAGAATAGGAAATAGCTATACTCAAACTACGAATAAAGGTGAAATTACAATGTCGTGCAAGAACGCTATTGGTATGATTACTGAAGGTGGATTACTTACAAACGATACAGCAGGTAAGATTACAATAAGTGGACAAGAAGGCGTTGCAATGTGCATGGAACTTATGGTGCAATTAATCCTGCTGTTGTAACAGCACAAGGGCTAACAAACTGATAGATTAAGTGCAGCTCTTATAAATAAAGGAACACTTGAACTTGCAGATACAACAGGAGCTACACCAATAATCGGTATGTTTACAAATGATGCTGATACAGAAATAGAAACATCAGGAACATTAAATATTGGTAAGAAATCTTATGGTGTTTATGGAGTTTCAAATAGTGTAGTTATGTCGAGGAACAATCAATGTTGGAGAAGACGGAGTAGGTATCTTTGCAACAGGTTCATCAGATAAAAATTAACATCAAAGTTCAGATGTAATATTACAAAGTGGAACAATTAATGTAGGAGATAATCAAGCGGTAGGAGTATTTATTGCAGATGATGCTACAAATCCTTTGAAAACAACAGTTACAAATACAGGAACTAATATGACTGTTGGAACAAATGCATTTGGTTATGTTGTGGATTCTGCAACAGGAACTGATTTATTACTTGGTACAGCGACAAATAAATTAACAGCTTCACTTGGACCAGATTCAGTTTATGCTTATTCAAACGATAAAAATGGATATGTTTACAGTAATACCGATATCACAACTACCGGCGGGAAATCATACGGATTGTATACTGCTGGAAAAACTGAAAATTATGGAAATATAGATTTAACTGGTGGAAATGGGAATGTTGGTATTTGTTCAGCAGGAGCAAATTCAGATGGAACAGGCGCGATTAACCATGGAACAATATTAGTTAGCGGAACTGACCGAATTACCAAGGAATATGGTATTGGTATGGCGACAGGATATTATGATGAAAATACCAAGGCTGTTTCAAATGAAGGTGCTATCGAAAATAGAGGAACTATTAATGTAACATCTGACAATTCAATTGAATGTCACGCTACAGGAAGCGGTTCAAAAAGCCATAAAACTATAATACAATTGACATTTTTGCAAAATGCCACTGGTATGTACATTGATCGTGGAGCTGAAGGTACTAACTACGGAACTATCAAATCTACGGGAACTGCCTCAGAATTAGCAGGGTTGCAACAGTAAATGGCGGATATATTAAAAACTATGGAACAATTTTGATTACTTCTCCAGGAGGAATAGGAATAGTACCAGGATGCTGACCGCTACGTTGCAGCATGAGCCAAGAGCGACAGGAGTCAATCCGCTGATATTAGCTAGTCAGACAGGAACAGTCCATGGAACAAGAGCTGATGTATATTCTGCAACTTCCACAGAAGAAAAATACATAATATCGCCAAAAGGGAACTTGCTTATTCAAAATCCTCCAAGAGAGCCTAGATTGACAATCAACGGAAGAGAAGTTGCGCTTACAGGAATAGATACAAATATTGCAAGTCCATCACCAACATTTGTAACTGCTGGATCAACAATCTCGGATCTTTCATTACCGCAATATTTAAACCGGGTTTCAAAGGCAGAAGTAAAATGAAATTGGAATGTATGTGGATACTTCCCGGAGTAAACTACACAAAATCCTATTCAAGGATTAGATAATCTGCTGGACTTGAGGATATAAATCTTATTATTGGTACGGAAGCACACACACTAACACAAAAGCAATTGAAATTGGCGAAAATATTTTTGCATCCTTACAATGAAGCTATTTCTTCGTTAACTTCCATCGAGAACAACATTAAATATTAATTCTGCTGGACTGACTTGGCTTGCATGCACATGTAAAGGGGACAACAAGACCAATCGAAACTTTGTATATGGTAAAAATTCTATACTTTCTTTATGAGCGAAAAAGATGAAAATACATATAATTTCCTTGATGGTCTGGAGCAGAGATACGGTGTTGAGGCTCTTGGTTCGAGAGAAAGGCTGATTTTGACAAGCTTAACGATCTTGGTAAGGGTGAAACTCAGATTTTTACACAGTCTCGTGGATGAAATGAAGGGCATCAGTATGCAAATCTTTCAGCAAAGAATTAACGCAACTGGAAATACTTTTGGATAAAGAGTTCAGATATCTCAAGGATGAGTGGAGAAACCTTCTAAGCAGAACAACAAGATAAAAGTGTTTGGTGCAAGAGATGAACACAGCACAGACACAGCTGGAATAATTAACTACAGAAGCAATGCTTATGGTGTAGCCGATGTTCATGAAGATGAAAAAGTTAAAATGGGCAACTCAACTGGATGGTACGCAGGAGCCATAACAAACAGATTCAAATTTAAAGATATTGGTAAAATCAAAAGGGAAGAGCAGACAACGTGCTAAAATAGGAGATGAAAACAATGTCACCCAAAAGGATCATAACGGAGCATTGCAATGGACAGTTTCAGAGATGTATTTGCTGGAGTCAATAGCATGAAACGTAGATTTTGGGTAGTAGACGATACTTTGAAGCGAAATCTTCTTACAATTCTTACGGAGTCATTTCATGTATCGAGATTGGCTACGATATAAGAATGAGCGACACATTTACGTCCATACGGATATGTAAAATGGAATATGGTAAATTTAATAATATAAAAGAGAAATCGAGACAATGAGACTGCAAGTAAAAGGAAACGACTACTTTCAGTCAAGCTCGAGTTGGAATGGAGTTCAAATATATCCAGCCAATGGCAGTAAGAACAAATTTATCAGTAGGGCTGACAGCGGCTTACGAAAACGAAATTGGAAAACTTCGGAAAGAAATCAGGGCGAGAGTAGGACATACAACTGCTGGATGGTATAACTTGGAGAAAGAAAAGGAAGATAGACGAAACGGCATAGTTTGACCTAAATATTGGAGTTGATAACACAAGATTTTGGAGTTACTGTAAATGCCGGATATGATACAAAAAGGCAACAATGTAAGAGGTGGAATAGGATTTAGGCTATTTTACTAAATTCTAGTTTTTGAACAATTTGAGTCAAAAAGTAAAACTAATCGAAGTAAGAAGAACAGTGAAACTTAGAAGTTTACCGTTCTTCTTATTTAAATAATTTTATTTTGTATCATTTTTAAATTTTTTAAAAATATGCTATAATATGCTAATTACTTTATTTAGGAGGAAAATATAAAATGTCTGAGGGCAGCTTTATTACAGATTGTAATAATAATAATTTTAACGGGAATTAACGCTTTTCTTTTCCAGTGCGGAAATGGCGATTGTTTCGTTAAATAAAAACAAATTAAAAATATTAATTGAAGACGGAAATAAAAAGGCAATTTTACTTGATAATTTGCTCGCAGGAACCCTAGCAAATTCCCTGTCTACTATCTCGTGTTGGGATTACTTTGGCAGGTTTTTGCGTCAGCGTCTCGTCGCTACTGGTTTATCACAATATTTGTCGAGTGCATTGCGACCTTTGAATATTCCATACAGTAATCAAATTTCGATGATTTTAATAACTTTTTGTTATCATACATCACTCTTGTTTTGGGGAACTGATTCCAAAGAGAATTGCACTTAGAAACTCAGAAAAGATCGCTTTATCATCAATTGAGTTGTTGTATTTATTTCAAAGTTATTTTTCTCCATTTGTAAAATTTTTGACATTTTCTACAAATTTGGTGCTTACAATCTTGAAAATGAAAGAAGACAATATCGAGAAAAGGTTTCTATGAGGAACTGCGTTCGCTCGTAGAGTCGGTAGGAACACGGTGTTATCAATGAAACTGAACAGGAAATGATTGAAAAATATTATTGAATTTGATGAAAAAATTGCAAGAGAAATAATGATTCCGAGGACAAAAGTATTTTGATTGATAAAAATATCTCAATTCATGAGCTTTTTGAAAATATAGGAAATTGGAAAATATTCACGTATTCCAGTTTATGAAAATGAAGCTGACAATATTGTCGGAGTATTGTTAACTAGGACTTGATGATGGAAGCCTACAGGGTTTGATAACATAAAAGTTGCTGATTTGTCATGCAAGAGGCGTATTTTGTTCTGAAACAAAAATGTAAATGAACTTTTTAATGAGATGCGCTGAGAAAAAGCACATTATACTGTATTGATGAATATGGAGGTTTTTCAGGGAATTGTTACCCTTGAAGACTTGATTGAGAGTCATGGAAATATTGCCGATGAATTTGATGATGAAGACTTGTCAATCCGTCAGTTGTCACGAAATAAATATTTAATTAGTGGAGAAGTTTCGCTAAATGACTTGAATGATAACTTTAACTTTGAACTTGAATCCAAATATTATGATATCTTGAGCGGAATTTTAATTGAAAATTTAGGATATATTCCTGAAGACAATGAAAAATATTGAGCCAACTACAATTAATGACGGTGTTGTATTCAAGCCACAGCGAGTCAGAAAATATTGAAAAAAGTTGTTATGACTTTTTGACAAAAAGATAAAACAGAAGATGAAAAAGCTAAAAATAAATCGAATGAAGATGAATAATATTTGTAACAACATAAATAATACATAGATAGGAGTTGATTAATCAAAATGGGCATCACTAATGTTCACAACAAACAGGCGGACTTAAACGACTTTTTCCCGCTTCTAGCAAAATGAAATGTCAATATGAAAAAGAAATTATGGCAGGATTACAACATTTCTCACAATGGCGCATAATTGCTGTAAATCCAAATATGTCAAAACAGGATGGATGCAGGCGCATTAGTCAGCAGCTACTGTTTTTCCGCCGCACTTGGCTGTTTTCTTATGGGCCTGTATTGCAAACCTGCCTTTTGCCCCTCGCCTCAGTGTATGGGATTAAACGCATTTTTCGCGATTTACAGTTGTATTAAAAGGCGGTATCAGTTGGCAAACTGTTCTGACTGCCTGTCTTTTGTGAGGAATTATCTTTGATCTTCCCGGACACTCTTTAAGTGCGTGGAATGCCTAGTAAAATTCCATTCCGAAAATACGAAGCACGCCGTTACCGGTGGAATTGGAGTATTTATTGCATCTGTCGGCTTTTTCAGGGAGTGGGCTGGTTGTTTTGAATGAATCTACCAAAGTTAGTATGGGACATTTTTCCAGCTGTTATTATTTCATTTATCGGATTAATTTTAATATCAATTTCGGATAAAAAAGAATGTACGTGGCTCAATTCCTTTATGGAATTGTTTTAAGTTCTTTGCTGGCTTGGGGAATATGCTCTTATAAATCCTGCACACGCAAAAAGAATTAGGAATTTACTTTTACCATCCGGTATCTTTAAATACGAGTCAATGATGCCTGTTATGGGAAAATTGGACTTTAGGCTATTTACTGATTTTAAAATGTTTGGAAATTTATTTGTCATAGTTTGTACATTCCTGTTTGTAGACTGATACTGTCGGAACATTAGTAGGAGTATGTTCAAAAGCTGATATGCTGAGATGAAATGGAAATGCACCAAACGTAGGACGAGCTTTTAATAGCTGACGCAATTGCACCATACGCGTGCCGCACTTGGAGTTTCAACAGTTACAACGTATGTAGAAAGCTCAACAGGAGTTATCGCGGGAGGAAGAACAGGATGGACTGCACATCACAACAGGATTCCTGTTCCTAACTATCAATGTTTTTCTCGCCAATATTTATTTCAATACCAGGATGTGCCACAGCTCCAGCCTTAATTTACGTTGGTTACCTAATGCTAGTTCTAGTTAAAAACATAGACTTGCACGATATTCTCGGAAGGAGTTCCATCTTTCATAACAATTACAACAATGGCTCTAACTTACAGCATAGGGAGATGATGACATTAGGAATTCTATCTTATGTATTAATAAATCTATTTTTACAATTTATTCTCGAAAAAGAAGACAGAAGGCATGTTTCATGGGTGAAACGATTGTTTTAGGAGCATTATTTATAGTTAAATTATTATTTATGTCATAATCAAATTTATAAATTTATAAACAAAAATATGATCTCTTATACATTAATCTGTATTTGAAATCATATTTTTATTACTTTTACATAAAATAATTTAAAAAGTCTTTATAATGGTTAGCACAAGCTATTATTATAACTTCATTTTCAGTCAATCTATAAATAAATCTGTGCTTATCAGTTGTTCTTCTGCTCCAATACCCACTTAATTCATGCTTTAAAGCCTCTGCTTTACCTATTCCTTCATTTCATTTTCTCTGAATATCCTATAATTTCATTTATCTTTTTATAACTTTTTATCTTGAGCTTGCATTTTCACATATTGTTTCAAGCTATACTTGTCCATACAATATTCACTTTAGTCCTCCTCAATTAACTCATGAACTTCTAATTTCCCCGTTTCTGCTTCCTTTTTACTTTTTCATAATTCATTATAATAATCTTTATTAGACATAATATACAAATTTTCCATAAGATTATTGTATTCTGCTTCACTCATTAATACCACATTTTCATCATTTTTCTAGTTACAATTGTTGTTTCACAATCTCTTGTTGCCTTATCACTAATATTTTTAAAATTATTTCTAATATTAGAATAATTTGTAGCTATCATATTTCCCACTCCTTTTTAAATCTTTTGTTCAATTTATTGTACAATATATAATGAAAATTGTCAATTATATTTACAAAAATAGAGAACTAATTTTTAATTCTCTATCTTTTATAGTTTCAAATATTAAATTTTCTATAACAAAATTTTAGAAATTAATTCCATTCCTAAACTTGCCTTCCGACTCAACCGGCTCTGTCCCTGTCTTAAACAATGCTGTCCGTTTATTCACTACCATCTCTGTCAAGAAGTCCGATTTGCAAGTCAATATCTCTTGTTGTCAAATCTTTTCTTGTAATATAATCGTCTATAAATTCAAACACTCCAACATTGTAATTTGGCAAGTCAACTACCGTCTGCATATAAGTTTTTCCAAATTGAGCTGCAGCTACTGGCCCTCCGTCATTCCGGGCCCCATTGACTTGTTATCATCGTTTCCAACGTATACTACAGTCGCAAGAGTTGGAGTATAGCTCATGAACCATGCTGAAACATAATCAGAAGTTGTTCCTGTTTTTCCAGCCATCGGAATAAGCTGTCCGTCCTTAAATACTTTTTGCAGATTGCCCAGTTCCATAATTTACAGCATTTTCAAGCATATAGTTAAGATTGCTACGTCTTTTGAATCGAAACTTTTTCATTTTTGGCTTTGCTTCACAAACAACTTCACCATATTTATTTTTCGATTTTGTAGAGATATGTGAGGCTGAACTTGATAACCTCCGTTTGCAAGTGCCGCTGTAGAACGATTGCCATATCTATTGGTCTTGTGGAAAATTGAACCAGTGCCAATGTATAGTTTTTAGGAAAATCTCCTCCTACAAACTCTGCATCACGCCATACTTTCTTTTCAGCCGAATTGATTCCAACACGTTGCAACAGTTTTACTGGTATTATATTGATTGGAAATTTCCAACGCCTTAGCAGAGTGTCATGCTGTCTCTGAATACTCCATCATAGTTCTTTTGGACTCCAGTTTCCAATTTTTACTGGCGAATCTTCCATAACGGTATTCATTGCCATGTTTTTTGCAGTGTCACGCAAGGTAAACTACTGGCTTGTAAGATGAACCTGGCTGTCTCAATGAACTTAATGCACGATTAAAGTTACCTTTTTATAATTTTTTCCTCCAACCATTGCTTTTACAAATCCATTGCTTGATCAATAGAGAGCAATGCACCATTTAAGTTCGCTCGGCTCTTCAAGTTATAATTATTGTTAAACTGCCGAATAAAGACGTTCTTTGTAAATCTAAATCAACTGTCGCATAAATTTTTATAACCGTCAAATAAGAATTTTTGGTCTTCTTCAGGTATTTTCAATATTTTTCTTACTTCGCTTAATACAACTGTTGTAAATTCAAATTTCCACATTTGAAGTTGAAATCTGTTCTTCTTCATTACGGCTTTTTAATATTTCCATTTACAAATGTAATTTTTCTTTAACAGCTTTCTCGTATTCTTCCTCTGTTATAAATCCAAAATTTCTCATCTGATGAAGTACAATTTTCTGTCTTTCCAGTGCATTTTCTATTTTTGAATATTTTTGTTGGCGATTTAGGAAGGCTCGCTAAAATCGCCGACTTGCGCAATAAAAGCTGTTTTTGGCTGTTTATTAAAAATATTTTATTGCCGCATTTTTATTCCGTAAGCTCCTTGCCCAAAATAAATTGTATTCAAGTACTTTTCGAATTTCGTCTTTTGTATATTTTCTCTCGATTTCTATTGCTAAAATCGCTTCCTTAATTTTTTTCTTGTCAACGTTTGTTCCGGCGATAAAAACGCATCAGAAGTCGCTGAGTAAGTGTACTTCCACCTTCACGCCGTCTTCCCGTGATTGTTAAAAACGTACTCTTGCTGTTCTTATAAAGTCAAATCCATGATGCGTCCTAAAACTTTTCTATCCTCACTGCTAAAAACGCATTTTTTGTACATGCAAAGGGATTTCTCAATTCAATCGGCGCTCTATTTTTGAACCATTATCGTATCTATCTGATTTCCATTAATGTCATAAATTACCGAAGGCGATACAGGTGCATATCCCATCAATCAAATCAACAGGTGTTTCCTTGCTTACTGTATAAACCAGATAAGCTCCAGCTCCAGCTCCGATTACAAACAAAAACACAAAAACTTTGATGAAAAATAAACTAAATTTTTCTAGGTTTTTGCTACTTTCTCTTTTTCTTATTCTTTTTCATTACTACCTCTTTTCGTAACTGTTTCAACATTTACTTAAACTAAATTTTTTAAATATTATGTACAGAATCCATTTGTTTTTGCCTTCAACTGTCCACAGTGTCAGTAATGTCCTGCCCTTTAGTTTCCCGCAACGTTACATTAACATTTTTATCTTTCAATAATTTATAAAATTCCCTTTGTTTTTTTGTTTTGATGGTGTTTTATAAGGCTTTCCACCAACAGGATTATAAGGAATCAAGTTCACTAGGCACGAAAATGAATTTAAGAACCCAGCTAGTTCCCTTTGCATCTTCGAGCTCACAGTTCAAATCATCAATCAAAATATATTCAAATGTAATACGATTTTTAGTTTTGTTTCTGATATTCCAAAAGTGATTCTTTTTAACTGTTTTACTCCCCATGTTTTATTTATTGGCATAATTTCACTTCTCACATCATCTCTCACTGAATGTAGATGAGATTGCTAAGTTCACTTGATTTTTCATTTTTCTGTAAATCTTTTTATCCCATTTACAATTCCGCTTGTAGAAATTGTAAAAATTCCTTTTGAAAAAATTTTGCCCTTAGGAGAATTTAACATATTAATTGAACCAAGAACAGCATCATAATTTAAAAAAGGTTCTCCCATTCCCATATAAACCACATTTCCAAGTTTTTCTCCACGTTGCAGCAGATATTTCTGAACATAATAGTATTGCAGTAAAATCTCAGAAATTGACAAGTTTCTTTCATAAGTCATTGTCGCTGTGGCACAGAAATCACATCCGATAAGACATCCAATTTGTGAAGAAACACAAAGTGTATGCCGATTTTTATGAGAAATAAGCACACTTTCAATCAGCCTTCTATCCTTCAGTTCAAACAAAAATTTCTCAGTATCCCCATCTTCTGAAACTTGATGCGTCTTAAATTCAAGTTTCGCCACATAAAATTTCTCTTTCAAAATCTCTCTGTCCTTTTTGGAAATATTAGAAACTCATCAAAAATCAAATACCAGTTTATTATGCGTACCAGTCAAAAAAACTTGACTCGCATTAAACTTTTTTAAAGACTAATCTCAACAAATTTCTCCTGTAAACTCTAAATCCATCCCCAAAATATCAATTTTTCTCAACTGTATTTATATTTGTCATTTCATTATTATTTATCTCCATTATTTTTTATTTTTTCAATTTCCTCCTTTTATTTTTACAATTTTCATTGCCTATATCATACCATATTTTTGAAAATATTACAGTATAAAAATAGAATTTTAAAATAAAAATGCTCAAAAATTTAATTTTACTTAATCTATTTCTGAACATTTTTCTTAATTTTTAATTTTTATATTCCCAAAGCCTCTTTTAATGCTGTTTGTAATATATTAGAAAAAGTTTAATGCCTGTTTTTCAGCCTCATCATTTAACCATTTTTGGAATTGTCAATGTCTTCTTCACAGCTTGATTTCGTGCTTTTTCTAAAATTGGAGAAATCCGAGATATCAACATATATCAAAAATTCTCCATTTTCTAGTTTTTAGCTCACTATTTTCATATTTTTGGAAACGGAATATTATTTTTGCCATTGTAAAAAGCATTCCTCGATAAAACATCTTTTGCATTTCTTACAACTTCTTCAAGTGTCTCTCCATCAGTAAAGCATCCTTCAAAATTTACAAAATTTGCATAAAAATGCCATCTTCTTCTTTTTACAATACACGGATATAACAATCTATTTTTTTCATAAAACTACCTCCTATAAAAATATTACAAAGGCTAGAATTTAAGCCCTGTAATACGTTCTATATTTGTTAAAGTTCCAGATGGTATATCTTTTTGTACATTTTTACAGGACATATTTTTACCATCTTTTTATGTAAATTTCATGTGAACCAGTTGTATGATCAAGTACCCATCCATTCTTTTTAAAACTTTAACAATACTTCTGTAAGGTTTAGTTCTTGACATTATTCCTCCTTACAACATCATTATACGTATTTTTACATCGTATGTCAATATATTTTTAGAAATTTTTATAAAATTTTAAAAAATATTAGGATTCAAACATATTTTTCTTCTATTGGAAGGTCAGTATCCAAAAACTCCCATTCTCAATCTTCTCTCTCATTTCTATAACTTCCTCTGTAATATCCGTTATATTTACAATCCAGTCATTTATATATTTTTACCATTTCTCCTTTTATACCTAGCTGTATCGCTCTTCTTCCTATTGGATTGCCGTAAAATATCCCTGTCAGGATCCCATTGACATCTTACTCTGAATTTTCCAGTTTTTTTCTTTCCATTCTTCCTTAGATAAATCAGAAACTTCTCTAAAAAGATGAAAGTACAGCATTTTTTTCACTATTTCATCAAATCCTTCCCTTTTCAAGTCAATTGCCAGTATTCTTTCCTGTCCTTGCTTAGTAGCCCAGCCACTTCTGTACATCATCCATAAAAATGATGGCTTTATCCAGGTCATTCTTGTAAGGCTGAATTTACTTCCAAACTTTCCTAACTTCAAAGCCTCATCTGCTATTTCATTGTTATATGCCCTGATAAACTCTTATTGTTTTTATCATCAAATACAGTATAAATATTTCTTTCCTCTTTCTTTTTCATAATTAATCCTTTCATTCAACATCCTTATTTGTAAAGTCACATCTCTTCAACTGCTCCATTGCATGTTCTCTTATAGTCTCTTCTTCACTTTGTAATAATAATTCCAATTTTTTTCTTTCGCCTTAGGAGTATTTATGTCTCCCAAAAGCAAAACAGCATTTTTCTCACTAATGCAAAAATTATCATCCCATTGATATTTTTTTCAAAATTTGAAGTTGCTAGTTCATATATACAGTCTATTGTTCTTGGTAATCTCATTTCTTGAAAATAACTTGCAAAATCCTCATGTTCGTTATGCCAATTTTCTTTTGATAATTTGCATAAAAATATCTATCCATTCTTCAGTATATAAATTAAATTCTCATATTGTTGAACATACATAATAAAAGCTTATCTTCGTCTTTTCATCATAAGCCTCTTCTAGCCCTTTTTTTAATAATTTTTACTTTTTTTCTTTATCGCTAATATTGAATTTATTTTTATCTTATTTTTATTTTTACTTTTCATTAACTCAATCATTATATTTAAAAAGTTTATTATTTTTTGCTTCCATTTTATTTATTCTCCTTTATAAATTCATACTTTTTCAAATTCTGATTAAATATTTCTAATCCTTTCCCTCCTTCTTGTCCTAATTGTATATCTATTTGCATTTTCTCTAGTTACTTTATTCGCCTTTTTCTTTAAAAAGAAATCATTTTTAACATCTTCAGTCTTCTCACTCAAAAATCCTTATTTGTAAAAATCACATCTGTTTAATTGCTCCATTGCATGTTTTTCTTATCATTTCTTCATCACTTTTGCAACAATAGTTCCAATTTTTCTTTTGCCTTAGGAGTGTTTATATCTCCTAAAGCAAAACAACATTTTCTCACTAATGCAAAATTATCATCCCAACGGTATTTTTTTCAAAATTTGAAATTGCTAATTCATAAATGCAATCTATCGTAGAAGGTAATTCTAGTTGCTGGAGATAAAATACTATGTCTTCATGTTTTTCCATGCCATTTTTCTTTTAGTCAATTTGCATAAAAATGTCAACAAATCTTTTCACTATATAATTCAAACATATATATTGCTAAAATCAGAGTATTCATACTTTTTTTCCATTTTTCATAACATGCTTTTTTTCCAACTCTGTTTTTTATATACTCTATTCTTTCATCATCATTTTTAAAAATTCCTTTTTGTAATTGTTGAAAAGCTTATTTCTTTTCTATATTTTTTTCAACATTAAATTTTTTTCAATTCTTCAAGACTATCCATTTTTATTATTTCCTCTTCTTTTCATAATTATTCCTTTTCATTCAACATCCTTATTTGTAAAATCATGTCTATTTAACTCTTTTGCTGATTCTCTTAATTCTTCAGTCTCATTTAAATTATTGGCCAAAAGTTCCAATTTTTCTTTTGATTTAGGAGTATTTATTTTCCTGGTGCATGAATACATTTTCTAGCCATTACAAGTCCTCCTTCATATCCTTCAAAACTGATGTGCCAATGCTAAATAATACACTCATTCTATTGTTTTTGGTGAAGCTATATCTTCAAATGCACCTGCTATATTTTCATGGTCATAGTGCCAATTTCCTGTTATAATTTCTTCAATACAATCTTTGATTTCATCAAAATCTATTTTTAAATAAAAATTAATGATAAATAAGGAACTATCATATCACTATTTTTTGATACACACGCTTCTTTTTAATTTTTCTTTTAGCAATATCGGAACTTCTCTTCTATACCTAATTTTTAACTTAAATTTTTCTAAAAATTCATCATCGGATAATTTTTTATCATACCATTTTACCAATAATTTTACTTCATCAAGATATTTATCTTCCATTTATTGTCCCTCCATTATTCTATAGTCTATGATATTATTATTAAATATCTCGGTGCTTTTTCCATCTTCTTGTCCCCATCCTATATTTACATTATATCGATCAAGTTTTACGGGATTAACTTTTATCTTTTGTTCCAATTTAAACATCGCATGATTATTTCCCCAACCTTTAAAAATCATTTTGGCAATTTTTGAATAATTATAATTAGGATCCACTGATTATGTCGCTTTATTTGATTTTTACTTTTTAACCCCTATATTCATTAATTCATTCGTTGTTCCTGGATTAGTTTAAATTCTAATGTTATACCTCCATAATCATATTTTTTTGTACATAGGGATAATGAAGGAGAAATATAGGTTTCACTATTATATCCTGTTACAGGCATTCTTCCCTGTACTCTTAATTATCATAATGATCTTAACTTATTGTTCTATAATAAATTAATAAAAATGTTAATTATTATTCATTATAAGCAACTGAAATTTCTTTTTAATTGTAGTATTTTACCTCCATTTTCTATTATAAATTCTAAATCAAATCCTTTTTCCATATAGATTGATGTGGTAATTTTATATTTTTCGTTTTTGAACCTAAAATGTCAGTTATTTCTTATCTATTGAATAAATAAATTCTTTTTATCAACAGTAATATATTTGGCATCTTTTAAACTATCAATTCCCAATCTTTCATTTACAATAATTTCACCAATTTTTATCTTTATAATATACTATTATTTTTAATTCCATTTTTATTGTATATATAACTTTATAATAATATTTTTAAAATAATCAATTTCAATATCTTCAACTTCAAAAATTTTTCTTTATTATCAGAATAAAAATGAAATTGAGTAAAAATCCTTCTTTTTACTTCTCTTGAATTATTAAAATAAAGAAATATAACTAATATAATTAATAATAATACATATCATTTTATTTTCTGAAACTTTCTATCCAACTTTTCAAAAATTCTTCTTGTTCCTTTAACACTGCCAATTTTTAATTCACTATCGTAATCAAAAATATCTACTATATCAGATAAAGTAGCTTTGTTTTCCCATTTGTAATTTATACGCCTTTGTCCCTCCCAAATTCTTTTTGCATTCCGTATGATAAACATTAATAATCGAAGCATTACAAAGTAAATAAATGTTATTTAATTCTAATTTTTTCGCAATTCTACAATAGAATCAAAGATATTATCACTTTTTGAAAAATATATACTTCTTTCAATTTCTATTTTTAAATTAATTTCATCTTCAATTTCTGATAAAAATAGTTTATTTTTCTGTTTTTCCATTATTAATAATCTCAATATCAAATATTTCCACATTATTTTCATCTTTCACATTTACCAGTCCTTTCTTTTCACTTTCAATTTCTATACATTTCTCCAAAAACACCATTTTCAATTTTTCCGATATTCTTAATTCCAGTATTTTCCAATACCAAAACATATTCTTTTTCTCCAGTTCACTTTTAATACAGCTGCAATATTTTTTATATTTTTCAATTATAAATTTATAACCCCAAAATGCAAATTAAAATTATTATCTCTTCTTCTGGAAAAAGTACGCTATATTATTCTTAATAAAAACTATTATATTGTACATTATCACAATTTGTCAATATTTAGGATCTCAAACTCTGATTTAATTGCTCCAAAAACTTTTTCATATCATAAAAAATGATATAATTTACAAAACAAATTTTTATAAAAAGGAGCAACTCGTGAATTTATTTAATCAAGAAAAATAACGAAAATGAAAATATAGATAATGAAATATGAGTTTTTTCTGATGTTCAAGAAAAATATACAAAAATTGAGAAATGAAATCGAATATCATAACAATCTTTTTATTATAACGAGGACAAGCTCTATTATTTCGGATATGGAATATGACGCTTTAATGCGTGAATTAAAACAGCTTTGAGCAGGAATATCCAGACTTACTGAAAAATGAGAAAAATGGAGAAAGTTCACCTACTGAAAAAGATTGGGTACTGCGAGCGAAAAATTTTTTCAAAAGTACGACATCGGGTGCCTATGCTTAGTCTGTCGAATACTTATAATATTTCTGAAATTGAGGATTTTGACAAAAGAATCAAAAATTATTTTATCTGAAAATGTTAAAGGAGCATCTAAAGGAACTAGAGTATATCCCTGGAATTGAAACTGGATGGGCTTAGTATAGTCCCGATTTATGAAATGGAGTGCTTATTCGAGGCTGTAACACGGGGAGATGGGCAAGTTGGGGAAGATGTGACTGAAAAATATTATGGAAATTACAACTATTCCTAAAAATTGATGTTTCATTGAAGTTCGTGGAGAAATTATCTTTGCCAATTTCAAGCTTTTAACCGAATAAATCAAGAACGGAAGATGATGGAGAAGATAGTTTTCGCAAATCCCTAGAAATGCAGCTTTCCGGGACAATAAGACAGCTGGATAAGACAATTGTTGCAGAACGTGGGCTTGACTGCTATCTCTATTATCTTGTAAATGCTGAAATTTACGGATAAATACTCATTTGGAGAGCATTGAATATATTGAGAAACTTGGGTTTAAAACAACAAAAATATTTGAGAAAATATACTGATTTTAAGGAATTGAAAAATCCATCGATAAAATGGCATAACGACAGGAAAAACTTGATTATGAAACAGATGGGCTTGTTATAAAAAGTAAATAATTTTTGCACTTTTACGAAACACTCTGGCTACACAACTAAAAGCCCACGATGGGCAATTGCTCACAAAATTTCCTGCTGAACAGGTAAAGACAAAACTATTGGACGTAACTTTTCAGTTGGAAGAACTGGTGTAATTACTCCTGTTGCTGAACTTGAAGCTCGTGAATTTATCAGTGTTCTGTTGTGAAAAAGAGCAAGTTTACATAACTTTGATGAAATTCGCAGAAAAGATATAAAAATTATGATAACGTTATTGTAGAAAAAGCGACTGAAATTATTCCGCAAGTTGTAAATGTCGTGTTTGACGATAGAACTGGAAAAGAAATTGAAATTCGTGAGCCAGCAAATTGTCCTGTCTGCAACAGCAAGCTTGCACACGAAGAAGGACTTGTCGCCTTAAAATGCCACAATCCACTTTGTCCCGAAAAAGTCAAACGCCAAATTGCTCTATTTCTGTTTCCCGTGATGCAATGAATATCTGGACTTGGTGACAAAATTGTCGAAAAATTTATTGAATTAGGAAAAATAAAAACAATAGTTGATATTTATTCGTTGGAGAAATACCGTGAAGAACTGGAAAAATCTGGAAAAATGGGACAAAAAGTGTAGACAACTTGATAAACAGCATTGAGTCCAGTAAAAATCGTGATTTTTCAAAAAGTCCTCTACGCACTTGGAATCCCTTTTGTTGGAAAAATTCAACGCAAATCTTTTAACAAAAACTTTTTAAAAATATTGAAAAATTTGAAAAATCAGTCAATCGAAAAATTTACTGGCTGTAAAGGTATTGGCGATAAAGTGGCAGTTGCTGTACATACTCTTAAATGATGAAAATAATTGGAAAATTATCACAGATTTAAAAATATAGGATTGCAGTTTGCCATCAACGAAACCAATTCAGAAGAAATAGCCGATAATCCAATAAAAGACAAAAACTTCCTTGCAACTGGAAAAACTGCAAAAATACAAACGAAACGACATAAAAGACATTATCCTGTCCAAAGGCGGAAACTATCTGTCAGCAGTCTCAAAAATCTGGATTTTCTAATCGCTGGGGAAAAGGCTGGAAGTAAACTGGAAAAAGCTGAAAAATTGGGCATTCGGGTGCTTATGGAAGATGAATTTGAGAAGGAATTTTTGGAAATTTAGTTTTTATATGTATACTTAATGATGAAATTTAATTAAAAAGAGATATTTTGATAGTTAATAAATAAGATATATATAGCATGATATTGTAAAAATGACTTTTAATTTCATAAATTTTTAATTTCCGTTATTTATAATAGGAATAGTATAAATATAAATTTGTAAAAATTTCAAAAATACTATTGATTTTTTAAAAATGTAGTATAATTAAATAGATTGAGAAAAATAATTTGATTTAGCAATTATTATAAATTTTGTTTGAAAAATTTAAAAATATGAATATAGTGAAGGAGAGAAAAATAGATGAAAAGTAGTTGTAATTGGATGTACACATGCTGGTACAGCGGCAATTTTGAATTTAAGAAAGACAAATCCCGATGCGGAGATAACAGTTTTTGAAAGAAATGATAATATTTCATTCTTATCTTGTGGGATTGCTTTTGTATGTAGGAGGAGTAGTAAAAGACCCTCAAAGGGCTGTTTTACTGTTCACCTGAAAAATTAAAGAGAATTGAAACGTTGACACTAGAATGAGACATGAAGTAAAGAATGTTGATATCGAAGGTAAAAAAGTAAGAGTTGTGAATTTGGAAACTGGAATCGAATTTAATGAAACTTTTGATAAATTAATCATTACATCTGGTTCTTGGCCTATTATTCCACCAATTGAAGGAATTGATTTAAATAATATCTTGCTTTGTAAAAATTACAATCATTCAAAATGAAATTATTGAAAAGAGCAAAAACATTCACAAAAAGTTGTTGTTGTTGGAGCAGGATACATTGGAGTGGAACTTGTTGAAGCATTTAGGGATAATGGAAAAGAAGTTGTCATTAGTAGATGCAGAAGAAAAGAGTTTTGAGCAAATATTTTTGATAAAGGAATTTACAGATGTTGCTGAAGAATCGTTTTAAACATAGAGGAATTGTAATTGCAACTGGAGAAAAAGTTATTAAATTTGAAGGAAGCAACGGAAATGTAACAAAAAGTGAGTTACTGACAAAAATGAATATGAAGCTGATATGGTAATAATGTGTGTTGGATTCCTGCCAAGCACTTCATTGTTTAAGGACAGCTTGAAATGCTTCCAAATGGAGCGATTAAAGTTGACGAATATATGAGAACAAGCAATAAAGACGTTATGGTGCAGAGGAGACTGCTGTTCAGTATTCTACAATCCATCTACAAAAAGGAAAGATATATTCCACTTGCAACTAACGCTGTAAGAATGGGAACATTAGCAGGTATAAACTTGCTTGAAAATAAAGTTAGACATCTTGGGACACAAGGGTACTTCAGAATTAAAATTTATGAAAACAATATGGTCTGCAACTGGATTAACAGAGGACAGTGCAAAACAGGAAGAGAGTAGAGGTTGAAAGCGTAATTGCAGTTGACAACTATCGTCCTGAATTTATGCCAGACTTATGAAAAAGTAACATTAAAAAGTGGTATTTGAAAAATAGCAGAAGAATTTTTAGGAGCACAGTTAACTTCTAAAATTGACTTTAACACAATCAATCAATACATTGTCAGTATGTATTCAAAAATAAAATGACTGTAGAAGAATTGGCATTTGTAGACTTCTTCTTCCAGCCTCACTATAACAAACCTTGGAACTTCTTGAATTTAGCAGGATTAAATGCTTTAAAATAGAATTTAAGATAATTGAAGGGATAAAAATGGATAAAAATAATAGTAAAAATATGACAAAAATTTTAGAATGAAAATAGAAAATAACAGAAATAGCGAGATTATTTTGACAGACCGTAATGGCGAAATGCTTTCTCCGTCAGAACTTCTCGCTGCATCTGTAGCTTCATGCGCTATGACAGTTTTATCAATAAAAATTGGAGCTAATAACCGAAATTTTGAAAAATTGCTATGCAGAAGTTGCGAAAAACAGTCGATTTAACAACTTTTAAAAGTTACAGAAATCAATATTGCATTTCATCTGAAAAAGGAATATAGTCGGGAAGTAAGAGAAAAAGCTGAAAAATCAGTAGAAGAAATGTGTGTAGTTGGCAGAAGTTTAAGTGAAGATGTGAAACAAAAACTATTCATTTATTTATGATGTGGAATAGTTAAAACTGCATTTTTAGGTGAGAAAAATGATATACGATATATTAGATTTTTAGAAGAGCTATTTTTGGAAAGTAAGAGCTTACTACAGGAAAAAGAAAAAGTATAGTTATAAGCACTTTTTATTTTTATAATTTCAATTTATGCAGGAAGTTTGATTTATTTTTCTGAAAAGATGAGAGAATTAGACTTGTAAAAGAAAATCGAAAATATAATTTCTGGTTTGTTGAGGATTTTTGATTTCAAAAAGAAAACTTTACGCAATGAATTATGGATTTTTCACTTAATGAGACAGTTAGGCTATATCATTTTTAACTTTTAAAAGGCATTTAGTCGGATGGAAATGGAAAGATAGGAAGTAAAGATGTATTTTATGTTTTTATATTGCCATATAATAGAAAATACTTTTATGTTCCTAGAAAGACAGATATTGTATTTGAAAAAAAGTTGATTATTCAAAAGAATTTGAAAAAGAGCTATGGATTATAAAAATATGTAGGAAAGTATTTTCTTTGAAATAAAAATTAGTGGAAGATGAAAAGGATAGAAAAATACAGAAATTCTTAAAATTTCTTTGGAAGAAAATAGTTAATAAAAAGGAGCAATCTCATAGATTAATGAAGATAACTCCTTTTTGTTATATTAGCTTTTTAATTTTGAAAAATTAAGATTTCTAATTGTAATGATTTATTACATTTTTAAAAATTTCCAGTTTCACCATTATTAGCTTTATCAATTAGAAAAGTTTGACATTTCTTTAAATTCTGATACTGCTTTTGCATCTTTTCCTGTTACGGAACTTACATTTTGAGAATTTATAAGATTTCTTGAAATTTCCAAGAGCTACATCTCTATAGAATTTTTGGCTCATTGAGAATAATTCACCTCTTCTGATTTTTTCTGTCGTATTGGGCACCGATTATTTTTTCCATCCTTAACTGTTAATTTTACGAATGAAGTCCAGTTGCCGTCGTACCTCAACAGAATAGATACCATTTTTAATGCTGAAAATCCTAAAATATTTACAAAAAGCATTAAAAGCAAATAATATTTTTTCATAATTAATACCACTTTTTCTAAGTAAATTTTTCTTTTAAATCTCCTAAAACACCTGTTATATAATATATTATACCTTTAAAATTAAAATAAATCAAGTCTTTTTTTAATAAAATCCTTGCGTATCAGTCAAATGTCCCGTCTTTATTATAGAAATTCCAGTTTCCATAAGCCTTGTAGTTTCTTAATAGAACCCTTGAACTTTGATTTTTCCATTGTCATAATACTGCGTGAAATTTCCATTTCCATTTACGAGCTTTCATTTCACGTTCTTTTCGATCCATTTCTTGAATAGCCAAGAAATATCTGTAATTATACCATTTTGATATATTCTCAATCAGTGTACCATTATCATAGTTCCATGTCCATTGCCCGTGTCTAAAGATTACGAGATAGTTTCCGTTTGAATGCAGAGTTCCGTTGGAATAATAGGGATTTTGCCTCGCCGTTCAGCTGTCCGTTTGGCGTAATTATTTCTCATTTGTAACAATATCCGTTTGAATATTTTATTTCCTTTCCGTGTCTGACGTTGTATTTGACATACTGCATTGTAGAAGCTTAAAGCGTCCAAATTCATCGAAATCATAGCTGTTTCGCCATTCAGCGCGCCATTTTTATAACGTCCTAGCGTCTTCGAGTTTCCATTTCCGTAAAAGTCTACATCTTCACCATCCCTTACGCCGTTTTGTATAATTTGCTGACTTTTATATATTTCCATTTTCATAGTATAGAAACATAGGCCCGTTTAATTTTCATCTCTGATAACTTTCTAGGGACTGTACCCAGTCCAACTTCATTAAATTCTGCATAAGTTCCTGTAAAAGGGCTGACCAGTTTCTTTTAGAGTGGCAAAGTCTCCAGAAACAGTTACGTTTGCAACAGTGCTGTAGGGTGAAGACTACGACGTGATGACTGGAGACTGAATATTCACTAGCTTCTTTTTGGGGAGACTTTTGGAATCGCCGCTGAAGATAAAAATGCTTATGAGATATAACATGAAAATTAGACTATCGTTGATTTTTAAATGATTTTAACATAATAAACTCTCCTTCTTTTTAGACATCATTTTTATTATATCAATAATTCATTATATTTCTCTTAGAATAATAGATTATATTTGTATCATTTAAATATTTTAGTGCTCTTTTTAGTAAAAAGTTTTTAAAAATAAATAAAGTATGCTATAATTTTTGATATGAAAAATAAAAAAATAGAAAAAGGGAGGCAGTCCTGATGGATTTTAATAAATTAAGAAATGATTTTGCAGACAGATATTTTTCAACATGGGAATACTTTTAGCAACGGTTTCGCTCTTTTGAAAATATTTGTAAAGAAATCATCCATATTGCTCCATTTGGTGTTTTTCGTTTTCTTGGAGTTGTAGTCCGGTTTTCAAGGATCAGAAATACTTGCAGTAATGGAGAAGATTGTAGAAAAATATGGAAAAACTAAAGATTGATTCCAATCAGTTTTTGAGAAAGCAGAGGAGTTTAATGAGCTGGTGTCTAGAAGTGTTGTTGTTTATACTGTGCTATATTATAGTCTGCTCGTTGTTCAGTTTATCCTTCGCTGTTATAAGATGGGACTTGGAAGTTGAAGGGCGGAAAAATGAATTTAGTTTAGTTGAAAATTACCGTTAAATTTTTGGTAATGACATTTGTAAACATAATATTAGCAGTATTTTCTAGTAATATTGGGAATTATAATGAGATATTTACAAGATTCAGTACTTTCATTTATAATCTTTGGGATTATTTCTGCAACTAAACCTTTCTGTATTTTCGAGCAGGCGTATTATCTCAGAAAACATAAATATAGTCGAAGCGTTTAAATATAATTTATATATAAGCAGAGGAAACAGAATACGGATGTCTGCACGTATTATTAATAGTTTTTGCTGTATCTCGCAGGATTTAATTATTTTTCAGGCTGGCTGTTTGAAGTCGCAGTTAAGGATCAGGGTTGTACGAATGACAGTTAATGCCTTCTTTTGGAGGAGTGGTTGGACTTCTTTTATACGAGTTTTTGAAAGCAATGGCAGGCAATCTTATTTACTTGAATTTAGAATACATGGACTTTAATACAGATAATGCTGTTTTTAGCTAAATCTAAAAGGAGAAAGAATATGGATTTTCAGAAATTTGCAAGATAAATTGATAGAGAAAAAGTTAAATCTGATAGAATATTTTAAAAAGAATCAAAAAGAAGTTGTAAAAGTATTTTTTAAAAGAAAATAAGCTATGGACAATATTTTTATAATTGCAAACATTTGGATGCTGTTTTTGCGCAGCATTTGAGAAAAATTAACTTCAGAGAAAGTTATGTGAGACTGTATAATTCTTTTAGATATTTAATTTCAATGTTAAATACAGTTGCACTCAGTTTACAGCAATTTATTTTATACGGCTGTAATTATGAAGATGGGATTTAAAATTGAGAATAGAGAAGATGAATTTACATTTAAGAAACTATTTCTCAAATTTTTGATGCTTACCTTAGTATATTTTGTAATTAGTATGATATGTGAGTTTTTAGCTCTTCCAGCTGCAATTATATTTCTGTATTCTAATGCTAGTTTTCTAGGAATGATAATAGCTGGAATCATAATAATCGCCATAATTGTCTTTGTGCTAATAATGTTTCTTTATTTTTATACAAATTTACTGTATTCGAAAAATGATGATATTTTGATGTGTTCCAGTATAATTTAGAAATATCTAAAGGAAATAGAATGAGAGCAATTATTCCGATTATTGTTTTTGTATTAGTTAAATGCTGTCCTTAGAGTGCCATTTTCTTTACGTCTTTTTTGACAGAGATACCACTAATTATAATTTTCCCAATATCTGCAATAGCTGGAATTATTTCAAGCTTTTTAGGAATATTTATATCAGTAATGGGAGTTATAATGAATGTGGAGTATGATTATTTGAAAAACAGAATAAAAATTTACAATAAATTTTGAAAGGAAATAGAATAAATTATGGATTTTAAAGATTTGCAGAAGGAACTGTTTGAACGGAAATTTAATGTATTGGAATATTTTATGTGGATGTTTTCGGATTTTGGGAGTTTTTATATGGGAAAATAAATTATGGGTTATAGGCTTTGTACTTGCAAATATACTGATTGGAATAATGCCAGTGAATTTCGTAACAAATACTTGTTTGATGAGTACAGTGCTAGTGTATTATGGCAGAATTTTTATTTTCATTCTGTATGCTAAAGTGCTTCTATAGGATAGAGTACAGAAAAATGAATACAAGTTTACAAACTCGATTATTAAATATTTAAACTTTTTGCTAGTGCTGATATTTTCTGTTCCTCTTTTTACTTGTTTTGATAAAACAGCTAAAGTTTGTTACAAAAATAATTACAAAGAATCAGATTTTTAAATGGGCAGATAATTGGGATGGTATTTGTAGTTCTGTCATTAATATTTATTCCTACTTTACTCAGATATATGCAGGGCGAAATATGAAAATGTGGCAATCCTTAAAGTATAACTTTATGCTGGCAAGAAAAGCAGGCTAAGAGTTGCAATTCCTATTATTATTCTGACTGTACTGAATAATTTGTTATTAATGATGAATTATTATCACAATAATTTCGGACAGCTTTATGCAAGAAACATTGTTACTTCGTTTGTAATAGTTATTTCAAGCATTTTTCAGATTGTCATTGTAATAATGTACGTTATTGTATTTTTTTGAACGTGGAGTACGATTATCTCAAATCACATAGAAAAGATACAGAAAAATGATAGAAAATGAAATATGATTTCAGATTTAGGGAGGAGAAAAATTATGGATTTTAAGAATTTACAGAAAGAGCTGTTTGAGATTCAAGCTGGATGAGTACATGGGAAACACTTTTTGATATATTTGGAAAGCATTGTAAAGGAAAATAAGCTATGGATTGCGATTCGGTAATATTGAATATATGACGCTATACTCAACCACATTGCAGAATACGATAAATACAAACATCAGAGTGGCGTACCAGCTATGGCGATGTCAGCAATATGGCAAGGTATTCGAGGAACGTTACTAGCATTAGCCTTTTAATACTGTTATATCAGTTTATTCAACATTATTTTCAATAATGATGTATTCAAAGGTTGTAATGAAAAATAGAAGGCAGGGAAAATGAATACAGCTTTTAGGAGACGTTTTTCAAGTTCTCAAGATTTTTGGGCTTACTATCGTGTTTCTTGCAGTATTTTTATTGTGATGTTTATTCCTGTTTTAATCGGTATTTTTCATAGGAATAATAGCTGAATATAATTATTCGAAAGTTCTTATGCGCTGTGCGATTGCGGTTCCAGTCATAACTTGAATAGTAATTGTAATTATAGCGTGGATAAAACTGTTGTATTTTCGGAAACATTTTATATAAGAAATATGAAGATATTACAGACGTACAAATATAACTGCTATATCAAAGGGGACAAGTTGAGAAAAATTTTGCCAAATATTGTGCTTTCCCTTATAGTTCTAGTTTTTGCATTGCCATTTTTGTTGAATACGTTTCTTTTTACATTTCTTTTTACATCAGTTTACATTGTAATGCTGATTGCTGCTAATTTCCTCAGTTGCAGACATCTCCAATCGGAATTGTTTCAATAATATTAAATTCGCTTATATTTTTAAATGTGGAATATAATTATTTAAAAAGCATAGATGAGAAGAAATTCAAGATTAAGGTTTGAAAAATTTTGTATCTTAGTGTATAATTATATAGAAAGGAAAAAAATAAATTATGTATTTAGAAAATTTAAGAGAAAAATCTTTAAAAAGATCTTGGAATTGGAGAAACTTTTAGTGCAACACTTTGATTTTATTTAAGATAATTCTTAAAGAGAATAAGTCTGCTTATGTTTTACAGTTTATTTTAATATTTATTCCACTTATAGGTTTGTATTTAGGTTACTTTGGATTGTTATGCTGGCTCTTTTCAGGGTTATGTGCAGCTAATTTCTATATTTACTTTATTAGGTTTTGGTCTGATGATTGCATTGTAATAATAGCAAATAATTACTTTATAGCATATTTTTAAGAAAAAAATTGCATTAAAAAGTGGAAGGAAAGAGCAGACAAATTTCTCAACAGAAGGAATTTTTATAAATGTCTTGTGATATTTTGGAATAGGTGCTGGTTTAAGGATAATTTTTATTTGTGCTGGAAAAATTACCCTTTCATAGGAACTTTTTAGCCCTTTTATGCAAATATAGCTATAATAATTGTCTTTATATGGGCCTTTGCTTTTACTTTTTATGACATATACTATATTCGTAATCTCACTCTTTCAGAATCTTTGGACTACAGCTTAAAGCTATCTAAAGGAAATAGAAGCTAAAAATAATAATTCCTGGAATAATATCTTGTAGTAGCAGTTGTTATAGCGAGTATAGTAGTTATCTTTCCACTTTCTAGAATCATAAGAAATGATTCTTTTGTTATGCTAAGGGCGTATTGTTGATAGTTACTGTCGATAGTTCTTTGTTTATTTATACTATATTCTCAAGCTTTACAAATTGTAGTTTATTTGAAATGTTGAGAAATGATTACCTGAAAAATGAAGAAAAGACAGCAAATATAATTTTTAAGAATGAAGAAGAAAGTGAGTTATGAAAACAATCAAAAACCTTAATAATTTTTAGATAAAGATGATGAAAAAGTAAAAAATTTCTTAATTGTGGGATTTTAATAATCTCACTTTTTTTATATGTCGAATCCATTTAAAATTAAATGGAGTGTACCCAAAATCTTGACAAATAATGTTTATGGTGTAGCCTATGTTCATAAAAATGAAATTGGAAAAATTACAAAATTCAAATAACATTTTAACACGAATTATTATGAGTTTTCATATTTTTCAGAAACATTTGTTATTTTAAATTTTTATTCTAAACTCCGTTGTGTTTTCTAAGAATATTTGTGATAAAATTAATATTGTTTAAAAAGTTTAGTATAATTAATGATTTTAGTAAAAATTTCTTAGTAAAAATAATATTAATCAGTAAAATATTGTGAATGATTTTTAAATTAAGTATAGGATTAGCAAAAATAATGATGTATTATTAAATAAATTATGCTATACTATTATATATTATGGAGATTTTATAGCTGTAACAGGATAAGCTATAAGGATTACTTTTTAAGATAGGAGGATGTATGGGGATTTTTGATTTTTAAATCTTCTGATAGAAAAAAGAAGAAACAAACTATTCAGTATAGCGACAATGATCAGCAGCAAATTAGAAGAGAGATTTACGATATTGTAAACAATGAATCAGAAATTATGGAAAATGGCACTATGACAATTATTCGGATGATTTTAAAAGAAATTTCCTACTATGACGAGTTTGGGAAAAGAATTTAAAGATGCCCAAGAAGGACTGGCTTGATAAAAACTGTATCCAGCTATAAAGAAAAACTGGAGCAATATGGAGGGGACTGTATCCTATAATTCGAGATGCCTTTTCAAAGGAGCTGTACCTCAGAAATAAAAGGAGGCTGTGCTTAGATTTTTATGCAACTGATGAAAAATTTTTGAGAGAAAAGCTGATGCTTGGGACTTATCACATAAAAGACAGGTTCTTGCCAGTGCAGTCGAACTATATGACTCTGAACATCAGACAATACGACTGAAGGGCTTTGTATAGCCTATGCTGAGGCATTGGAGCTTTGTAGCCAGTCATTGAGGAGAGCGAGAAGAAAATATTATGAAAGCGCTTGAAATCAATCCGAATTCGGCGACAGCGTTTAAAAAGATACTTTTGATATTGTAAAGAAAAATAGAAGTAGTCAAGGAATATGAGAAATAAGCTGGAAAAAAACTTTCGGAAATAAAGGAAACTGGCGAGCCAAGATGATGCAGGCATAGTTTACTTCAAAAAGGGGATAAGGAAACTGGAAACTATTTCTCGATAACAGCATTAAAGGAATCTGCTATAATTCGGAGGTAATGTACATCACATCAAGCATTTACATGCTAAACGAACTTTATGATGAGTTCAAGCAATATGTACTGGCATACTACAATCCCGGAAAAACATAACGTTTACACAGCGTTGAAATGTATTTGAAGTACTATAAAGGTAAAAGGAATGTACAAGGAAGGGTCTGGAACTTTGCAAATTTACTTCTAAATTTCCATGGATAGAGCATTATAAAAATTTATGTATTATGAGGACTATTTTTGGAAACTGAAAAAGTAAAAGAGGAAAAATGTCGATGCAGAAAGAGAACACGGCAAATCACTTTTTCTACAAACAAGCCTATATGGTATTATGAGTTTAATCATCCGGAATTTATGCTGAATCAAAGCAGACGTGTAAAGCCGAATATTCTTATTCTGACATTGACATCAATTGGGTGAAAAAGTCAGAACTGGCTGAAAATTTCGGCAGTTTCATTGCCGTTTATATCTGAAATGAGAAATCTTCATTACAAGACAAACTTGAACTATCAGCTTGCAATAGCTTATAACAACGAAAGCCTGTTCATTTCGAAAAGCGATTTACAGTACCGATTATATGAAAGCTGATAAGACAGCAGAACAACAACTTTGAATTTTTGTCTTGGCAGGAAATATACTGAAAAATGCCAAATGTTGAGAAAATATGAAATTGAAATATATCTGTATGATACGTTTTAATGAGCAGAAATCTAGCTTTGATTAACAAGATTTACGATGAAAATACGATTTATAGTGTTCAGAATGATCTGCTTAAAAGCAGTGAGCGGATTCTTTGGAAAGGGATTTTTCAATAAAAATACGAGAAAAATATGGATAATCTGATACTGTTTTCTCTAAAAATGAAATTCTCATACAGAGCAAGACTCATAGGAACACCAGTCATGGCGATACAAGAAGCTTCTTTCAGATCAGATTGACTGTAGTTCTTGAGGACAGGAATAATGACTTGAAGAAAATCAATCTTCTTGCATTGCTGTGTGAAATAAAACAGACAAACAGTCAGCTTTTTGAAGTTCGAAAAACCGCTCATTTACAGCATGAACATTCATGGAATCTTTGAAACCCAGACGTTAAAGATATTAGCTCCTATCATATTTCAGAAATATACGATGATGATGTAAACTTTTCAAGCAAATATAGAGGCATTGAATATAACAGATTCAAATTATCTTGAGATGGATAAAAACAAATTTTATGGGAGAATAGACTATGCTGTTTTATTATAAGAAAATATTTGGAGCAGTAATATACTTTTTTACATTCTTGTAAACTTCAATTTTTATAATTCAATTTTTCATGAATATGTAAATGACAAGTTTTTCACATAACACTTTGGCTTGGAATAGTTGAGACGCTTCTGGATTATGCTCTTTACTCAGTTTTTATCTTGAAGACAGAAGTGATGGTGCAAATGCCAAAAAGTCAGCAAGAGGCTGAAAAGGAAGTACAAGGGATGTAAGGGATCTTTTGATATGTTTTGCCATATTCATCTGAGCTTGGCATGTGTAAATATTTCGCGTGTAATCTTGCAAAGTTCACCGTATATGAATGATACTGTTTCAAGTGTAAAGTTCGTATGTGCTGTTTGTAGGCGGAACTAGAGTCTCTGTTCATATTTTTGCCCTCAATAGTATTTGTATTATTGCGATAAGCAGGAGAAGTATCCTGCTAATTATTATGAGCGGTGCTGAATTCTAGGAAATTCAGCAATGATATGGCTGGACTTTTGATGACATATTACTGCAATTCTGCGAATTGTTATTGCTATTTAGTAATTATTCATTATATATTTTTAAAAATACTGTAAAATATACTTTTTAGAAATAATAATACGGAAATTGAGATGAAATCTAATAAAAATTAAAATTAAATAAACAGGAGGATGAGAAATAAAATGAGATAGAGACAAAACTACTGTTTCTAGCATCAGTCTGTCTGCTGGAAATGTATTGAATGCAAATAATCGGGATGTTTCAAAAGACGTGAAGAAACCACCGGTAGAAATACGTATTGAAAATGGAAGAGGAAAAAAGTTATAGAAAGGCATGAAAACAATAATAGCGAAATTCTGTCTCATGTGCAGAGGAGGAATGCAGACAATAAGAAATTCAGCAGGATCAATAACTGTAGATTCGTCATATATCCTCAAAAAGGGCAGAATTATAGACAGAGATTTATAATTCTTCACTATACAGCGATGGACAGGGACGGCTCTTTAAGAGCATTGACAAACAATGAAGTAAGTGCTCATTACCTAATATCAAACCAGAAAAATGATCCAGTATTTTATTTAGTTGATGAAAAACAGGAGGGCATGGCACGCAGTAAGTGAATGGAAAACTAGCAAGAATTTTGAATGACAGCTCAATCGGAATTGAAATTGTAAACAGCGGTAACGTAAGCGGAAGTTTTGAGCCGTTCAGAGATTTTTCAAATTAAAGACGTGGCTGTTCTTGTAAAATATTTTGGCAGATAAATATGAAATTCCTGCAACGAATATTTTTGGGACATTCAGACATTGCTCCTCAAAAGAAAGCCCTGATCCAGGTCCATTATTCCCGTGGGAAGAGCTTTACAGAAAAATATACATATAGGAATGTGGTATGACAATGCGAGAAAATCTGCATTTGAGAATGAATATTCACTTTACTGGGCATCCTTTACAGCAGCAACACGTGCAAGCTGAATTAAGCAAGTTCGGATATTCCATAAGTACAACTGGAAGATGGGATGAGCAGACAAAGAATGTAATAAAAGTATTTTCAGTATCATTTTCAGACCGTCTAAATACGATGGAAAAGCTTGATTTAGAAACTTATGCCATCTTAAAAGGCGTTAAATGAAAAATACAACAAGCAGTAGCTTAGCAATAAATTGATATAGATAAATAAGGAAGGAATTACAGAATGAAAAATTTTTCAAAAAGAGTTTTAAACATGCACTATTCACCAATTAGAAAACTAGTGCCATATATTGATCGAAGCAAACAGATCTGTGTGAAAGTATACCAGCTGCATATAGGACAGCCGGATGTAGAAACGCCAGATACATTCTTTGAAGGATTAAATAACTATAAGGGAAAAATCGTTAAATATACAAATTCGGCAGGGATCATTGAATTGAGGGAATCATTTTTCAAAATCTTATGCAAAAAGTCGGAATTGATATTTTGCTCGAGGATATATTGATTACTCAAGGTGGAAGCGAGGCTATTCAAATTACATTGCAGACAATTTGCAATCCAGGAGATGAAGTTTTAGTTCTGAACCATATTACACAAATTATGACAGTTTTTGAGAATTGCCGACGCAAAAGTTAGTTCCAATTGAAACTTCTATTGAAAATCATTATCACTTGCCGAAAAGAGAAGAAATTGAAAAATTAATTACTCCAAAAACAAAGGCAATAATGTTTTCAAATCCAAGCAATCCTACTGGAATTGTTTTCAAAACAGAAGAAATGGAATTAATTAGGGATATTGCGATAAAACATGATTTATATATTATTACTGATGAAGTTTTACAGGCAGTTTATTTATGATGAAGAAATTGAGAAAAAGTTATCAGTCGTTTATGTCAATAAAAGAAATTGAAGAGAGAGTGATTTTTAGTTGACAGTATTTCAAAAACACTATAGTGCATGTGGGAGCAAGAATAGGAGTTATTGCTTCAAAAATAAAGACTTTTTAGCACAAGCACTGGAAATTCTGTCAACAAGACTATCAGTATCGACACTGAGCAATATGCAAGTACAAACTTAATTAATACGTTAGATACTTACATTGACAATACAAAATTAGAATACAAAGTAAGACGTGATATGATTTATAATAATATCATAAAAATACCAGGAGTCGTAACATATAAGCCAAGCAGTGCATTATACTTAATCGCAGAACTTCCAGTAGATGATATTGAAAAATTTGCAATCGGCTATTGACTGAATTTAGATATGAAAATCAAACATTATCGTTTGCACCAGGGCCTGGATTTTTATACAACGCCAGGAAAAAGGTACAAAGGAAGCTAGATTTTTCGTTTTGTACACATAACTTGGATTGAAATTGAAAAATGGAATGAAAGTGTTGAAAAAAGGCGCTGGAAGAGTATAATAAAAATAGTTTTTAAAATTTTTAGTAGACTTGTTTAATAATTCAAAAATGCTTGATTATGTAGACAAGTCTAATTTTATAATATTGTAGAGAAAGTAAAATTATGATTATTTAATACTATTTCCCATTTGAATAGTAGAAATCATGAAATTCATAGAATTAAAGCATGACAAGGCTATTAAATTAATTATTATAGAGTTTTATTATTATTTTTAAATGGGGTTTAGTATAAATATATATATTTGGGAGAGAAAAATAATTTAATGAAAAAAATATTAGAAATATTGAACAATTGGAAAGTACAAAAATACGGAAAGCTATATTGAAAGGGATATAAAAATGCGAAGGAAATGGAAAGAATGAATCCTAATCAGAAAGTTAATTATCATACGATTTTGACAAAACTGATTTCAGATTGGAAAAACAAGGATATTCGTCCTAAAAATATTGATTCATAGTCGCTGTGCGCCTTGCAGTACTTTATACGCTGGAATTTTTAACGCAATATGCAGATGTGACCGTTCTGTTTGCAAATAATAACATCCATCCAAAAAGCAGAATATGTAAAGAGGGCCTTAGTCCAGGAGGAATTTATTAAGAAATTCAACGAGCGTACTGGAAATAATGTTGGATTTATTGAAGATGAATATAAGCCGATGGATTTTTTTATAAGGCTGTGAAAGGACTGGAAAATGAAAAGGAGGGTGGAGCAAGATGTACTCTGCCTGTTTTCAGATGAGGCTTGACATTGTGGCGAGGCTGCGGGAATTGGGGTTTGACTATTTTTGGAAGCGCCTTGACGTTAAGTCCGCATAAGAACAGCCAGCTGATAAACACGTTGGGACTGGAAATTCAGGAAATTTTTGATGTAAAATACTTGCCATCTGACTTTAAGAAAAAATAACGGATACAAACGTTCAGTTGATATGTGTGCAGAATATGATGTGTATAGCAATGTTACTGTGGCGTATTTGCCGCGATGGATCGTGGATTGATTTTGAACGAGTATAAATAGAAAATGAAGAAATTAAAAATTGATTTATTAAGAAACAGTGAGAAAAATTAAAAATTTGCCTTGAAAATAAACGAGAATAAGATATAATATACTTGAAAAGGATTAATAAAAAGTCGTGTATTAAAAAGTTAGACATGAAGGAGCGAGTAAACCTAAGTCTTCCTGGTTCAGTCAGTATTAAAAAGTTAGGTCATAATAGGAGCGAGCAAGTCTAAGTCTTCCTGGTTCAGTCGGTATTAAAAAGTTAGACCATAAAGGAGCGAGCAGTCTAAGTCTTCCCTGATTTATTAATCATTAATTTAAAGTATTTTTAGGCGATATTGTTTTTGTATCGCCTTTTTAAAATGAAAGGGGAGATTAAATGAATGAAAAAGGATAAGTTATATTTTTATAACATTAACGTCAAATTATTTAAAGTATTTAGGAATTTATGAAAATAAAGTTTCATTAAAATCAAACAGACCATTTATAGGAATAGTTTTTTAAAGGTAAATAATAAGAGTATTTTGCACCATTATCTTCTCCAAAAGAAAAACATAAAGGAATGAAAACTAATATAGATTTTTCAAAAATAGATAAAGGTAAGTTAGAATTATTAATTTTAACAATATGATACCTGTTATTAATAATGATTTATGTAGAAATAAATTGGATTTAGAAATGCTAAGTAAGAGTTTAAATACAGACGACATAAAAATATTTTAGATTATTAAAAATCAATTGGAATATTGTGATAAAAATATTATACTTGCAAAAAGCTGAAAAATATATAATATTTTTACAAAAATCTTGATAAATTAAGTGAATCGCAGAAAAATGTATAGAAGAGTAAATAACTTTAAAGTGCTGACATGCTTCAAAAAGAATTTGAGAAGGAATACATAACAGAATCACTTTAAAATCAAATTTAGAAAACAATTAATTTAATAGGGCTGATATTAAATAAATTTTGAATAAATATATATTTAATTGGAAACAAAAATAATGGGAACGAGGATTTGGAAAACTGAGAATTTTGATAGTAGAAGATGATAGAATGATAAATGATATTATAGCTAGAACGCTAAGAAAAGAGAATTATAGTGTTGATAGCTGTTTTGATGGGCAAGAGGCGTTAGATTATATTTTTCTGCAGAATATGATGTGCTGATACTGGATATAATGCTTCCTAAACTAGATGGGTTTGAAGTGTTGAAGAGAATACGGAATAAGGGAATACAGACTCCTGTATTGTTCCTTACTGCGAGAGAAAGTGTTCAGATAGAGTAAAAGGGCTAGATTATGGAGCTGATGATTATTTGATAAAGCCATTTGATTTTGAAGAACTGCTTGCACGTATCCGTGTAATTTTAGAAAAATAGTATAAAGTCTGATTCAGTAGGAAATATTTTTAAAATAGCTAATCTTACAGTTAATTGCAATGAACATACTGTATTCAGAGATGAGAAGAGAATAAAGCTGTCACCAAAAAGAATTTTTCAATATTAGAATATATGATAAGAAACAAAAAGAGTTATCTCAAAAAGATAAAATTGAACAGCATATTTTACGATTTTTGACTCTGAAATAAACAGTAATGTAATAGAAGTACATATAAGACTTTTTAAGATTGATACAGATTTTTACACCTAAATTAATTCATACTATAAGAGGTGTAGGATATGTCTTGAAGGAAGAAGATGAATAATAAAATTAGTTATAATAAAAAGAATTTTCAATAAAAACCAAAAATTACGTTATGGTATACAAGCATGATAATTATAATTGTGTTAGTGCTTTTTGGGAGCTATGTTCTATATCAGTTCTATTGCTGTGAAAAATTCTGTTTATAAAAGGCTTAAAACAACAGTAGAGAAAAATCAATAAGAGCATTGAACTTGAAAATGGGGAGTTAATAATTGACAATAATCTTAGTGTAATAAACCGATGATATTTTTATTTCAATTTATGATAAAAATCTTAACTTTATATACGGAAATACAGATATTGATTTAGAAGTTTCTCAAAAATTCTGATGAAAGCAATAAAGTAAAAATAGTAAAACAGAAAAATTCAAATTCAAAATGGTACGTTTTATGATGTAAGGGAAAAATTTTATCGGACACGGAGAAATATTAATTAGAGGAATTACACCTTTTTCAAGCCTTGAAAAATATAGAACTAATTATTTTTAATATTTATTATTATATTTCCATTCCTAATAATTGTTTCTATTTTAAGCGGAAAAATTTATAACAAAAATCTTTTAGCCCAATTGAGCAAATAGTTAAAACAGCTAACAAAATCTCGAGAGGGGATGACCTTTCTCAAAGAATTAATTTACAAAAGTGGAGAGGGAAATCATGATTTGGCTGAAACTTTTGATCAGATGTTTAATCGCTTACAGGAGGCATTTGATAGAGAGGCTCAGTTTACATCGGATGTAGCTCATGAATTAAGGACTCCGCTTTCAGCAATTCGTATGCAAAGTGAGTACAGCTTGAAATATTTAAATTTAAATGAAGAATCAGAAGACATATTAAAAATATTTTAGAAAAATCTAAAAATGTCAACGTTGATTTCTCAACTGCTTATGCTTTCGCGGAATGGATAAAAAGAATCAAAAACTTAATATCGAGAATGAGAATTTGAATGAAATTATTCAGTTAGTTATCGAAATCGAAAGTAATTATGCTAAAGAAAAATATCAAAATTATTTACGATGAGAAAAATAATATTTTTGCAGATGTTGATAAGGATATGCTTACACGGGTTTTTATAAACCTTATTTCAAATGCAATTACTTATGGAAATGAAAATGGAACAATAAAAATAACTTTTAGATAAAATAGAAAATGAATCTGAAAATACTGATGTACAAAAGTCAAAAATAAAATGTCAAATTATTGATGACGGAATTGGAATTTCAAGTGAACATATTAATAAAATATGGAATCGCTTTTATCGGGTTGATTCTTCCCGTTCCAGCGATAATTCGGACTTGGACTTTCTATTGTGAAATGGATAATAGAAGAGCATAAGGGGACAATTAGGGTAGAAAGTGAATTAGGAAAGGGACAATTTTTACTTTTTATTTGCACTGAAAAATTTTGTAGCATAAAATTATTATTTTGATTAATATTATAGTAAAACCACTTTTAAAAACCGAACTCAAAAGATGTGACTATTTTGTCAAAACCCTTTGTTTATATAGTTTTTAATAGTTTAATTTTTAAATAGGTTAGAGTGTAATAAAGATTTATTTATAGAAAGGAAAAAATGAAAACATTAAAGAAAAAAAGTAAAGCCGTTTCTAATTTTAACGATGCTTCCTGCTGTATCTGGCATAAATTTGTATTCTTCAGAAATAACGACTGTAACAATAAGAAACAATAGAGTGAAAAATAAATTTGGAAAAAGCCAAAAATTGTTTTTTTGAACATTCTAAAGTGCATCTCAAATAATGTAAAATTGACAAAACTTATTTTAGAAAAAGAAAAATAAGAAATATATTTATGCAATTGAATTTTATTATAAAAATAAAAGATATAGATATAATGTTGATGCAAATACAGGAAAAAGTAATCACATATAGTTCTAGTGAAAGACTTGTATCTGATTCTCGTTGGAACAGAGGAAACGCTATAACATTGCCACCGAAAAAGAGGCGCTAATAGCTAGTACCGCCAGCACCATCACCAATAGAACAAAAAGACTGAACTCGATGAATATGCCGATATGCAGAACAAGTTGGAATACAGCAAAGAGAAGAGACAGCGAGGAAGGTTCTGCTAAGTATGCTGAGAAAAGAAAAATGTGGAAGAGATGATTTTAGGAAACTGAAACGAAAAAGTTTCTGAAAACCTTGAAAATGCTTCATTTGAAGAAATTATTCTTGTAGATGCTGAAAAATCAGTTTATAAAGGAATAATAAAAAGCAAATTATATAGAATATTACTTTTAGAGTTAATTTATCAACAGGCGAGGTTTTAAGCTGGAAATTAAAAATAAAATCAAAAAGTTTATTTCTTCTAAAAACTTTCAGTTGAAATTTAAGGTTAATTTGCTAATATACTTGAATCTTTTTAAATTTAAACATATCATAATATTTAAGGCAGATTTTATGATAAGAAAGTGGGTAATTATTATGGAAAAGAAATCAAGAAAAATTATCAGCAATGGTTGTGGCAGGATTAATGCTCTGTGTTACAAAATGTATTTTTCTGTACCAGCAATAGAAAAATAGATTATACTTGTCCAATAGGAAAAAGAGAAGTTTAGAAGCATTGATTATTCACCACAATGTCCAGACTAATAAATTTGTAATGTTCAAGAATGAATTTACAAAAGAAGAGTTGAAAAATATGAAAAATAATAAACTCAAAAGAATATAAGGCTGTTCCCAAAACTTCGCCTAAAGAATATTATTTAGGGAAGATTTTTACGAAATGGCAGGAGGATTTTCAGATAAGGAAATAGGTGAAACATATTACAAAGCGTATAGAGCGCAAATTAATTGAATTCTGAAAATACTAATATTTTAAAGGAAAGTTTGACAAAAGGTATAAGTTATCTTGAAAAATCTTTGCCTATGGAAAATAAAAGCGAATTTCCTTGGAGTTTAGCTTATTTGTATATTAGCACAAAGAATTCGATAAAGCCAAATGCTTTAGTAGAGAAACAGGATAAAAATATTCATTTGGAAAGAATAGCGAATTTTTTATTATAGTGTTTCTGATGTAGAAAATCGAAAGAAAAGACTATTACGGTTATGATTATACGGATTTTGATAAGGAAAGCATTGATACAGAATTTAGAGGAAAAGCGTTGTATTACTTACAGGCAGTAATTAAGAAAAAAATAAAGGACATTATTCAGAGAGAACTTTTCAGACTGGTAGATTTATACAAATCTTTAGGAAATGAAAAAGGCAATTGACGAGGTATTCTCTAAAGCGTCATCAGAATACTGGAGTTCGATTGTGTCATATTATTTAGACGAGCCTATAGGAAGTATTGGTGATGTCTATGATGATTAGCGACAGAAGATAATTTAAAAAAAGCACTAAACTATGCTGACAAATTAGCAAAAATGATTTCTAAAAATAATAATGCTGATAAAAATTCAATATAATCTATCTATAATTTTAAAAGCTGAAGCTGAGCGTCGTTTAGGAAAATTTGAAGAAGCATCAAAAACTTTAAGTAAAAATAAATATAACGGATTATAAAAGATACTATTTACAGATATGATTTCGAAAGACTTAAGGAACTGACAGAGAAAAAGATAGTAGTGTAAGAGAATACACTCCGTTACCAATTATGTATTAGTGCTATAAATCATAATAAAAACATTAAATTATCATAAAACAAACTTAGTAGTAATAAAAACTGTATTTGAAATTTTCTTCATTTACAGTAATTGTATAGTAAAAACTTCTTTAAAACAGAACTCAAAAACTGTGGCTATTTTACTTTAAATCCTAAATTTATATAATTTTTAGTAGTTCAATTTTAAATGGGTTTGAGTGTAATTTCATTTTATTAAAAATTTTCAGTTAATTTTTAAGGTTGATTTGTTAAAATAGATTTATCAAAAGGAAAAGGAGAAAACATGAAAAATTAATTTTAACAGGATTGCTTGTATTAAGTGCAATGGCATCAGGCATGGAAAAATTACTACAACAGGAAAAAGCTGGGAGAAAATTGAAAAAGAAAAATAAAGTTCCTGGACAGGAAAGAGCATAATGAATTTTAGCTGGTTGGATAAAAAGATGGTGTAGAGGGTGTATATAACACATATAGCTTTTAAAATAGGAAAATTAGAATCTGCTAAAAATAATGACTTTTATCTATCATCGTATTATGATGAAAACCTGAAAAATGGGCTTCCGTTAGTATCAGATTTTAATAATATCAAAAATTTTAAATGGTTTTTACCGTTAAAGAAAGTCTTGATGAAAATTCTGAAGCTTATGTTTCATATTATAAAATAAGAAAAAACAGCTGTAAAAGGAATTTATTATATAGACAACTATATTGGTCAAGATGGGAAAAACATCCTAAATTGTATTTTCTGGTTTGATGAAAAACTAAAAAGGTTGTAATTACTGATAAAAATGGTAATATAAAAGAATGTATTGGAATATTATCCAACGGAGTTAATTATAAAAATTAATATTTAAAAATATAAAACGAAAGCAAGGGATAAAAATGCTATAGGAATAGCAATGTTAATTATAGCAAGTTTAGGAATTGCAGATGCAACAAATGAGTCAAAACCAGTTAAATTTCATAAAACATTTAAAGAAAGTAATCAGGTAAATAAAAATTTAACAATGAAGATAAAGAAATAATAAATATAGCAATAAACTTTGCAAATGAATATATACAATTAAAAACCCTGATGAGTTCGATAAATGGTTTTGCAAAAAGCTCCAATTACAGAAAAAAATTTAGAAAGGAATATTTTAGAAAAGAAAAATATATAGATTTAAAGGAAAAAGAATTGTATGCAGTAACAAGTGAATCACCTAAAGAAAAATTAACTCCCTGCTGAAAAGAAATTTTTAAAAAGAAATGATGATATCGATTCCTATTATTTGTATGATCCTTTATTGGGATTAGGAATAGGAGATTTAGTACAGAAAGTGAATTTTTATTGAAAGAATATGATCCCAAATCTAAAACAGTTTATTTAAAAGATAAGTATGAGGAAGAATTTGTTATTGATGGTAGAAAAAAGTTATCAAGGTGGAACAGAAATAATATTAAAACTTGTAAAAACAAAAATGGAAATGGTTAATTGATGAATCAAAAATAAAATAATTTTAAAAATAAAGGAGAATTAATTATGAAAAATATTTATTATTTATGATGTTATTATTATCAGCAACAGTATTTGGAGAAAAAGTTACGAATAAAATTAATTTTGAAATTTCTCCAAAAGAATTGAGAAATATTGTGAAAAGAGTGAGACCGTTGTCAAATTCACACGATAATGGTAGTTATGCTGTTTATTATTATCAAAATGTAGAGGATCCGTTAGGTGTAAAAAGACAATTTAACAGCTTTGCTTTTTCTGAAAATAAGTTGTATTCGACAATCTTTGATTCGGTAACAACAGATGAAGAACATGCAAAAATAATTGAAGCTTATATATATAAATAAGATTTCTAAAGAAAAATGAATATAAAAGAGCGTAGAGGAGCTTTATTATTATATAATTCAAAAATAATTGAAATATATAAGTAGTAGACCATACATTTATAAATGTTGCTCTTTATAGTGCTGGAAAAATTAAACAATAGTTTGAAAAATTATGAATAAATATAAAAATGAAAGCGAGTGATAAAAAAATGTTAAAAAGTAGGAATAGCTATGCTAATCGTAGCAAGTTTAGGAATGTCAGTTACAAGAAAATAAATCAAAAAGTAGGTAAAGTTCAAAAACAGTTAAAGAAAAGTAATCGAGCAAAGACAAAATTAAGTAGTGAGGATAAAGAAGCGATAAATACAGCAATAAACTTTATGAATGAATATATAGAAATTAGAGATCCCGATGAGCTTGATAAATGGCTTTGCAAAAGCTCCGATTACAGAAAAATTCAGAAAAAGAATACCTAAGAAGAGAAAAATATATAGAATTAAGTCAAAAATCACTTGAAGGAAAAATTATCTCCTGCTGAGTGAGAAATTTTTAAAAAGAAAATGACGATATTCATTATGAGTATGATGCTCTATTAGGAGCAGGAATAATAGATATAAGAGAAGAAAGTGGATTTCGATTGAAAAAAATATGATTCTAAGTCTAAAACAGTTTATTTAAAAGATAAATACGAAGAAGATTTTGTTGTTGATGGCAGAAAAAGGCCATCAAGGTGGGAACAGAAATAATGTTAAAACTCGTAAAAGCAAAATGGAAAAATGGTTAATTGATGAATCAAAATAAAAAAGGCTAAATTTTTAACTAATACAGAATTTTTATTTCAAAATTAGAATGGAAGATAATATTATAGTAAAACTTATTTAAAACCGAACTCAAAAGTTATAACTATTTTACTAAAACTCTAAAATTTATATAATTTTTAGCAGTTTCATTTTAAATGAGGTTCAAATATAGTATAAAAATTTACCAAAACTGCTAGAATAACAGTTAATAAATAAAAAACAGAAGTAAATCTAATATGGATAACTTCCGATTATTTTTATTATTTATTTTTCAAAATATCTCTGATTTCAGCCAATAAAGTTTTCTTCTTTTGATGAAACAACTTCAGGCGACTTCTTCAATCGATGTTTGCTACAGGTTTTCTTAATTTAGTTTTACAAATTTTACCATTAAGAAAAACAACAAATGCCATAATTAGAAAAATTAACTACATTTTGAATAAATAACCCATATTTTACTGCGCTCGGAGAAGTTCCAGTAGCGGAGTAATAACTATTTTAAATTTGAGAAATCTATTTTTCCTAAAATAATTCCAATAATAGGCATAATTATATCGTCAACCAATGAAGTTACTATTTTTCCGAAAGCGGCGACCAATGATAACTCCAACTGCTAAATCCATTACATTTCCTTTTGAGATAAATTCTTGAATTCTTTAAACATTAAAGTAATTCTCCTTTCAAAATTTTATAACCGTTTATTATAATGTATAAAATTGCAACTTTTTATTTAGAAAAATAGCATGTAAATTTTGAAAATTTTATTCATCAAACAGTCGTAGGCAAAGAAATAGAAGTTTAATCGGCTTATTAAAATTAATTTTCGTTTTTAAACAGGAAATAGTGTTACTCTTTTATACTTAATTTTTCCTGTTTTCTCTTTCTTCTTATATCTAAAGCATGAAAAATGACTTTATTAAGAGAAATTGAAGTTTTTTCTATCTTCATCGCTGATAATACCATTATTGGTATACACAAAACTGTCAGAAATTAGGCATTTGATATATTGAAAAGTTTTCCCGACTTATTTAGTAAAGCTACTCGTTTATCATTAGACAGGTTATATTTTTGAGCTTCTTTACTTAATTTATCAATGCTATGATCATTTCTTTAAGGTATTCTAATTTATCCTTTTTAAAATCAAAAATTGCCGTTTTCATCTATAACTGCAGAAATAGGGCCTTTAACTAATGTCATTTTCTTATCCTCCTTTATTTTATTGTTTAAATTTTCAAGATATTCTTTCCGCTCCATCAACAAATGAAACTGTTTTCAGTCTCAGAATCTAGAATAGATAAAAATAGAATTTTAACTCCATTTATCTCAATATACTCAAAATTTTTCTTCTTTGTTTTTATTAGACATATTTATACCTCCATTTTATTTTTACCATTGATTTTTCCACAAAAGTTCTGATAACTCTGCCTTTACAATATAATAATTCCGCATTTAAAAACTATGATATCGTCATAACTGAGGATTGAAATGAACGCGACCTTTATAATTCCCCTGCTTGTCTATTATTAATTGTTTTATATACGTTTCGTCATTATATTCAAAGACACATACTTTCCCATTTAAACTTGCTGGATTGTGTAAAGCTCAGGATCAACGATGGCAATCGAGCCATCTGAATACTTTTATCAAAGTCCAGTCATACTTTCTCCAGAAACTTTTAATTGCAAAAATTCCTTTTCTATAAATATTTTTGATACTAGAGATAAGTGCCTATTTCTTCAGAAAGATTGATGTATCCTGTTCCAGCGCTTGCTTTTCCGTACATTGAATTTCCAGTATTTCAATAGGAGTTGAAAGATCTCCGGAGCTGGATTTTTTATGATCTGTAATACCAGCCGATAATTTAAGTCAATATTAAAAATTTTGCATAAGCTGTAATAAATTTGTCGCTTGGCTCAGATAGATTATTTTCCCAGCGTGAAAATCATGCTCTTGGTTATATTTAAATTATATTTTCTGTTCAGCTTCTCGACAAAGGAATCCATTGATAAAGTATTTTCCTTTTCGTAATTCCTTCAGTCTTTTACCAATATTCATATTATTTCCTCCATATCTATATTTTTATTATAACATTTTTTGTTCCTAAAACGCAACAAAAATATAAAAATTATCGTCTTTATACTAAAAATTTAGTTGCTTAAAAAGGTACAAATTAAAAAGTAAAATTTTTATAAAAATTAAAATTCCTTTGATTAATTTCTGAAAAACATAGTACAATTAGATAAAATAGATTGAGAAAGGAAATATAAATATGAGAAGCTTAAAGGATATAAAGCTGATGCTGTCAAAATGTGGAGCAGCAATTTGGGGAACAAAAGAAAGAAGTTAAAGAACTGACAAATATTATTGGCGATGATGAAATTATTACCTATGCGACTTCAGGTGGTGTATGAAGGGCATATCTTTACTTATTGTTTCAACGAGTAAAAAGAATTATTCTCTTGGATAAAGGAATGCTTTTTGGCGTGAAATCAGATTGAAATTCCACTTAGCAAGGTAAATGCTGTAAAGTATAGGAAAGGGCTGTTTTCTGGGCGAGATAGAAATATGGGACTGCGCTTCCATGTTTAGGGTAAAAGAAATGTATTAAAAAGACACTTGTTCCGTTTGTAAATACTGTAAACGATTCAATAGAAGAAATTGAAAAATCACAAAAATATTCAGAAAGCTCATCTGCGAGATGAAATTATTAAATTCTAAAAATTACTGGATGAAGGGACAATAATACAGGGTAGAATTTAATAAGAAAAAGAAAGAGCTTTTGGCACAGGAATGAGTTTAAAAAACGTTCTAGGAATTTTTTAAAAAAATTAAAATACATTATTATTTAATAAATTATGGTATAATTAAGCATACTGATAAATGGAAGGATGTAGATAAAATGAAAAATAATATTTTTCACTTATATTTTTAGTTGGGATGCAAGGATTTAGTGATGACATGCAGTTTTGCACTAATCCCTGATATATTTTTAGACAGGGTTATAAAAATTCAATCTGAAAAAGCGTATCAAATGATATTTTTGTGATAGAGACAAAAAGTAAAAATGGCATATTATACGATTGAAGATGAAGATTATAATGCGAAATGTAGGAGTTGCCATAAAAAGTTAGCTCCAACAACTACAAACGATGATTTTAAGAAAGAGTTTTATATTTAATGATTACAAAGATTTCTTTTACAAACATTGATACAAAAATCTTGGAAAAACTCCATTGCCAGATAAAGAAATAGTGCGTTTTCTATGTACAATTTCCAGATGAAAAAGTATTATTATAATTGGAAAAATATGAATATGACTTTAAAGACTAAAAGAATATCAGATGGTAGCTAATCTGAAGGCAAAAGATTATTTTTGAAAAATTAAATTTATTTCAGCCATTAGCAGTAAAAAGTTACATATTCTGACGATGGTCACATATTTTTAACATAATTCTAAAAAGCAATATGTTCTAGTCTTTTCAGAATGAAAATAATGTTTATCGATATTTTGGAGGGAAAAATTATGAGTATCAAAAGGATAAGGAAAAGCTGTTATTCCAGCCGCTGGACTTGGAACGAGAGTTTTACCAGCAACAAAAAGCACAACCTCAAAGAAATGCTTGTAATAGTAGACAAGCCTGCATTAGCAATATCTTGTGGAAGAACTAGTTGCAGCAGGAATTGAAGAAATTTTGATTATTACTGGGAAGAAATAAGGTGATCGATTGAAAATCATTTTGATTATTCTATGAGTTGAAAAGACTTTTGGAAGAAAAAGGGAAAAAGATTTATTGAAAAGTCGTAAATAATATTTCTGAAAATGTCAAATATTTATTATGTGCGTCAGACCATTAGGTTTAGGGCATGCACAAGCTGTGCAGAAGCGTTTGTAGGGAGATGAGCCATTTGTTGTGCTTTTTAGGAGACGATATTATCTATACGGATAGAGATAAAGGACAAAGTCCTGTCACAAAAGCAGCTTTGTAGAAAAATATAATGAACTACAAGGCGGTACAATTTTTAGGAGTACAGGAAGTTCCTCACGAAAAATGTTTCAAAATATGGGATAATAAAAGCCATTAAAACAAATTGATGAAAAACAGTGGCGTAGAAGATTTTATTGAGAAACCATCAGTTGATGAAGCTCGAGTAATCTTGCTGCATTAGGGGCGATATGTGTTGGAGCCCGAAATTTTTCATATTTAAAAAGGACAAAGACCTGGAAAAGGTGGAGAAATTCAGTTGACAGATGCAATTTTGGCAATGAAGAACGATGGTGAAAAATTGTATGCGTATAATTTTGATGGATTAAGATACGATACTGGAGATAAATTTGGGATGTTTGTTGCAAATGTCGAATTTGGATTAAGACATGAAGAATTGAAGAGATAAGTAAAAAGATTACTTGAAAAGATTTAGTAGAAAAACTATAATTTATATTAAGAGCATAAGTTTAATAGCGTTATGCTCTTTTATTTTTGAATGAATGCTATTTATTTTTAAGATTTTATATGTTAAAATATACACAAATTTTAAATCGAAAATGAGGAGATTCAATTGTATAAATAAAGATTAATAACATGAAATTTCATTCATATATAGGTGTTTATGAAGAAGATTGGACAAAATATTGAAATTGATTTAATCATTTCACTTTCAAAGGAAATTATTGAGAATGATGATATAAAATAGTACATTGAGTTATGGAGATTGTTATAGGAAAAATAGAGAAAATTGTTAAAGCAAGCAGAGTAGATTACGTTGGAAACATTGGCTTTGGATATTATAAAAGAAATGATTGAATGAAAAATTGAATATGTACAAGTAAATATACGAAAATTGGCAGTTCCACTAATGGAATTTTTCGACAGCGTTGAAATTCAGATAAAAGATTAGGGCAAAAGTATGGAAAGGGATAAAATAAAAATGGCTAGAGATAGAGTTTATTTAAGTTTGGGCAGTAATATTGGAAAAAGAGAAGAATATATTCAAAAAGCTATTGAAGCAATTGAAAAACTGAAGGAATTGGAGCGATTGAAAAATCGGGATTATACGAAACAACTCCTGTTGGATATTTAGAGCAAGATTTTATTTTTAAATGCAGTAATTAAGATTGAAACTAATTTTTCAGCAAGAGAAATCTTAAAAATCATAAATAAAAATTGAAGCTGAACTAGATAGAAAAAGGGAAATTAGATGGGGACCAAGAACAATTGATATTGATACTTTTGATTTTTCAGATAAAAATTAACGAACCTCGATTTGATAGTTCCACATAAGGAAATGCTGAATAGATTATTTGTACTAGTTCCATTGATTGAAATTTACGATGGAGAATATTTTTGACAAAGAAGAAATTGTACAAAAATAAATGAGTTAGTTAAAGTAGGAGATCAAAAAAATCGAAAAATTTGAAAAAACTAATTAGTAACCTTGCCTATAGTAAACCCAAATTAGTAAATAAATATAAAAAGAATTATAATAATTTTATATTTTAAATTTTAAAATTAAATTATCGGACGTTAATTATTTATTATTTTATTTACAATTATTAAATCATTACAACGATTCATTTAACAATTACTAATATAATTGAATAAATTTAGAAGATATATTGTTATTGTAAAAGGAATTAATTTTTATTTATTAAAGACGAATAATGATTGAGTTAGTGAGTAAAAGTCTGTAAATATCACTAAGAGAGAAAGTTTATCAAAAGCAAGAGAATTGAAAAAGTACTGAGAGAAAGGTTAAGAAAATGAAAACAAAAAACATAAATAAAGAAACGAGATTATATTGAAAAACGCAGTACGTGAAATTTTAATAAATATTGGTGAAGATGCAGATAGAGAAGGGCTTTATTGAAACTCCTAAAAGAGTTGCAAAATGTATGATGAGATTCTGAGTACAAAAAGTGTAGATGATTTTTGAAAATTATAAATTATTTGATGTAGATTTAGGCGATTCTGAAAGAAATGGTGCTTGTAAAGGAAATACCATTTTCAATGTGTGAACATCATATGTTGCCGTTTTTGGGAAAAGTCCATGTTGCATATATTCCGAGGAGAATAAAGATATGGGCTTAGCAAAAATACCAAGACTTGTCGAATTTGTTTCACGAAACTGAGTGTTCAAGAAGAAATTACTGTAAATGTTGCATTGATAGAAATATTAAATCCATTGGGAGTTGCTGTTGTGGTTGAGGCACGACACATGTGCATTGAAATGAGAGGAGTTAATAAAATTGGTTCTGTGACTAGAACTTCAGTTTTATATAGTGGGGAATTTAAAGAGAATGTGGGTAGGAAGAAGGAGTTTTGGAGGGGATAAAATAAAATTTTAAGGATACTGTTTGGAGAAAATATGCTGGAGTTAATAACTAAGGAAAATTTTATGAATTAATGGAAGAATATTCTGAATATATTTTTTGGCAAAAATACGAGGATATATCTGAAAAACTTATTACAAATATTGAAAAGAAGATATTTATAAGAATGAAAAATTCATACGATATACTGACAGCCTTTTAAAAGACGGGGGAAAAGATTGGTTATTAAAAATACATATACAAATATCAGCTCTAGAACTGGAAAAATTTTTAAAGGAAAAACCTAAACTTTTTGGTGGAGTAGATTTAGATACTAAAATTAGAATATACAGAAAAGAAGGAGAATTGGGAAATACTTTCTTAGGATTAGGAATGCAATGATACAATAATTGAGATTGAAAGAGAATTTTATGGAAATAACTTATGTGATAAAGAGGAAAAATAAAACTATATCTAAAGGAAATAAATAGGTATCATTTTTCTTCCGGAAAAATAAGGATGGCTTATTTTTATAGGTTTAGTGGATTTGGAACTAGAGGAATCGGATCTGTATTACCTTGTAACAGCTGGGATAGTTTTTGATGGATATATGGACTCGTACAAAATTCCTAAAAAGGAAACAGAAGAAATGGTATAAATGGATGGAACAATTTATGCCGAAATTTGGTTTGAAAATCATTGCGGAACGTGTACGGATTTTTATGAGTGGATACAAGATATGAAGGAAAATGAAAATGAAATTGAAACAACGCTATTTGTGAAGACACATTTAAAAAGATGGAATTGTATATGCACACAAAAATGGCGATATAGAAAATATGAAGATACTTTTAGCAACCCAGCTGAAGCGATAGGATAGATATTGTGAATATGTTTTGACAATGCACAAGACGGATTTTTGATTTTACCCCATATTTTTGAAAGCACTAGAAAAACTGGATGGAAAAGAGAACAACGAGTATTTCTATGGAAAGAGAGAAGATTTGTATATGGTGAAAATAAGGGTGGCATATATAAAAAGGTAAATATATAGGTAACAAAGAAAAGGAGTTAAAAATGGTATGAACAGATGAAATGGTATTTAGATTTTCATTCATTTGAAAAATAATTATGTAAAATTAATAACAGGACGATGGTTGAAAACTAAATCAAGATAATCTCATTAGCATATTTAGATACATCCAACAGATAAAAGAATAAAAGAAATTTAGAAAGAAAGCATTAGAAATGTTTGAAATAAAAATATAGAAAGTCACTAAAATTTAAATATGTTTCACAAGGCAGCAGGGTTAGATTTGATTGATCTAGTAGAAATGATCATTATATATCTAAAAGTTTAAGCATAAAAATACTAAATGGAAAAATTTCTTTGGAAGTATTTGATGAAGATGAGGAAGAAGATTATGAATATTATTATTATATAAATCCAAACGCACTTCGATAGCATTGATCATATTATCCAAATTATCCGGGATTTAATAGATAATAATCTGCATAAAGTTCCTTTAGCATGCTTTTACGGAAGATAAAGAATTTGTTCGTGAAGTAATAAAAGATGATAAAGGAAATACTGATAAAAGGAGAACTATATTAAAAGAAATAAATGGATGATGGATAAATACAGAGGATAAAAATTAATAGAATAGAGCGATTATGATAAAGAGCGAAGAAATGTTAAGAGATTTTAAAAAGAAAAAGAAATGCCAACAGAAATTATTGAAAAATATAAAGGGCAAGTGCCAGATGAGGTTATAGAAATATAGAAAAATTATGGATTGGAAAGTGAATGGGTATCTAAGAGTAATAAATCCAGATGATTATAAAGAATTAGTAGAAGAAACTTACTTTAGAGGGAAAGAGTCAATACACTTTGTTTACAACGGCTTTTTGCAGATGTAATAACATGGCAAAGAAAAATAGATATATTGGGATTATTTTATAAAGAAGAAGATTTTGAGATAATAGATTCACGAATGGATTTTCTTTTTACAGATTTATATACACTGAAAAGATAGTCTTACGATGATTATTTTTGATTTAAAATTATATGAAAAAGGCTGTAAAAATATGGAGAATTAGAGTATAATCAAAGTTTTTGTTTTTGTTCCATTATTAGGGTTAGGGTGGGAAGAAAAGTGTTGATAATTTAGATAAAGGGGATACTTTGACACATATTTACTTAGATTACGGAGCTTGATGGGGAAAGTAGGAATAGATGATTAGAATTAAACTGAATATCAAAATAAACTTAACAAATGATAATTTTTATAAAAATAGGAGAAAAAGCTGATGAAAGAACTCATTATAGGGGAAAGAAAAAGAGTGATCGTTTGGCAGAAATTTAGACAAATGGATAATCCAGCGAGTGATGTCCAGGTTATTCATGTTAGTGACGAATGGGAAAGGTTCGACTTGCTATATGATTAATAGCATTTTTGTGTGAAATGATATAAAGTTGGATTATTTACGAGTCCTCAAATAACAACAATTTATGAATTGATTAAGGTTAATGGGGTTGAAATTATAGAGCTGGAATTTGAAGGATTGCAAAAGTAAAGTTAAGACGGGTTTTGAATGAGTTGGGATTTTGAACTTGAAAAATGATTTGTCGTATTTTTGAGATGGTGTTTTGATTGCGATGATACATTTTAAAAATAAGGATGTGAATGTTCTGATTTTTGGAATGTGGGCTTGAGGGGAACTGATGCAACGAATGCAGTTTCAAAATTGATTATACTATTTTTACAAAAGATTGGGAATTGATCATAAAAATATTTTCGGGAAATACGATTGAGGAAATTTGTCAAACAAAAGTCAAAAATTATAAGAAAAACAGAGCAATGTTATAATTGCTCCAAATCAGAGAGATGTAGTTTATGAAAATTTTGGAAAAGAAGCTAAAATATAAAATTGTGATATTTTTAGTTGAAAGAAAATATAAAAATTGAAAAAGTAGTAGATATAAAGAGAAAGAATAGCCAAGATATTTGATGAAAAGAAGATTTAAAATCTGGAATACAGTTTAGAATTTCAAAGATAAAAGTAAAGCTGAAATAATTAGAAATTATGATTTTGAAAAATTTTAAAAATAATGAGTCATTTAGATTTGGACTAAAAAGGCGAACAGCAGTTGGAGAATCTAGGACAGTTTTGACATGTGTATTTTAGATTTTGTGATGAAAAATATTCTACAAAAATACAGAAAGAATATTGGATAGAGCTTTGGGAACATTGCAAATTGCAGGACGGATGGAAAAAGTTGAGGAAAATTAAAAATGTGTATTTGGATGTGGCACATAATGAGGATAGTGTGAGGCATTTTGTAGATTATGTTAAAAAGAATTTTTGATAATAGGAAAAGATTTTTGTAGTTGGATTTTAAAAGATAAGGAAGTAGAGAAATGTGTGAATCTTTTAAAAAGATGGCTGGGAGATAATTTTTATACTGACAGAGCCGAATAATGAAGAAAGAAAATTAGATTCAGAGATTTTGGAGAAATATTTTGAAGATAAAAATTGAAAATCCTAAAAATATTAGTAATTTCTGAAAAGAATATTGAAAAGGCTTTTTGAAAGGCACTGAATTGAGGGAGAATGAGGATGAGTGTATTTTTGTGGTGGGATCATTTTATTTGTTAGGGGAAAGTGAAAAGAGTGATTGAAAATTGTAAAGGTCGGAAATTGTAAAAATAGTTTGTTATATTTTTAGCAAGGGTCAAGCCCTGTCAAATTTGCATAATAGATTAATAAAAATACTGTGTTTATTAAATTTTGGGATTTTACAAACAACTAAAATTATAGAAAGGGAAAGAAATACAAAAATGATTAAAATTAATGAAATTAAGAATAGGGATTCAAAAAAATATTGTTGTTGAATTTAATGGAAATAAAGAAGAATTACGTAAATTTGAGAATTTTTGAAGAAAAGAATATTTTTCATTTAATAAAAATGAAGGAGATTACAGCTATTTTTTAAATATTCAGAATTAAAACAATTAGTTGAGATTTTGAAAAATGGAAAATAGTTTTTGAATTTGAAATGGAATTGAAAAAAATTGGAAGAGATTTTACAAGAAAAACGGATTGATTTGGAAAGGAAATAGATTTGAGTTTTGATTTGACAACTGAATCAGTTATTTATTCGATTTTGAATATTACGCCAGATTCATTTTTATGATGGTGGGAGAAAATTCGAGTGTAGATAAGGTTTTGAAGGATTGAGGAAGATATTAGGGAATGGGGCTAAAAATATTTGAATTTGGGGGAAATCGTCAATGCCTAATTTTGATGATATTTCGGCAGAAGAAGAATGGAATCTGGATTGAAAAATATATTAAGGCTGTTAAAAAGGAGTTTCCCAGATATTGTGCTGGCTTTGGACAGTGATACTGAGGAAGTTATTGGAAAAGGACTGATGCGGGTATTGATATTATTAATGATTTTTAACGGATTTACTTCGGAAAGAGAAATTGAAATTAGTTGAAAAATATAAACCCTGTGTTGGTTGTTATGAATAATGGACGATTTGATGAAATTCCGAACTTGAAAAACTATTTGGAAAAATTATTTTTGACAAGCGGGTAAAAAGCAATTTTAGAAACTGGAATTGAGAAAGAAAAAGATTTCGATAGATCCAGGAGTTGGGATATTCTTCAAATACAGCATGAATACACCTGAAGATATAGAGAAGAATTAAGTCGATAAAATATTTATGAGATATGAGATTACCAATTATGATTGCAATTTCAAGAAAAGTTTTAATGAGAAAAATATTTGGCTGTCGCTGGAAGAAAGACTTATGGGGAACGTGATATTTGAGAGTCTAATGGTACAAGATGGAGGAAGGATTTTGAGAGTTCATGATGTGAAGGAAACTAGATATTTTTGAATATGCTGAAAGTTTATAATAAAATTTAATTTTATACTCAAACTCGCTTAAAATTAAACTATTAAAAATTATACAAACTTAGGGTTTGAGTAAATAGATCATAGCGCTTTGAGTTCTGTTTTAAAGTGGTTTTACTATAAAATTAAAGAAAAATATTCAAAAGGAGAACATTTTTGAAAAATAGAAAATATAAATTTTTGAAAAACATTTACAAAAATTTAGCAGAATACGAGCCTGAATTGAAAACAAAAATAGAAAAAATTTCGGAAATATTATCACAAACGAAAAATAGAGGATTTGACAAACAGAAAATCAAAAGTTCATTTATCAGCAAGTGCAGTTGTTTTTAATAAATAAATAAATGCTATTTTATAAAACATCCGTATTTAAAACTATTTTACCGCCAGCAGGACACGTAGAAAATGATGAAATACCTTAGACACTGCTATCCGTGAATTTGTAGAAGAAACTGGTGGCAAAAATTGATGAAAAATATGCAAAAATTTTGGGTTTGATTGATGTTAATGTATTGATATTCCTGAAAAATCCTGTGAAAAAGTGAAGGGAGAGCATATTCATATTGATTTTCGGTATAAACTTGTTTTTGGATGAAAGTAGAAAAGGGCAAAAAGAGGCTGAGTTGGAGTGGTTTTTTATTGGAAAAAGGGAAGTTGATAGTGAATTTAATAAATATTATAAATATTTGGAATAATAGGAATGATGAGGTACAATATAATATATAAGATCTGTCAAATCAAATTATACAAGAAAAGAGTTTTTTGTAGGAAGCTTCAGATGATTTGTTTTATAATGATATGAAGTATAGAATTTTCTATAATAAAGGTGAAATCTAGAAAAAAGGAGACGTGAATAATATGAAAAATAATTTTAAGTTTATTTGTATTGCTAAGTTTATCGACTTTTACGCAGGAAAAATATCGAACTAGAAATAGAACCATCGGCAAAAATATCTCAAAAATGTTATTCAAAGTTATAATTCTCAAATTGAAAAAGAGGTCAGCAAAATATATTCAAAAAGAAGAAATGTTTGGGATTATGAATAAAATGATGAATGGAGTTTCTGTTCATGAAAAATGAAAAAATGACCGAACGGCTTAATGAATGGATTTTTTGAGAAAAACTATATTTCTAAAAATGATGGATATGATGTTTAAATATTATAAAATTGAAATAGAAAAAGATAAATTATATTTCTGAAAAATAAAGCTTATGTAAAAAGTTAAATTGGGATTTCCTATTAATATGGATGAAATAAAAAGTATGAGCAGTATTGATAAAATGCTAGAAAAAGCCGAGGAGAGCTCTAAAAAGCTTGAAGTGGCCTTTTACAGAAAAAACAGGAAAAACAATGGAAGAATATTCAAAGTCAATTTCAGAAAAAGATGAAAAAGCAATGAAAAATTTTTGAAATAATGGGTGAAATTCAAATGGAAATTATGGATGAAGAGTTTGCTAAAATGAGCAAAAATGGGAAATATGTGGGAAGAAAAAGAAATTTTAGAGGCTAATAGGAAGAATGGAAAATGGGTAATTGAAAATCCTAATCTTGGATATTAAAAATAATATTAAGACAGGAAAAACGAATTTGAATAGTAAAATTAAAAGGCAGAGAAAATATAGTAAAAATAATACACCGTAGTTCAAAAAGATGGTATCAAATAAAGAAGGGAATCTATTGTAAAAAGATAGGGAGTGTAAAAACTTCCTTTTTGCAATTATTTTGATTATATGATAAGATAAAAGTAAAACAGGTGTGGAAAGTGAAGTAAATTATGAAAAATTATATAAAAATATGAGTAGATTTAGTGTTACTGAAATATACGGAAAATGTATGATTCTGTATGGATATAAAAAGATTTCTCTTCCGAGTTTCGAGGAATATGATTTGTATAATGAAAAATAAGGATTTTATTGACAGGAAATGTATTGACTGTTATGAGTCCGAATGGGAAAATTGTTAGCGTTGAGACCCGATATTACGTTGTCGGTTGCTAAAAGGTGTCTAAAGATCAGTCTTTGAAATACAGTAAAATTTATTATCGGAAAATACTTACAATTTGACAAAATATGTTGAAGTTACGAAGAGGATGAACAGCTGGGAGATTGAATTAATTGGGAAAGAATCGACGTTTTTTGGATTTTGAGATTATTAATCTTGCAGTAAAAAGTCCGGATATTATAAATCAAAAAGTATGATTGTTTTATCGCATGCGGGATTTATTTCTTCAATTTTTGAAAATTTTCGATTTGGAATATGAAATAAAAGAAGAAATATTGGATTGCATTAATAGAAAAACAGCCACGATATACATACTAAAAAGAAAAAGTGAACATATTTCAGAAAATGTGAAAAATTAATTTATGAAAATTCCCGAATTGTCGGGGAATTTAGAAAATATTGAAAAGGAACTTTTAAAATATGAAATAAATGGCAATACGAAAAATATTATCTGAACTTAAACAGCTAAACAGTTTATTGATGAAATTTTACAAGAAATCAAAGATTATATTTGACTTTTCTGTCTAAAAATTTGAATTATTACAATGGAATTATTTTACAAGGATATATTGAAGGCTTTCAAACGTAATTTTAACTGGTGGCAGATACGACAAATTGTTTGAAAAATTTGGAGTTGATACTGGAGCTGTTGGATTTGCGATTTTGACTGATGGATTGAAGGGGTATTATAAGGATAGGGATAGGATTTTGAGGTTTTGATTGCTTTATGATAACAGTGATTTTTGAAAAATTGGTGGAAATTGTAAAATGATTTTTCAGAAAAAGGGGCTTAGGTAAGGACCGAAAAATATTGAGACTTTAGGTGAAAGTGATTTTTGAAATTTTTAATTTTGATGAGAAATATGTTTTTCAAAAACGGGGAATTGAAAAAGGAGGAATAGTATGATAAATATAGCTCTTCTAAAGGGAGATTAGGAAATAAAGTGTATAATTTATTTGAGCAAAATAGGCTATGAAAGTGCGGAAATGAAGGAAGATAATAGGAAACTGATTTTTGAGAATGAGGATATTAGATTTCTTTAGTGAAGCCGTCAGATGTAGTTTATGTCGAAAAGGGAAGTGCGGATATTGGAGTTGTAGAAGGATATACTGCTTGAAGAAAATCCTGATGTATATGAATTAATGGACTTGGGATTTGGGAAATGCAGGTTTTCGATTGCAGGACCGATGGATTTTAAGGAAAATTTTTCGATAGACCTCTTGTGGTTGCAACAAAGTATCTTAATGTGGCGAAAAATACTTTGACTCAATTAATAGGATGTAAAGCTTATAAAATTAAACGGCTCTATCGAAATAGCACCGATTTCCCGGGACTTTCGGATGTGATAATGGATATAGTTGAAACTGGGACAACTTTGAAAGAAAATAATTTGAAGATTCTTACAAACATCGAAGATATAAGTGCCAGATTGTTGCTAATAAATCAAGTTACAGATTTAAAAATAAAAATTGAGGAAATTGTTAATAAGATAAAAGAAATTTTGTAAAATAAAAAGTGAAATGGAGTGATGCGTTATGATTAAGACGATAAAGTATTCAAAAATGTTGATTTGGAAAAGGAGCTTGCTAGAAGCCAGTTTTCGTACGATGATGTAAATGAAACTGTGGAAAGCATTTCTGAAAGATGTTAAAGCTAGAGGAGATAAGGCTTTTGATAGAATATACTGAAAAATTTGATGGTGTAAAAACTGGAAAACTGGAAGTTACACAGGAGGAAATTCAAAAAGCCTTTTGACACAATTGACAAGGAATTAATGGAAGTTATTCAGTATTCGCACGACAACATCAAGAAATTTCACGAAAAAGCAAGTTAGGAATGATTTTTAATAAGACAGGAAAATGGCGTAATTTTGGGGCAAGTAGTTAATCCGATTGAAAAGTTGGACTTTATGTACCTGGAGGAACAGCAGCTTTACCCTTCGACTGTGCTTATGAATGCAGTTCCAGCTAAAATTGCTGGATGTGATGAAATTATAATGGTAACACCTCCAACTGCAGATGGAACAATTTTTATCCTCTATTCTTGTTGGCAAAAATTTCTGGAGTTGACAGAATCTTTAAAGTGGTGGAGCTCAGTCAATAGCTGCCTCAGTTATGGTACGGAAACTATTCCAAAAGTATATAAAATTGGCGGGCCAGGAAATATTTATGTTGCAATGGCTAAAAATGGTTTATGGGGAAGTTTCGATTGACATGATAGCAGGACCGAGTGAAGTGCTTTATAATTGCTGATGAAAGTGCAGACCCAGTTCATACAGCGGCAGATTTATTATCACAGGCGGAACACGACAAACTGGCAGCCCTGTATATTAGTTACGACTTCTGAAAAGTTGGCAAATGAAGTTACTAAGGAATTGGGAAAAGCAGTTAAAGGAATTGCCGAGAGAGGAAATTGCAAGGGCATCGATTGAAACTCAAGGAAGAATAGTTATTGTAGACAATATGGATGATGTTGTCTTTGTAAGCAACTATGTTGCACTGGAACATTTGGAACTGGCAGTAGACAATCCATTTGAATTATTGCCAAGAATAAAAACGCAGGATCAATATTTATGGGACACAACACGCCCTCGAACCAATTGGAGATTATTTAGCAGGCCCAAATCACACATTGCCGACAAGCGGTACTGCCAAATTTCTCTTCTCCACCTCAGTAGACGATTTCGTTAAAAATCTTCGTTTATTTACTATTCAAAACAAGGACTTGAAGAAGTTAAGATAAAAGTAATTAAATTTGCTGAAAATGAAGGGCTTACAGCACATGCTCAGTTCAGTTTCTAAAAAGATTTGAGAAATAAAAATAGAATTTGTCTGAAAACAGATTTTTAATAATTTTTGATAAGATTGAAAAATTATAAATTTCTAGTTTTCAGGCTTTTTCAAAATATTAAGATTTTTCATTTTTTAAAATAAAAAGTATTTAATTTTTTGAAAGTTTTTATTTTTAGAAAATAAAAAGTTTTTAGAAATTTTGGAGTTTTTGATTTGAGAATAAAAATTGATTATTTTTCTGGTATACTTTGTATGAGGTGATTTTATGGTTAAAAGAACTGAATACTTGGAAAAAAATTGAAAAAAATAAAAGATATGCAGATAATAAAAGGTTATTACAGGCGTTAGGCGGTGTGGAAAATCTACATTGCTATCTCAATTTAGAAATTTTTAATAGAATCTGGTGTCTTGGAAGAACAGATAATTTCTATAAATTTTGAGGATTTAAAAGTTTGAAGATTTAAAAATTATAGAGCATTGTATCAATATATAGACGAAAGGCTTGTGCCTAATATTATATATTTATTGATGAAATTCAGGAAGTTGAGAATTTTCAAAGGGCAGTGGATTCTTTATTTATAAAGGATAACACAGATATTTATATAACAGGCTCCAATGCGATGATGTTATCAGAGTAAGCTGGCAACACTGTGTCCAGCAGATATATTGAAATATCCATATTGCCCTTATCTTTTTCTGAATATCTCAATTGGATGAAACACAGGATGATGAGACAGGCTTGGAATAAATATTTTGAAAATGGCGGATTTCCTATGCGACACAAATAAATGATGATGATATAAGAAAAGACTATTTAATGGGAATATACAACACAGTTTTGCTAAAAGATATAGTTGCAAGAAATAAAGTACAGGACATTACTTTACTTGAATCTGTAGTAAAAATTTCTATTTGAAAAACATTGGAAATATTGTTTCGCCAAAAATAGCTGATACCTTTGTTTCTTTATGGCAGAAAACGACATCTTCTACCGTTGAAAAATTATATAGAAGCTTTGAAATCGTCGTTTATATTGTACAAAGCTGGACGTTATGACATAAAAGGAAAACAGCATTTAAAAATCGTTGGAGAAATATTACATAGTTGACATAGGGACTTTGAGAAAAACTGCTTATAAATAAAAAGCATAGTGATATTGGGTCATATTTTTGAAAATATAGTTTATTTGGAATTGATTAGCGTGGATATACTGTATATTGGTAAAATTGAGATATGGAAATAGATTTTTATAGCAGAACGAAATAATGAAAGAGAATATTATCAAGTGTCAGCAACGATACTTGATGAAAATACATTCAAGAGAGAGATAACGCCATTGAAGAAAGTTAAGGATAATTTTTCTAGAAAGTTTATAATTTCGATGGATGAAATGAATCTGAGCGAAGATGGAATTAGTATATAAATATTTTTAGATACAAAAATAGAAATAATTAGAAACATTAATAACAGAATAATTGAGGAATTAATGAAAAATACTACTAGGATTGTTTGTTTTAGGGAACATTGGGAATGGCACAACAGAATTATGAAGTTTATGTGAAAAAGTGGAGTTAAATTTCACAAAGTGAAGTTGATAGGGATAGTAAAGAAATTGAAAATATTGTTAATAAAGATAATTAGTGATTATGAAACCTAGTGATAAAAATTATAAAAGTTTATCGGAAAAATCAAGAATTATGATTAAGAAATGATGGAAAATCAGTATCATAAATAAACAAAAATTATGATACTAAAGATAAGAATTTTTGATAAAAATGTCTGAAGTTATGACAAAAATGAGATGATAAACTGGCTTATCTAAAAAGTAAATATGTTCCAAAATCTATTTCTTTTTACAGGTAAAAATAGTGCTAAAAGTGGAAATATATTGAAATATTACCCCAGATTTTTAATAATCTTTCCGATGGCGATGAAGATACTGGAGAAAAGCAACAAAAAGCAGGAGTAACAGATGAAGAAACAACATTTGGAAACACATTAGCGATTTAAGTAATCAAAAAGAGAAAAAATCTAAAATATTTGGGATGAAGAAACTAAAGAAAAGAATTGAGTGAAAACTACTGAAGAAAGTAATATTCTTGAGTTCAAAAAGTAAATGGAAAATGGGAGACAAAGGATAAATTATATGATTTGTCAGAATTCAAGTAAAAATTGATACTGAAAAGGAGGAAATTATAAAATGAGTAAATTTTTGGAATGATAAAAATAAAAGGAAATAGAGCCTTACACGCCGGGAGAACAGCCGAAAGACATATATATTAAACTTAATACAAATGAAAATCCTTATCCGCCATCAGCAAAAAGTTATAGAAAAAAATAAAATCTATGAATTTGGAAGATTTGAAATTGTATCCAGATCCGTGATGTAATGGAGCTTGGAAAAAGTTATTGCTGAATATTTTTCTAATAAAATAAACGATAAAGTTACAGATAAACAGGTGTTTATTGAAATGGATCGATGAAGTTCTGGCATTTATTTTTATGACATTTTTCCAATGCGGGAGATAAAGTGTATTATCCAGATATTACATACAGTTTTTTATCCAGTTTATGCCGATTTATTTAATGTGAAAGGAAGTCAAAATTCTGTTAAATGATAGTTTTGAAATTGAAATTCAAAAATATTTTTGGCTTGAATGGGCATATAATTATCGCAAATCCGAATGCACCAACTTCGATTGCTTTTAAAATTGGATGAAATTGAAGAAATAGTAAAATAATCCAAATCAGCTAGTTATCGTTGATGAGGCGTATGTTGACTTTTGGGGCAGAAAGTGCTGTAAAATTAATAAATAAATACGATAACGTTCTTGTAGTTCAAACATTTTCAAAATCACGTTCTATGGCAGGAATACGGCTTGGATATGCACTTGGCTCTGAAAAATATAATTGAAGGGGTTGAATAGACTAAAATTTTCATTTAACTCCTATACACAATCGACAGAATTTCAATTGAAGCTGGAATTGAGTCGTTTAAGGATGATGAATATTTTGAAAAACTAATGCTAAAATTATTCAGACTAGAGAAAAACGGTTGAAAAAAATTGAAAAATTAGGATTTAAAGTGTTAAATTCGAGTGCTAATTTTATTTTTATTTCTCACAACAAAGTTTTTGCAGAGCGATTTGTATAAACAGCTAAAAAGAAAATGGAGTTTTAGTAAGATATTTTTGCAAAAGATAGAATTGATAATTATTTGAGGGATTACGATTGGAACGGATGAGGAAATGGAGATTTTTATTGAGAAATTGGGAGAAATAATTTTGAATTTAGAATAAAGATTAAATTTTTTGTTTTTATTTTGATAGAAGTTTTGCTATTCTAATCGTATGAAAGGTGTTAAGGATGATGTCGGATATAAAAAGAAATTGAGAAAAACGAGAACAGTTAAAAATTTGAATATTAGTCTTGAGGCAAAATTAAAATGTAGAACAGTATATCAATGAATTAGAAGAGAAAAAAATTTAGATCCTCGCGAAAAGTGAAATGTGAAAAATATCTAAGATTAATTTTGGACGAATTGCAATGGGGAAAAATACAGAAGAAGCAAAAATTAAATATTACTAAATTGAGAGAACTTTTTAAATAAAAATCATTATGGAATGGACAGAGTAAAAGAAACAATTATAGAAAATCTAGTATTATTAGAGCATATAAAAATATAGCAAAGGTAAAAATCCTACTATTCTGTGTCTGACAGGCGGTGCTGGTATTGGTAAAACCTCTCTTGTTTTTATCAATTGCAGAAGCATTGGGGAGAAAAATTTGAAAAATTTCAATAAGTGGAATTAATTCAGGATTTGAATTGAATGGACTCTCAAAAATCTTATACTTCTGCTATGCCAGGAAGAATTATAAAGGCTTTTAGCAAAATTAAGATGCGATAATCCTGTAATTTTGTTAGACGAAATTGACAAAGTTTCAGAAAAATAAAACAAATGGAGATATTCAAGGAATTTTATTGGAAATATTAGATCCTGATGATAATAAAAGATTTAGAGATGAATATTTGGAAATAGAATATGATTTATCAAATATAATGTTCATCGCTACAGCAAATTATTTAGAAAAATTTCTAAACCCCTGCTTAGTAGAATGGAAGTTATTACCCTTGACAGCTATAGTGTTGAAGAAAAATAATTATAGCTCAAAAATTATATAATTCCTGAATTAAATTCACAAGTTGGTGCTAAAAATTTTAATTTGACCGAAGATGTGTTAAAATATATTATTGAAAAATTACACATTAGAAGACGGGGTTAGAAAACTAAAAATTAATTTTTAAAAATTTATGGGAAAATAATAAAAAAATAAATTAGAAAAAGAAATTTAAAAATTACCCTTGAAAATATTGAAGAATATATAACAGCAAACAAAAATACCAACTAATAACATTATGATTCCTGATAGAAATAAAAGCCGAATTGGAAAAGTTATGGGATTGGGAGTAAATTCTCTTGGTGGTCGTATACTTCAATCGAAGCTGTTGTAATAGAAGGAAAAAGGTGAGAAAAAGTTACTGGAAATTTATCTTCTGTAATAAAAGAGGGCATAGAAGTTGCAATAACATACATTAGAGCAAATTGTGATACTTTTTGGCATAAAACAAAAGATTTTTATTATAATCAAGACATTCATATTCATTTTGATGACAACAGTATTCCAAAAGATGGGACCTTCTGCTGGAATAGCTTATAACAACAGCGATTCTTTTCTGCATTGACAAAAATTGGAAATTAGGCAAGATACAGGTTTTACAGGTGAAATTACTCTTAGTGGTGAAATTTTAGCAATAGGTGGAGTTACTTCAAAAATTGAAGGTGGCTACAAAGCAGGAATAAGAAATTTTATAATTCCTAAGGAAAATGAAGCACAGCTATTAAGAATTGATAAGAAAATATTAGAAGACATCAAAGTGCACTTGGTCAGCGATTATAAAGAAGTTTTTTGAAATATTAAAAATATATAAAACAAATATTATGAAGCAAGGGGTAATTCCCTTGTTAGAAGTCAGAATACTGATTAGATTAGAGCCAACTTTGATAATAATCTACAAAACCTTTTATAATTTCTTTTTTCTTGTCTGAATATCGTATTCTTCCATTTCTATCCCACTATTTTTTTAAACTAATAATCCATATGCACAATCAATTGCAATATCTACATCCATATCAAATACTATATTTTAACTTTTTTTCTAATAACGGAAACATCAGAAATATCACCTAAAACAAATACAAATATCCACATAAATACACGTAGACATTCAGAACTATCATAAAATCACTATCTTCCTTTCTTTCTTTAATTGCTCTTTTCAAATTCTTCATTTAGAAGGTAAAATTATTTGATTTTTATCAATTTTATCAAAAATCAAAATCCCAATTTTTCTTTATAAAAATATTCAGCTCTTTCTCTGAAGCATAGAGTATATTTTTAGCTTCCTCGTAAAGCATATTTTCACCTCCTATATATAATAAATTAAATTA